>Ga0115564_10003679_pt1 | contig 12717 bp, 6 predicted proteins | sample COGITO_mtgs_1105_7_FD_88680 | JGI IMG/M metagenome (GOLD analysis project Ga0115564, IMG submission 88680) | Pelagic marine microbial communities from North Sea - COGITO_mtgs_110523 | ecosystem: Environmental > Aquatic > Marine > Epipelagic | place: Germany:Helgoland, sampling site Kabeltonne...
GTGTTGAAGTTTTCGATATTGATCTTGTGGACGATAACGCCGAGTTGCGCGTCGACATGGCATTGGTAACCGGAATGACAACTATCAATGTCACAGATGCGTCTGCAGAACGTGTTGAGTTTTATAACTTAGGCACAGGTGTGACAATTGACGTGCACTCTGACCTTCATACTGCAGCGACTACAGTTGAGGTCGTGCTTGCTGATGCTACTGGTTCAACCGATGCTCAGACATTTATCGTAGCCGCTGAAAATGGTGACGACGATGTCGCACTGGTTGCAGCAGATATTGAGACCATCAATATCTCAAGTGATACGGCGGCACAGGTGAATTTAAGCCTTGCTGGGATTTCTATGACTGCATCAACAGCACGCAATACGGTAAACTTCACCGGTGCAAACGACATTGAGCTAATCGCAGTAAATGCTGACGTTACGACAATTGATGCGTCAGGGATGGCGACAGGCGGCGCACTTGTTCAATCTGGGCGTTCCGCAACAGAAGCTTCGACATATACTGGCTCAGCTGGTAACGACACCTTTATCATGATGAATGCTGGGGATATTCTGGACGGTGGAACCGGAACTGGAGATACCCTGGATATAAACATGACACAGGCCGTGGGAACTGCGATCATAGACCTTAGCGCCGCAGATCAAATTAGTTCTCTAAACGGTGGACTTAATGCAGCATCACAAACGGGCTTTGAGAACGTTGATCTAGCCGGCCTTACTATAAACGGTGCTGTAGTAACTGGTACGTCCGCCGCGAATACAATCACTGGGTCTGGCCTAGTCGATCAGATTGATGGTGGTTCGGGTGATGATAATATAACCGGCGGTGCTGGTGATGATGTCATGACTGGTGGAGCAGGTGCGGATACTTTCTTTATCACGGCTACGGGTGAATCAGACACTATAGTTGATTTTGTTGGTGGCACAGATATCATCTCCCTGACGCAAAGTGGTAATTTTGCTCTAGACTCTACAGACGCAGATCTTGCGGATGCAAACGAATATCTAGAGATTGCCTCTGCCGCCGGTGGTGACTTCTCTACATTAACCACAACTAGCGATGTGATAGTACTGACAGACACAACAGGCTTCACTGTTGCGGAGGTAGGAGACAATTTGGATGCGAACGTGGCAGCAGCCGACGCCGTGGTTGTATTCTTCAATTCAGCAACTTCGAAGGTAAACGTTCTATATGACGCCAATATAGATGACGCCACTGACGGTACAGTATTCCTTATTCTTGATAACTATGCAGCGGCAGATTTAGCTGCCTTTACAAGTGCCGACTTCGTACTAGCGTAAACTTGGGTGAGTTCAGTCGCCGTCTTCGTTACACAAGGTAACGTTATTAAGGTAGCTAACGATGGTAAAATCAAGTAAACAAAAAAATCAGAGCCCCACAATAGTGGGGCTCTGATTGTTAGTATTAAGAGCATCACAAAACTGTTCAAATACAGGTTTTGGCTTAGCTTCTGATCGAAAAAACATATACCCGCGAAATGCCTTCATCTCTACTAAACACACATTTGATGGCAACGTGTGAATATTCTGCGGCTGACGATACGCAAAGTGGCCCTCATTTTTGGTTTCTCAATCAGAGGGAAAAAATAGATGAAACACATAATCACAGAAACTCTGAAATTAGGTATCGATGCTCATCAATCTGGTAAATTTCTTGAAGCAGAGGAATATTATAAATCAATTTTGAAAGTTCATCCCCAGCATCCAGATGCAAATCATAATATAGGTGTACTTTTTGTGATATGTGGAAAAAACCACGAAGCACTTTCACGTTTCAGACTTGCTTTAGAAGCTAATCCCAAGATCGCGCAATATTGGATAAGTTATATTGATCTCCTGATCTCTTTTGATCGTCTTAGTGATGCAAAAGCTGTTCTTTCCCAGGCCAGAAAGCTAGGAGCGAAAGGGGATAAATTTGACAGGTTAATAGAATAAATAAAAGCGAAAGAGATGTCCTCTAATAGTAAAAGGGCAGATGCCGAAACACCGTTAGTCGAAGAATTGAGTTCGTCACCCTTCCAAGAGTTGGATCAGGCATTCGGACATGCCGATCATCTTATCCAAAAAGGTATGCTACAAGAGGCAAAGAAAATATATTCACACATTTTGAAGAAATATCCAGGAGACAAACGTGCTCATAAGTGTTTGGAAGTTTTGGAGAAAGGAAACGCTACGTTAACGGCAACACCTCTAATATTGCCGAGGGAAACGAAGAATCAGCTACTTACATTAATTAATCAAAATAATTTCAAGCTATGTTGTAAGCTAATAGAAGATCTATTAGAGAAATTTTCTCGTTCTAGTGAACTATATAATATTTACGGCGTAGCACTAAGGGGCCAGCGCAAACTTGATGCATCAATTAAAGCTTTTAAGCGCGCGGTTGATCTTGATCCTTGTGAGCCAACGACACACAATAACATGTGTATCGTTTTAATAGAATTGAAAAGATATGAAGAAGCCGTTACCTCAAGTGAGGTAGCCATAAATTTAAAATCAGACTTTGCAGAAGCACACGTTAATAGAGGCGATGCCCTTCGTTTTCTTCGTGACTTACCACTATCTATTGAAGCTTACCAAAATGCCATAGCTCTTAAACCAGACTACTTTAAAGCTTATTACAATATGGCAGTTGTGCTCGAAAGTATGGGAAATTTATCCGATGCAGAACGAGCTTATTTGGAGGCGCTAAAACTTAAGACTAATTCAGTTGATGCGTATGTAAATCTAGGGAATATCTATCTAATTCAAGGTAAGTTGGACAAAGCAATAGGGATCTATGAGTGCGCTCTTTCAATCTTTCCCAGTAGTTTCAGACCATTAAATAATAAGGGACTCGCGTATAAGAAAAAGGGTCAATTACCTGAGGCAATTGAAGCGTTTAAACAGGCCCTTTCAGTCGAGCCAGCTTCTTATAAAGCGTACACAAATTTAGGAACAGCGTATCACGATTCCGGTAATTATGAAAAAGCTATAAATGCCTACAGTAAAGCGTTGGAAATAAACCCAGATTTTACGGATGCATTTAACAACATGGCTTATTCACTTTTAGAGCAAGGAAAAATCGAAGAATGCTTAAACGCATTCGCTGAAGCAATTTATGCCGGGTCAAAAAATGAATCATTAGTAGTGAACATGGTAAGGCTGGACACACAATTAGCGGATGTTTCATCACAATTTGCATCCATATTTGCCCGCAAAGATGTGGAAGACCTTTTGAAAACAGTGAAACTTCCAAATTACTATGTATTAGATGCAATTCGATGTTTTATATCAGCTCAATTCGACAGAGCAGAACAGCAACTGAGGAATTTCAAAGCATGTGAAAAAAAGCTTTTCGATACATTAGTAGAGAAAGATAAATTATTTTGCGTTACTTTCTCGCGCTTTCTTGAGAAACTATTGATAAATTTTTCAGCTAATAAAGCTGTTCCTAAGGCTGAAAACACGATATACCATATCGGTGAGAGTCATTGTTTAAGTTATGCGCACTATACATTAATAATTGATGACCAAAGTTTTAAAATTAAACCTTTAATTACTTTTGGAGCAAAGTCATATCACTTTGGTGGTGAGGATCAAAACTCTTTCAAAGCCATTACATCCGCTAACCTTTCTTCAGTTCCAAGAAATTCAAAAATTTTCATTTCTTTCGGTGAGATAGACTGTCGGCCAGATGAAGGTTTTATAGCAGCGTCTCAAAAATTAAAGAGAACTGTTCATGATGTTATTGCTACCACGGTGTCGGAGTACTTAGATTGGTTCGCTGCGGAGCTTCAAAATAGTGAATGTGAAACCTATTTCTTGAATGTTCCAGCGCCGGTCTACCGTGAAAAATTGAGTGACAAAGAAAATACGGGTTTGGCGGACACAATCATTATGTTTAACGCGCAACTTGAAAAGATGGTTTCGCAGTATGATTTTGGTTTAATCAATGTACACAAATTTACAGCTAATGAGAATAATTTTTCTAATGGTATTTTTCATATAGATTCTGTTCATCTGGGTCCAAACGCGATTTGTAAAATTGAGGAACAATTTAAAATATGAACATGCATTTGAATTGTAAAAATTGCGGTGTAATTTTTAAGTATTAAATGTTGCTAGTTGTCTTATATATTGACAGGCATTTTTTACTTCGAGCTCTCGTTCAAAGGTTAGTACAGAAAATAAATTTTGTAACAAAACTGTTCTTAAGAAAATAATGCTCCTAACATGTCGATATGCATAATATATTCGAGTACTGATATTAAGATTGCGTTGCTGATAGTTATTAGTACTACTCGGCTAGTGAGAATGAGTTTATTAAAATTGTACAAGACGTATTCTGTCAGTGATCTTGACATATCGGCAAGTCACAAAGTTGAAAAATTTCTCACCTTCAAACTTTCCTTTAAAGTGGTTGGATAATGGAGCAATATATTTTGACTTTCGCGTAATTTTTTTTTCTAAGCGCTATTTTGTAGGCCTAAATTGCTTGTCAGTTGGACAATTGCGGGGTAAAAACCCTGCATGACGACATCGTATTTGTTTCCAACGCCAATTTGGATCTATGATTTCCAAAGCAAAGCTGAGCACAATGAATTGACAAAGTTGTCGCAGTTGGCGTTGAAAGAAGCTGATGAAGCTGGTGTTGGCGTTAGAAAATCAAATCGTGGTAATAGTTTCCACACTGTAGAAAATTTTCTGGGTGAGTATCCAAAATCACCGTTACACAAGATGCTGACACCACATATCGCTCACGCTCTGAAAGATTATGGCTATGATCCAACCTATATTGTGAGCGTTGGCTATTGGTCGATAATTAGCTTTGAAGGCGCTTACAATGAGCGGCATCACCATCCAAACTCTCTATTGTCGGGCGCTTTTTATGTTGATGCACCACATGGATCTGGAGCCTTAGTTTTCACAGAACCGCGGTATGGTAAGTTGATGGAGAATAGGGCCGGCCGTGATGAGAATGCTATGATTCATAAACACCAGAGAATAATTCCTACCACAGGCAGGTTAGTGATTTTCCCGTCCTACCTAGAACATCAAGTCGAGCTGACAACATCTGTTGAACCAAGAATTATATATTCATTTAATGTTCAGATGATTAAGCCCACTAAACCATAAGTTTAGACAGAAATCCGCAGAAAAATATTGTAATGAAGGGTTAAAAATTTATGTCATGGAGCGATGGATATAACAATGAAAATGACTATACCCTTACATACTGTACGGATATTAGCCCATTAAGAATAGCCTATTCCCTTTTAATCAATGGATCTAAGCCTCCTGAAATTGCGCATGCCTGCGAACTTGGATTTGGACAGGGGCTATCAATAAATTTTCATGCAACAGATACTGATGTTTCTTGGACAGGAAATGACTTCATTCCATCGCATGTAACGTTTGCATCAGAAATGAAAAATGTGGCGGGTACAGAAATTAATATATCTGATAATAGTTTCCGCGACATGTTAGATTGCAAATTTGACCATAAGTTTGATTACATTTGTCTGCATGGTATTTGGTCATGGATATCAGATGAGAACAGAAGCTACATTAAAAAATTTATTGAGCATAATATTAACGACAACGGAATTGTGTATATATCTTACAATACTAAGCCCGGTTGGGCAGGTATGATGCCAGTGCGTGACTTGTTAACGAATTACATACGAACGAATTTGCCGCGGGGTTCCAGTGTTGCTCAAAAGACAAGTCAAGCGATTAAGTTTGCAGAGAAGCTAAAAACGACAAAGCCATTATATCTTGCAGTAAATTCATCGGTTGGTAAGCGAATAGAAAAATTATCAGAGGGAGATCTGAGTTATATCGCGCATGAGTATTTCAACGCAGATTGGGAGACCTTTTATTTTTCAGAGGTAGACGCAGCTTTAGAAGGCTGCAAATTGCGTTATGCTGCTTCAACGGATTTTATGTGTGGATTAGATGATATTAATATTACGAAAGAACAACAAAAATTGATATCAGGTCTACACGGTATGCCTTTAAGGCAAGATTTAAGGGATATTTGCCTTAATCAGTCCTTTAGGAAAGATGTGTGGCAAAAAGGTGGCAGACGATTGTCGCCACAAGAACGTACGTCTGAAATTGGTAAATTGTTTGTGGTTTTACGTACCCCGATTAGGGAGTATGATTTAAAAATTAATGGTAATCTTGGCGAAGGAGTCCTACAAGCATCTGTATATGAACCAATTTTAGATACACTTAAGATCGCCAAAGTTGATACGATTGGGAATTTAATTGCATCTGTTTCAGAAAGAGTTGAGCCAGCGCAAGCGATGGAAGCAATACATATATTAATTGCGAAGGGCGATTTACTTCTTGCTCATGATCCTGGCAAGTGGGATGAATTAAGCGGGTATGGTAGAAAAATAAATGAACTTATTTATACTAAAATTCTGAATGGCTATCCGTGCGGCTTCCTATACTCGGCCGTGACTGGTGGTGGCCTACAGGTAAACCTGTTGCAGCAAATTTTTGTTGGGACTTATAACTTAGATCCCGCAGTCGATAGTGTAAGACTGGCAAAGCAGTGTTTGGAAATTTTGAAAAAGCTAGGCAAAAATATTTCGGATAAAGGTGTGGCACTGGAAAGTAATGATGCTGAGTTGAGTACACTTACGACTAAAGCAGAGGAATTTCTTGAAAATGAAGTACCGTATTTTAAGTTTTTAGGTTTTGTGAATTAAGACTAGATCCTTTATTATACGTAAAACTATAGGCATAGTGTGACATGTAACCTGCTTTTAAAATACGTTTATTGGGTGACAAATTTGATTAACTTGATTGGTTAATCGAACGCCATGCAAACTTAATAATTTTGTAAATGAGTTAGATTGCTTTCTAATCCTCACATTATTAGGAATACTTTTTAATATCTCTTGACTGATGTCAGTGATGGAATGCATAAATATTTTAATATGGTCGATTTACAAACAGAGCTTTTGCCAATAATTTCCGATTATAAGAACGGAAAAGTAGAACGCTCGCATCGTTTAGCGGCAAATTTATTGCGTAAATTTCCAAGTTCAGTTGAATTACTAAATTTGTGCGGTGTTATAAAACGCGATTTGAAGATGTTTAGCGAAGCATTAGAGCACTTCAAGAAAATCATACAGCTTAAACCAAACTACATAGCCGCATATGTTAATATGGGTACTCTTTTGGTGGAAGTTGGGCAATTCGAGGATGCGCTGAAATGTTTTTTAATAGCTATGAAAATAGATAGGGATGATCCTGACGTGCACTATAATTTGGGTAATTTGTATAAACAACAAGGAAAAACTAATGACGCTATTGCCAGCTATAAGAGCGCTTTAAAGTCAAACGTAAATTATAAGGAGGCCTACAACAATCTTGGACAAATTTATCTTTCTACTGGAAAAGTACAGCAAGCCAGGAGTGCTTATCAAAAGGCGTTTGAAATCGACCCAGATTATTTTCACTCAAACCTAAATCTTGGAAACGTATGTAAGGCACAAAGGAAATATCAAGAGGCCCTTCACTGGTATAAAGCTGCAGCGAAAATTTCGCCGAAGGCGCCTGGAGTATACAATAATCTTGGATCTATATACGCCCTAACTGGAGATATTGACCAAGCAATCCTTAGTTATAAAGCTGCATTAAAGTTAAATCCACACTTTAGCGGCTGTATCGAAAACTTACTTGATCTGGTTGTTCAACTACCCGGGTCACGGTTGAGTGATGATGATTTCTTGTTGAAATTAAAAAATGAAAATATTTTCAACAAACTTTGTACTCCAAGAGCGGCTATTTTAAATGCAATTCGGTATCTCGTAGAATGTGACCTTAAGGCGGCAGCAAGCTGGCTTAACCACTTTTCCAACTTGCCGATTAGTCAAATACACGCATTAGATCTAAAAACAGCAAAATTTTGTGGTGCTTTTAATACATTTGTATCTGCATTACTGAAACATTGTCCTAGACCATCCGCAACAGCTGAAAGATTTGTCTACCACGTGGGTGAAAGTCATTGTCTTAGTTATGCCCATCGGGACATCCTTGTGGATGGAGTGCTGCATAAAATACAACCTATGATAGTGCTTGGTGCAAAAGCATTTCATTTTTCAGAACCTGGTCCATCAAAGTACAAAAAATTATTTGAGATTAATGTTAATTCAATACCTGCTAAGTCATATGTATTTTTGTCGTTCGGTGAAATAGATTGCCGTTTGGACGAAGGTATAATTTCGGCTGCTGTTAAAACTGGCAAGACTCTGGATGCCATAACAGCAGATACAGTGAACGGTTTTATCCAATTTTGTATGAAAGTTAATCAGATTAAGCGACACAAATTGTTTTATTTAAATTTACCAGCGCCAGTTTATAACCATAGTGTATCATTAGAGAAGAATATAAAGCGCGCCCGTGTGACTAAGCTTTTTAATGACATGCTGGCAGAAATAGTTTCAAAAAACGCGCTCAACCTAATCGATGTTTATTGCCATACTAGTAATGGAGATGGCTTTTCAAATCTAACGCACCATTTGGATATGAACCACCTGGGAAGTTCAATTATTCCATTGATACAGCCCAATCTAGAATAGAGGCTCTCACAATCCTGATGCTCTTTACGAAGATACGTCGGCCCAACTATTAAAATAAACAAAGTATTTTCTGGTAGGACGTTTTTAAGGAAGAATGTGAGCTCTGTAACCGCTATAGCCTCTACAAACTTGCGCGAGAAGGTAAGATCAAAGAATTCATAGCAATTAAGCCTCTTACAATATTCCTTAAACCTTCGAATTTAGCGCCAAAACGCTTCTTTTCAAACTTGCTCAGGTAATCTATTTACAGCAACAGAGTGGAACTAACGAGTAATGATCTTAGAACCAGATTAGGCAATAGGCTGTGGTAGCGGTGGCAAAACTTACAATCGATCAAGCATTACAGCTGGGTATTGAAGCTCACAAAGCCGGACAGGTGCAGGAAGCGGATCGCCTTTACACTGCTATCCTGTCCGCCCAGCCGAACCATCCTGATGCGAACTATAATATGGGAGTTCTTGCTGTTGGTGTTGGTAAAGTTGAACTGGCTTTGCCGTTCTTTGAGACGGCGATAGAGGCTACTCCCACTAAAGCCCAATTCTGGCTCAGCTATATCGATGCTTTGATTAAGCTGGGAAGATTTGCAGATGCTAATGCTGTGCTGTTTCAAGCCAAGAGCAACGATGTTAAAGGTGGTGGCTTCGATCAGCTTGAGATAAGGCTAAATGAGGCAGACAAGGAGCCTCTAGAAGCGAGCAAGACAGCTTCAGACCCACCGCCTAAGCAGCCGAACATCCTAGACAGCTTAAAAATGGATCAAGCGATCAGGCTTGCAAAAAAGAAAGCTAAAGAAGGCGCTCCAGAAAACGCTAAGCGCATATATCAGGATATTCTGACCAAGTTCCCCAAGAACAAAAGGGCTAGTGATGGACTAAAGGGCCTGACTGGCGGTACTGCTGACAAATTTTCCCAAATGGGGGATCTTTCAAAGTATCAATTGGAAACACTGATTAACCTCCATAGCGAAGGACAATTTCAGCAAGCCCTAAAGCAGGCGACAACGCTCTTGCAGAGGTTTCCCAATTCAAGTCTTTTGCTCAATATATGCGGCATAATTTATAAGGGCCTTGGCAAATTGGACGAGTCAATAGAAGCTTTCACCAAAGCTCTAGCGATTAAGCCTGATTTTGCTGAAGCCTACAACAACAAGGGTAACACACTCATAAAGCAAGATAAGTTGGACGAGTCAATAGAAGCTTTCACCAAAGCTCTAGAGATTAAGCCTGAATTTGCTGAAGCCTACAACAACATGGGCAATGCTCTCCAAAAGCAAGGTAAGTTGCACAAGTCGATAGAAGCTTTCACCAAAGCTCTAGCGATTAAGCCCGGTTACGCTGAAGCCTTTTACAATATGGGCAATGCTCTCCAAGAGCAAGGTAAGCTGGAGAAGGCAATAAAAGCTTACAACGAAGTTTTAGCCATCAAGCCTAATTATGCAGATGCCTACAACAATATGGGCAATGCTCTCAAAGACCAAGGCAAGCTGGAAGAGGCGATAGAGGCTCACAACAAAGCTCTAGCGATTAAGCCTAATAACGCTAAAGCCTACAACAACATTGGTAATGCTCTCAAAGATCAAAGTAAGCTGGAAGAGGCGGTAGAGGCTTACAACAAAGCTCTAACCATCAAGCCTGATTACGATGAGGCCTACTACAACATGGGCAATGCTCTCGAAGGGTTAGTTTTTAAAGAGCCAAACCCTGATTTGCAAAAGAGTATAATCTCGGTACTCGATAAAAAAACTTTTGTTAGGCCCAGTACCATTGCTGGTGCCGCCTTAAGCCTTTTGAAGTTTGAGCCAAAGTTGAAGCGACACCTGCAAACTTCCTCTGTGGCCAAGCGAGAGCCAAAACTACTAGAGGTCATCACAGACTTATCTGAGCTACCACTATTGCTTAAACTTATGAGTGTCTGCCCACTCTCTGATCTGGCACTGGAGAACCTATTAAAAGAGCTTAGGGCTAGCCTGCTGTTATCTATTTCAGATTTTACACCCTCAAGTAAGGAGTTAAAGTTTCAATCTGCTTTAGCGCTGCAGTGCTTTACCAACGAGTATATTTACAACCAAAGTGAGTATGAGGAGAAAGCTGTTACAGCCCTAGAGGCAGAAATAAAACAGACACTAAATAATGGCGACCAACCAAACCCACAGTCCGTATTATGCCTAGCCTCTTATAGGCCTCTTTATCAGTATGAATGGTCCAGTTCTTTTCTTATTACCAATGAAATTGAAGACGTCTTCAGAAGGCAGGTTATAGAGCCAAACCAAGAAACCCAACTTGGATCTGTCTTACCTGTACTAGGAGATATCACTGACAAGGTATCTTCAAAAGTTAGAGATCAATACGAAGTAAGCCCTTATCCTAGATGGGTGAATTTAGGATTTCGATTGCAACCAGTACGTATTTCCAAGGTGGTCGAGGAGGTAAGACTTAAGCTCTTCGATGAAAAGATCAAAGATATTCAATCTCCAAAGATCTTAGTTGCTGGCTGTGGAACCGGCCAACATTCCATAGGCACTGCGGCAAGGTTTAAAGGCTCCAATGTCCTAGCTGTTGATCTAAGCTTATCCAGCCTGAGCTATGCCAAGCGTAAAACTGAAGAGTTAGGCATCCGAAATATAGAATATATGCAGGCAGATATCCTGGACTTAGGCAAGCTTGGTAGACGATTTAATATCGTAGAAAGTGCTGGAGTTCTGCACCATATGGATGATCCCGTCGCAGGTTGGAGGGTACTAGCCGATTGCCTCAAACCAGGTGGTCTGATGAGAATTGGTCTATATAGTGAATTGGCAAGACAGCATATTGTAGAAATGAGACAAGAAATCAGTGACGCAGGTATTGGATCAAGCGATATCGCAATGAAGGCATTTAGAACAATGGTGACGACGTCAGACCAAAGCCATCATAAGAGAATATTAAATTCAGGAGATTTTTATAGTTTGAGCGCTCTGAAAGATTTATTGTTCCACGTTCAAGAACAAAGGTTTACCATACCCCAAATACAAGTCTGCCTGGCTGAGTTAGGACTTAAATTCTGCGGGTTTGAAATAGGCAAAATAGTTTCGCACTTCAAGCAAACCAATATTGGCGCAGACGACTCATACGATTTGGATAAATGGCACACATATGAAGTGGCTAATCCACGAACTTTTGCAGGCATGTATCAATTCTGGTGTCAGAAAATAGCCTAAACCACCACCAACAGTACAGCCAACGCTCAGTTCGCTTCACTGAGCACTCAATCAGGCGATGAATTGTGGCAGCCACCAAGGTTCGGTGAGCACGGGTGGTTCCTACATGCCAACAATGGACGAGTACGTGCGTGTAATATGGATAAGGTGAGTGTTGTCGGCGATCGGCCAGCCCCACGTTGTAGCAAGTGGACTGTGGATACTGTCGTTGTATCTGTGAGCTTATCCCCCCAGTGGAAATACGGAGTAGGAACACTTGCTGTTCATCTGAGCGGTTATTTCTGTTCATGGTGCTCTCGTTTTTCATTGTGACATAGCCTGGATCAAAAATGTGACTAGAAGAGCCCCATTGGAAACTTGGGGTGCTCACCTAAAGAATACGCCGCGAGTTTAACTTAGGATCTCTAGTCGTACACTTGCTCACGGCAACGGAAGGCCTTCTAACTAGGGATAGTTGGGAGGCTTTTTCCGTGTTATGAGCTGTGAAACACCCGTACCCAAAGGAGAAACTAAAATGAAACAACTCTTACTCGGAGCAGCCCTCGTTGGCATAGGCACAGTGATTGGCGCTCTATCCTCAGATAATACCAGCGGCACAGCCAACGCCCAGTTCGCCCCACCCAGCGTTCAATCAGGCGATGCCCTGTGGCACCTCCCAAGGTTCGGTGAACAAGGGTGGTTCCTCCATGCCAACAACGGCCGAGTACGGGCGTGTAACATGGACAAGGTGAGTGTGGTGGGCGAGCGAGCAGCCCCACGTTGTAGCAAGTGGACTGTGGACTGAGCGTCATACGGTGGGTAGAGCAAATATTTACCAGTAGCATCCAGCAGTGGGTACCGTAGTCGTGCTCTTTTACTCCGCTGTGTGTTCACCAGCAAAAAGTTAAAACCATTTGTTCATCGA
>Ga0115564_10003683_pt1 | contig 12712 bp, 10 predicted proteins | sample COGITO_mtgs_1105_7_FD_88680 | JGI IMG/M metagenome (GOLD analysis project Ga0115564, IMG submission 88680) | Pelagic marine microbial communities from North Sea - COGITO_mtgs_110523 | ecosystem: Environmental > Aquatic > Marine > Epipelagic | place: Germany:Helgoland, sampling site Kabeltonne...
ACTCTAGACACAGCCCTGCTAGAGTTTAGACAGAACGATAGACAGTAAGGACTAAAACATGGCAGGTTATACACGTCAGGATACAGCAAACAACATTGCTAACGGTAACGTTATTGATGCGGATGACTTTGATGCTGAGTACAATGCCATTGAGGCAGGGTTTAACGCATCTACGGGTCACGCTCATGATGGTACTGCAGGCGAGGGTGCACCCATTACTAAGGTAGGCCCAGCGCAAGACCTTGTTGTTTCAGGTACATCCGTTACTCCTAAGACTACTAACACTCTGGACTTAGGCACAGCTGCTGCTCAATATAAGAATGCTTTCTTTGATGGCACAGTAGATACGGATGCTTTAACTGTATCAGCTAATGCTACAGTAGGCGGTAATCTTGATGTCACAGGTGTAATTACTGCTACAGGTGGTGTTACAGGTGACATTACGGGAAATATTACAGGTAACGTAACAGGTACAGTATCTGACGTATCTAACCATGACACAGATGACATTAGTGAAGGCTCAACTAACCAGTACTTTACTACTTCTCGTGCTAGAACTTCGGTGACAGCTACGGGTAGCCTTAGCTACAACTCCGCTACAGGCGTCATAAGCTATACTCAGGGTGATACAGATACTATAACAGAAGGTACAGCTAACCTATACTACACAGATGCACGTGCTAAGGCTGCTATTAGTGTCACTGACGCTGGTGGTGACGGTAGCTTAACTTACTCTGCTGGTGCTATTACATACACTGGCCCTAGTGCAGCTGAAACACGTGCTCACTTTAGTGGTGGTACAGGCGTAAGCATTACAGATGGTGTTGTAGCTATAGGTCAGGCTGTAGGTACTACATCTAATGTTACGTTTAACAACACTGTAGTTAATGGCAACCTAACCGTAAACGGCACTACTACCACCGTAAACACTGAGACACTCAACCTTGCAGATAACCAGATTGTTCTCAACTCTAATGAGACAGGCACACCTACACAGAATGGTGGCATTGAGATTGAGCGTGGTACAGCTGCTAACAAAACACTTGTATGGAACGAAGCAGACGATAAGTGGACTGTAGGCAGTGAGACATTTGTAGCTGGTACTTTTGAGGGTGTTTTATCAGGCACTTTAGCCACACCAAGAACGATTGCATTATCTGGAGATGTTTCAGGATCTGCCTCGTTTGATGGTGGTAGCAATGTTACTATCTCTGCGACAGTTGCTGATGATAGTCACAACCACGTTATTAGCAACATTGACGGCTTACAAACAGAGATCGACACTAAAGCAGAACTAGCAGGATCAAGCTCTCAGGCTTTCTCTGCTTCTACTCTTAATGCTACTACTGTGGATCTGGGTGCATGGACAGTCACACAGAGCGGCACAGATTTAAAGTTTGCGTACAATGGCATTAACCGAATGAAGTTAGATTCCAGTGGAAACCTAACAGTTGAAGGCAACATCACAGCTTATGGATCTGCGTAATGGCTTTACAATCGTCAGGATTAATTACTTTAGCTCAGATACAGGCTGAGTTTGGGGGTGCTAATCCCATAAGCCTGTCTGAGTATTATCGTGGTGGTGCCTACACTACGACTAACAATACAGGTGTTCCTACAAGCGGTTCTATCTCTCTTAGTAATTTCTACGGCACAGTAGCTCAGTTCTCTTATACGTTCAGCTCTAGTACGAAAGAAGTAAACCTTTATTCTACCCTTACTTCTGCAGGCTGGAATGGGTCAGATCTTGTACTTGTCACGATTAATAGTGGAGTTTACCTCTGGTCTGACAACACATCTACAGCTGGTCTAACCATAAGTGGCAGCTTTCCTAATGGCCTAAATATCTTCAATAGCGGTAGAATAATAGGTCGAGGTGGCAACGGGTCCAGTAGCACTTCCGCTGGGGGTAATGGTGGGCCAGCAGTATCCGTATCATCCTCAGGTGTAGCTATCACTAACAACTCCGGTGCCTACATAGCAGGTGGAGGTGGCGGTGGCGGCACTGCTGGGGGTTATCGCCAATCATACTCAGGCGGCGGCGGTGGAGCTGGTGGCGGTGTAGGTGGTAATAGCCGTGCAGCAGATGGAGGTCTTATCGGTATTGGCGGCGCAGGCGGTGCGATTGGTGCATCTGGTAGCGCTGGCACTTCCAATGGCGGCGGTGCCGCTGGTGGCGGTGGCGGATCAGGTGGTGGCGGTGGCGCTGGCTACGACTTTGGTTCAGGCACAAACGAAGTCAGAGGCGGTCCAGGTGGCGGCGGTGGTCGCATCTTGCCGGGTACTGGCGGTTCTGGCTCTACCGGCAACTATGGCTGTCTAGGTGGCGCTGGCGGTTCTTCGAGTAACACTGGTGTAGCTGGCACCGCTCCTTATGCTGGATCAGGTGCTGGCGGTGGCGGCGGCGGAGGCTGGGGCGCTAGTGGTGGTCGTGGTAACGGTCTGAGCCATTTGTGGGAAAGCGCAGGCGGTGCAGGTGGCGCAGCTATTTCAGGATCATGCACATTGACCAACAATGGTACTATATACGGTAGCACATAATGACACAGATAAACTTGACACCAGACGAGCTAGAAGCTATGCTTGATCGTGCAGCAAGACGTGGCGCTAAAGAGGCTCTTAGGTCTCTAGGGTTACAGGATGCAGACGCCCAGCGCGACTTGCACGAGATGCGCTCTTTACTCGAAGCTTATCGTGACACAAAGAAAAGCATATGGACAACCGCAGTAAGAATATCAACAGTAGCTTTGCTATCATTCATAGCAGCATCTGTGTGGATGCAGATAGGGAATAAATAATTATGGCTAAGAAGTTAGTAGGTTTTAAGCCTGAAACATTACAGAAAAAAGTACTGCCAGCATTGGGCTATAACGGACCTATGGACGAAAAGTCTATAAACCTTTTCCTTGCATCCAACCCTGCAGCCGCAGCACGTATGGGTAAGTTCACACTGTCAGCTAGACGTATTGTTGAAGGTTCCCCCATGCAGATGGCAGAGGGCGGCCAAAGTACTCTTGGTAGCGCTGGTGTTATGACTAAGGCTATTACCTCTGATCCTCGTAAACTAACTGTTAAAGCAGACACGGCTGCATCTACTGGTACAGGTACAGACATTACTACTGGTACAGGCCAAGCAACTGCAGCTGACACAGCAACGACTACTACAGCTACTCAAGCACCAGACGCTGTTGCTGCACCCGCCACAGATGCTTCTACTGTAGACGCTACTACTGCTGCAGGTGCTGTAGATACATCCCTTAAAGGTGCAACAGCTGCTACAGGTGAAGTGAGTGACGCTGCAACTATGACAGCTGCAGAGGGTGACCCTACCAAGATGGCACAGTTAAAGCTAGATGCTGCACAGGGTGAAGCTGCTACAGTAGAGGGCGCACCTACACGTGTACTTGAGACAGGTGAGATGATTGATGGCTCAACTGTAGATCAACAAAAAGTTCAAGACATCTATGGTACAGAACGCCTAGAGGCTGCTAGTGTCAAGGATGAGATGGCAACTCTCATGGAAGACTTTGAGGGTGGCGACACACCAGCATGGGCAGCAGGCGCTATGCGGGGTGCTGCAGCACAGATGGCTGCTCGTGGTCTCTCTGCATCATCTATGGCAGGTATGGCTATTGTACAGGCCGCTATGGAGTCTGCACTACCTATCGCTCAGATGGATGCATCTAACAAGCAAGAAGTAGCTATGGAGTCAGCACGTCAACGTGCAGGCTTCCTCAACATGGAGTTCACTCAAGAGTTCCAAGCTAAGGTTCAGAACGCTGCTCGTATCTCTGAGATAGCTAACATTAACTTCACTGCACAACAGCAGGTAGCTCTTGAGAATGCTAAGATGGCTCAGACTATGAACTTAGCTAACTTGGATAACCGCCAAGCTAAGGTTATGGCTGATGCTGCTGCTATGTCTCAGATGGACTTAACTAACCTTAACAATCGTCAGCAAGCTCAAGTACAAAATGCTCAAGCATTCCTGCAGATGGACATGACTAACCTTAGCAATGAACAGCAGATGAGCATGTTTAAGGCTCAGGAGCGTGTCAACTCTATCCTGTCTGATACTGCACAAGAGAATGCTGCACGTCAGTTCAACGCTACGAGTGAGAACCAGACTAACCAGTTCTTTGCTTCACTTGCTACACAGGTATCACAGTTTAACTCAGAGCAAAAGAACTCTATGTCCCGTTTTAACGCGGGTGAGACAAACGCTCTCGCACAGTTTAACACAAGCCAAGTCAATGCTCGTGAACAGTTCAACGCTACGAACCACCTTATTGTAGCTCAGGCTAACGCTCAGTGGGCGCAGTCTGTAACAACAGCTGAGAATGCTGCAAACAACCAAGCTAACCGTGACGCTGCTCTTGCTGCTAACAACTTGACTATGACGGCTTACAACAATATCATCCAGCGTGAACGAGATGTTCTTGCTTGGGCGTGGCAGTCTGGAGAGAACGCAGCACAGAGGGATGCAAACATTGCCGTTGCTAAGATACAAGCTGAAGCTTCCGCAGCCGCTGCTGGTGACACTGACTCTACTGGTCTTTCTGCCGCATCCGGTACGTTCCTTGGACAGATTGCTATTAACGCAGCAGATTACCTTTTCAGCTAATAACAAGGTTAAAAACATTATGCCAGAACCAGACTATAACACATACGCAGTAGCAAGCGCACCCACAAGCTCACCAAGTCCACAGTCACGCCCTAGTGGGTTAGGATCTCGTTCCGGTCGCAACATGGATGCAGATATGTATGCGGGTTCCAGTTACGCTCCTACGAGTGGTGCTGGTACATCTAGTGCAAAGCAGAAATTCTCTGCTAAAGCTACATCTACAGGTGGCTTTGCTGCGGCTGCGACAGCTAACGATGATGACGGCCCAGGTTATGGGCAACTGTATAGCAATACAGCTATGGCTTTGACAGCTGCAGGTGCAACTCTCAAGGCACCTACTCAAGCAGTCTATAACCCTATGAATCTGTACTCTAGTCAGAATATGCAGGAGATCTCTACTGAGATTAACGACTACCTTCGTGGTACAGCCATTGATGATGCTATGCGTGAAGCGCTTAATCTACCAGAGGTATATCAGGGAGCACAGACTGAAGAAGAGCCAGACCCTATTGTAGATACAGATAAACTCAAAGATGCACTACAGCCAGAGCCTATCACTGTAGAGGAACTGCCTGACGTTATTACTAAGGCGGGTGATACACTCACAGCTATTGCGGCTTCTGTTGATCTGCCCTTACAGGCTGTCATTGATGCGAATCCACAGATTGCTAATCCTGATATGATTCGTCCGGGTCAGAAGATTAATATGCCTTCTAGACGAGTCACTTCAGAAGAGCGTGCAGCGTTGACTTATATGAGCGACATCACTAAGTCTCAAGCGCAGACAATTACGAGTAATGGTACTTTTTCTCTACCTAAACTCAAGAGTGCTGTTAAGGGATCCATAGGCAATACTAAAAAACGAGCTATGCTTGAGGGTATTGTTGATGTAGAAGTAGGAACAGATGGGCCTGTCACTGAAACATCTTACAGTCTTTCAAATCTTGAGGGCTTTACAGGGACGTGGAGACAACGATCTATTGATGCAGGCCTACTAGATGCAAACGGAAATGCAACACCCTTAGCAAGACAGCTAAACTCGCAAGGTACTCTAGGTGATACTATCTTTGATGTTCAGTATGCTGGCAGAAACGGCAATGGAGATCTTGCGAGTGGAGACGGTAGTACCTTCAAGGGTCGCGGTCTAGTACAAATCACAGGGCGTCAGAATTACCAAGAAGTGCAGAACAGGTTACAGGAACAAGGTATCAATATAGACCTTATCAACAACCCTGAGCTAGTTAATGATGAACGTTACGCACTACCTGCAGCTATTGCTTATCTGGACTATGCAGGTATGACAGACTCAGCCGCAGAAGAGATGTCAGCTAGGAAGCTTCAAGTGATAATCAATGCCAATGCACCTGTAGCTACTGCAGAAGAGCGTTGGGAGTCTGCTATAACAGCATTACGTGCAGAAGACCCTGTTGCGGCAACTGCGATGGAGAAGCGTAACGAGTACGAAGCTCAACGAACCGTAGGCGCTGTTGTTGATGGTTTGATAGGGCCAAACAGTGAAAGGGCTATGCGTTCTTGGTTACAGCAAGAGGGTGTTACTGTTCCAGCAAACGCAACAGGTATGGATCTCGTTGTCTTAGTTAACGAGAACTCCTGATGTTTGGTCTCCCTCTAGAACTCATCACAATGCTAGGCTCCACCGTGTTAGGTGGGGTCATGTCCGTATGGGGCCAGTCTATCAAGGCTAAAGAAGCCCAGCAGAAGATGCTCATGGAACGTGCCAGCTTCAACGCTAAGCAAGTAGCGATGGCTCGTGACGCAGGAAAGAACGATAAACATTTCGCTTGGACACGAAGACTTATTGCATTATCCTCAGTCTTTGCTATTATTGTTCTACCAAAGCTAGTCGCTGTCTTCTACCCAGAAGTTAGTGTCATCGTAGGCTACACAGAAATTCAAGCTGGGTTCCTAGACTTTATCTTTGGTCCCGGTGAAGAGATGGTAAAGTGGAAGTATGCAGAAGGCTTTGTCATTACACCGTTAGATACACACATTGTCTCAGCCATCGTAGGTTTATACTTCGGTGCTGGATTTACAAAGTAGGATATAAAGATGCCAATAGCAGGACCGTTTGATAGACCCATTCCGGGTGAGTCACTTACAGGTGAACCACGCAATAACCCTTGGGAGCAGCCACCTCAGATGTCAGATGTTAATGAGGTGGCTATGTATTACCTTGAGCGCCTGAACAATGATGAAGTGCTGCAGGACTTTGGTACTATGATTCAAGCTGGGGTATCTCTAGCTCCTATTGTAGAGACTACATACATGCAGGGCGTTATGCGTGGCTTGCACACAGTAGATGCAGGTCTTGTTGTAGCACCTGTTATCCATGCATATCTCAAGGCTTCCTTAGAGGATATGGGCATCACTGTAAAAGACTCTAGTGTTGATCCTCAGAAGAAAGCTGAAGATGCTGAGATGCAACGCTTTATGATGACAGCTAGTGCCATGCTAGACAAAGAAGAAAAAGAGACACCCGATCAGGGCCAGCAGATGGTGCAGGATATGGTTGATACGCAGGAGGGAGAACCTGTGGAGGAAGAGATGACACCAGAAGAAAAGCCTATGGGCTTGATGGCAAAAGGGTAATACACAATGGCATTCAACAAAGATGAATTTTTATCCGCATTTCTAGGTCAGGTCTCTACTGGTATAGCTGCGAACCGTGAGGAAGCCAAAGCTTACAAAGAGAAGCAGGAAGAAGCTTTTGAGCGTAACATACAGCTGATTAACACTCGTTCTACTAGAGCGGGTGCTGCTGTTAATCTAGGTAAAGAAGCCCTTCAGTACTTACCTGAGGGACAAGACGCTAAAGCTATGGTTCGTACAGCTATGGCTTCCGGTATGACTGGTGTAAGAGAGTTTCGTGACAAGCTTGCAAAAGCACATGCAGAGGCAGGCTTATCCGCTGGGCAAAGGCTATCTATGAACGATGTTGAGGCTATCATTAGTATGCCTAACATTCCTAGCATTGATGCCTCTCTCATCGACATGTCTCTCGAACAGTTTGCTAAGCAGACATTTGGTGCTTACGGTGAAGCTGCCCCTGCAGAAGATAATACTGGTGTAGTAGGTAGGCTCTTTGGATTTGGCGCTAAGACACGTGCACAGGAACAGCTGCGTGAGATGCCTGGTATGGGTGAGATGTCTATTGCTGATGTAAATGCTGCAGCACGTCTGCAGGAGTTTAACTCTCTTATTCCTAATGCTGTAATGTCTTTCTCTGAGATGGAACGCTTTGGGCGCAACGATGGTTACACCTTTGCCAATGACATGACAGAGTTGTTCCAAGAAACTATGGAGTCTAAAGAAGCTGACGATTATGTAGATGCGGCTCAAAAGGCATATATAGACCAACAGGTAGCAGAAGGTATCCTACAAGGGTCTGTACCCCAAACAGATATAAATGTCGTGGGTAGAGAAGCTCGTAGAGCTTACGCTGAAAAGGCGGTGGATAAACTAATTCGACTTAATGCAGATCAGTTTGCAGGCCCAGCTGGTTTCTTTGACCACTCTTTTGCGATGGAACAGATAGCTGAACTTATGGGTGCAGACTATCTAAAAGAACTCAAGAAGTCTTATGGCATAGAAGATGGAGACCCTGTACCAGAGCCAGAGGAGACGCCAGGAGCGTTACCTATGGATGAGATACCACCGTCTGCTGATGAGTTACCTAGCACGTCAGGTGAAGGATTACTACCACCACCTTTACCAGTAGATCCTACAGCAGTGCCTTCACTACCAGAGGGTAAGGAACGTCCCACAGGTGAAAGGGGCGGTGATATTGTAAAGCAGCGTAAGTGGGATAAACAATACGGAAAACGATATAACCCCGATAGAACACCTATCATAGTTGAACCTAGACCCACAGACCCCAATGCTACAACTACTCGTACTAAGCTTTTATCAGGTAGAGAATACCAAGTTAATGCGATTGAAGAGTGGGATAGAAAGTATGAGGGAACCCACAACCCAGACGGAACACCCAAGCAGTTTGAGGATGACTAAACATGAACTTCTTTGAACGCCAAGAGTACATTAAGAATCTTACCAGTGGTGTACCTAAGAAAAGGGTTGAGCCTCTATCGTTTGATCCAGAAGAATCCCTTACAGTAACAGACCTACAGTCAGACTATAAGTATTCACAACCTATTCGTGACTACATGATTGAGCGTATGGGTCAGGACTACCGTGCCAAAACAGATGAGGAAGTAGTAGATGATTTTGTTAAGCACATGCGTTACTTTAACGCTAACACTGTCTCTACTGCAGGAGAAGTACGCTTCGTCAGTAAAGCTAACGACAGGCAGAAAGAAACAGCCCGTAAAGCTTACCAGATATATGACCAACTAGGTAACGTATTTGTTAATGATGGCTTCATGGGTGCCGTGTCTGGTGTAGGTGACTACGTATTTGCTGCAGCAACTGACCCTACCAACTACTTAGGTTTGCTTACTGGTGGTATTGGACGTGCCGCTGCTGGTGGTGCTCAAATCACCGGACGTGTAGCTATCAAAGCTGCCGTACAACGCGCTGGGCGTGAGGCTCTTCAGAATGGAGCTACTGCTAAGGCTGCTAAAAAGGCAGGTATAAAAGCTGGTAAAGAGGCTGCAGCTAGAGCGGCTGCTCAGGGTATGTCTACTCGCAGGGCTAGAGGTGTGTATGAAAAGGTCTCAGAGAAAGTTGCCCAAGAAGGTAAGAGAGCTTTAGCTAAAGACGCTATGAAGTCGAAGCAGAAGGAGTTGTTCCAGACAGCTGCTACTAAATCCTTGTACGCTACTACAGGCTTAGACGCACTAGCTGCCGTGTACCAAGACGTAGCCGCACAGCAAGTTATGCTAGATGTTGGAGCGCAGGAAACCTACAGTAAGACACAGACCGCCTTCTCCGCTCTCTTAGGTGGTGTTGCTGGTGGCGCTCAGTTAATAGCTCGAAAGGCAGGTGCAGGTAAGTCTGGCTTGGAAGATACACGCACTGAGATGGAGAAGCTTGCTCAGAAGACTATTGATGAGTACGCCCCTATCCTGAAGAAGAAGGATGCTCCTGAAGCTGCTAAGGCTATACGTGAAGCAGCAGATAAGTGGAACGAGAAAGTAGATAGAGGTGAGTTTGGTAAGGGTGTCATTGATGACTCTCAACTTGTTAAGGAGATCATGTTTGGTGACACCCCTGGTGAGATCAGTGGTCTCGCTGGTGTGTTCAAAGACAAGGGCTACAAGATTGGCAAAGAGATCCACATCTCTGATGTCATAACTAACGTAGCTAACTCTCTCACACAAGAAGAGCTAACAAGTATCAACGCTACTATGGGTAAGTTCACTGGTATGCAGTTTGGTGACCTTAGTGGTTCACGAGTTAAGATGGGCGATCTACTTGCAGCACGTATGAGCGAAGCAGGTAAGACCTTGAACGTAGCATCACAGCTTAAACGGACGTTAGACTCTGGGTTGCTGGCTGCTGAAGCTAAGATACAGAAACAAGCAGGTGCTATTGATGAGGCAGAGGAAAAAGCTGCTAAAGCCTCTGAGCCACTACGCTATGGTCAGTCTGTATGGAAGCGCTTACTTGTTTCCTCACCAGCTACCACAGCACTCAACGTTGCTGGCTTTGCTCAGTACTATGTAGGCCAGACTATCGCTGATCTGTTTAGCTCAACAGCATTGATGACTAAGGGCCTGGCACAGACTGCCTTTGATCGTGCGGGTGCTCAAGAAAGCTTCCGGCAAGCACGTGCGCTGGGTACACTACAGGTACAGAAGATCCGTAACTTGATGGACCCATACACTACACGTGATGCATACATGAAGTTTCTCAGTGACCCTGCTAATGAGTCTGCACAGAAGATGCTGTTTGAGACTATGGCAGGTGGTGTGGATGCATCGGCTAAACGCTTTGGTATTAACCCAGACAACCCTACCTTCCGTAACGTAGAAGCCTTTACTACAGCTATGAACCAGATCACTGGTGTGCGTATCCAAGATACATTCACTAAGTCTCAGATGTTCATGAATGAGATGGACAAGTATCTACGTCTGAAGAAGGGTACGACTCTCAAGGATGCACTGTTATCAGATGAACCTTTTGATGATGATATTATCCAAGGTGCGCTTGATACTACGCTGAAGTCTGTGTTTGCTAAGGATTACACAACAACTGAACAACCAGAGTTGATACGTAAGTTAGCTGCTGGTGTTGAGTTTATCTCTAACACACCTGGCTTTGGTACTATCCTACCCTTTGGGCGGTTCTTCAACAATGTTGTTGCAACAGCGTACCAGTGGTCACCACTAGCTGCACCTGAGGTACTTCTTAAGCCCTTCTACAAACGTATTATTGCTAAGGAAGGCCCAGAGATAACTGAGATGGACGCTATTGCTCGTATGACAATAGGTTCCGCTGGGTTGTACTTGGCTGCTGAATACGACAAGGAACGTAGAGCTGAAGGCTTGGGCGTGTATGAAGTTAATGTTGGTGGCGGCAAGATTGTAGACGCTAAGAACACATACCCCTTCTCAGCATTCCTTGCAGCTGGGCGTATCTTCAACCTAAAGAGAGACGGTGAGATTGTACCACCTGAGTTGTTGACTGAGTTTGGTACACAAGTAGCTGTCGGTCAGCTTGCAAAGGATGCACAGTTTGGTAATGACCTAAACAACCTACTAGATGTTCTGATTAACTCAGATGCTGGTGCTCGTGGTGCCTCTATGGATGCATTCGCTAAAGTGTTTGGTAACTTTGCCTCTGGCTTTACTCGCCCTCTTGATGCGGTGAACAAGGTAGTAGGCTTTGCTACAGGTACAGACACAGCTAAAGATGTACGTCAGGCTGATGCTATGGGTATCTTCACTCAATCATCCACTAAGTACTTCGACAATATCCTTGAAGCATTCATTGACAAGACAGACACTATCACTGGTGAAGACTTGGCAGTAGCTACACGAGAGGGTGACATCTATGATGCTAACCCCTTCGCTAGAATCTTTGGTTTGACTATCAAGCAGGGACGTACAGCTACAGAGAAAGCTTACTCCATGTCTGAGATGCAACCTTGGACAGCTAATGAACGCTCAAAGCTACCTGCCTATGATAAGGCTTTCAACGCAATGCTTGCACCTGTACTGGAACGTCAGACGCAGCGGCTGTTGATGACTGAGGAGTTTAAGGAAGCTAACCTTAACAAGCGTAGAGGTATGTTGAAGTCTGTGTTGCGTAGTGCTAAGAAGCAGATACGTGAGCGGATGGATAAAGGTTATACCTCTGGCGACAATGTTAAGATGCGTATGGTCTACAAGGCTCAGACTATGTTCCCCAAAGAGGTACAGCGTGAGACCGCTAAAGCCATGAAGGATAAGTTTGGCATAGATGGTAGCTTAGATGACTACTCGTTTGCTGAGTTAGACTTATTCATGGAGTACGCAGAGTATCTCAAAGATACCTTCGATGCAGCAGCAGAGTTTTAGACAAAGAGAGAGGGGGCCACTTGGCCCCCTTACTTTATTCCGTGTATGTCTGCTGCGCGTCTAGCCCACATCAAAGCCTCTATAAGCTTCTCCTTGGAATGTTCCTTCTCCCCGCACTCATGTAAGTTATCTAAGATGTAGTTGTCTAGATCACACGCTGCTTCTGTTAAGCCTGTGTTGAACTTATTCTTTTTGCTCTCCACAAAATCCTGTGCCTCTAGCTCTATCTTTTTCATCCTTTACTTTCTACTCTCTTTAGGTAGTCTAACGCCAGCTGTACACCTGTAAGGTTATCGCCCAACATACCAAGCCCACGGTTGCAACTACCACATAGGTGACCTCTATACTCTCCTGTAACATGACAGTGATCTAGATGAAGCTTACCACCTTTAAGATCTTTGGCAGCTACACCACAGCAGCCACACGTGCCATAAGCTTTATGCCCGTGTTTTTTCTTTAGCGCATGCTGTGCTTTACTACCTTTTATGTGACAGGATATACACTTGTTGAGATAGTGCTGTAGTTTTGATCCATCCTTGGAGTAGTATGCAACCCCTTTGTAGAAATGCTTCTCCGTTTCTGGGAAAGAACTGTCACAACCAACACA
>Ga0115564_10003710_pt1 | contig 12664 bp, 12 predicted proteins | sample COGITO_mtgs_1105_7_FD_88680 | JGI IMG/M metagenome (GOLD analysis project Ga0115564, IMG submission 88680) | Pelagic marine microbial communities from North Sea - COGITO_mtgs_110523 | ecosystem: Environmental > Aquatic > Marine > Epipelagic | place: Germany:Helgoland, sampling site Kabeltonne...
GCCTCAACCATCCGGCGCATCGCCCGACCCAGTAAACAGATTGAGCGGCCAGCCTTTTCACCCGCCATAGCCAGTGTTTTTACGCGGGCAACATTGCTGGCAAAGGTTGTCGCAACAACCATCCCTTTGGCTTGGCTCACCAGGCTTTCAATCTCTGGTCCGACCGTGATCTCAGAGCGACCGGCATGGCGCGAAAACACGTTGGTGCTGTCGCAGATCAGCGCTTTGACGCCGGGCGCTGAGACCTCTTTCCAAAGTACAGGATCGAAAGCTTCTCCGACAATTGGCGTCTCATCCAGTTTGAAATCACCGGTATGAATCAATCTGCCTTCGGGACAATCCAACACAAGACCGCTGCTTTCTGGTATGGAATGCGAAATCGGCAGGAAACCGACAGAAAACGGGCCAGCCTCAGTTTTTGCGGGCCAGGCCGACACAGTTTGCACCACCCGGCCGGGATGGCCCATTTCCTCCATCTTGCGTCGGGCAATATTGGCAGTAAAAGCCCGCGCATAGACCGGCGCGCCAAGATCCTGCCAGAAATGCGCCACCGCGCCGACGTGATCTTCATGCGCATGCGTGATGAAAATCGCTTCCAACTGATTTTTGCGTTCTTTCAGCCAAGTTATATCAGGCAAGATCAGATCGACGCCCGGGCTGCTGTCCATATCTGGAAATGTCACCCCCAGATCGACCAAAACAAGGCGTTCTTTGCCGGGTTTTCCATAGCCGTAGACATAGGCATTCATGCCAATTTCACCGGCACCGCCAAGGGGCAGGTAGATCAGTCGTTCACTGCTCATTCTTCAGTTTTTTCCTATATTAAAATTATGAATCACGGTAAGTCCGTGCATGGTTAAAGTGTCTTCGATTGCGTCGAAGAGCGCGTCTGTCTGCTGAAATAATGGTGCGAGGCCCCCGGTGGCAATAACCTTCATCGGCCGCGCCCGCTCGGCTTTGATGCGGTTGCAAATCTCGCGCACAAGGCCGACATAGCCCCAAAAAACGCCCGATTGCATACACGCCACCGTGTTGGTGCCAACCACCCGCTGCGGTTTGGCAATATCAACATGCGGCAGTGCCGCCGCCGCCTCGTGCAGCGCTTGCAGCGACAGGTTCACACCCGGAGCAATCGCGCCACCGACATAGGCGCCATCGGCATCGACCACGTCAAAAGTTGTCGCGGTGCCAAAATCCACAAGAATCAAATCGCCACCAAACAAGTCATAACCCGCGACCGTGTTGACCAAGCGGTCCGGTCCCACCCCGGTGCCCTCATCCACCCGTACATCGACCGGAAGTGCACAATCAGGTTTTCCCACGACAAAAGGGCGGGTGTTGAAATATCGATCCGCCAGAATGCGCAGATTAAACACAACCCGGGGCACCGTCGATGAGATGATCACATCCGTGATATCCACCTTAATTTTCCCAAGGGTTATCAAAGATGATAGCCAGACATAATATTGATCCGCCGTGCGCTGCTGGTCGGTTGCGATGCGCCAAGTGCTGATAAACTCCGACCCTGTCCAGATCGAAAAAACCGTGTTGGTATTGCCGCAATCTATTGCGAGTAACATATGCAGCCTCCATCAAAAGAACACATCTGCAGCAGCGATTGCCTGTCGGCCTTGTGCAGTGGTTAGGATCAAATGCCCTGTCTCGTCGATGGTGTCAAATCGGCCAGTAATCTCGCCGGACCCGATACGCGCCGTAATCGTCTCACCCAGGCGCGCGGCACGGGCCAGCCAAGCCGCGCGGATGGATGAAAACCCAAAGGCACAAAACTGCGCCTCATGGCGCGCATAAGCGGCGGCCAGCGCGGCCAAAAACTCTTCTGGCGCAAGCGCGGTGCCGGTTTCACTCAGCACGCAGACCGGTGGCATTGCACGCGCCTCAAGCCCGCTTGACTGCGGTGTATGCACAAGGTTCACCCCAAACCCGATGGTCAGCGCAAACCCACCGCCCGAAAGCGCTGTGGTCTCGAGTAAGATACCCGCCACTTTACCGCCGTTCAACAAAACATCATTCGGCCATTTAAGCGCCAAAGTATCCGAACGCCCAGTTGTGGCAACCAAAGCGTCAAACAGTGCCAAGGCAGCAACAAAAGAACGCAGCGCTATCTGGTCGGGCGGATGCTTTGGAAACAACACTAAAGAGGCCGCAAAGTTTCCAGCTGGGTCAGACCAAGCCCGCCCGCGCCGTCCCCGACCATTGGTTTGGCGCCGGGCCAAAACCCACTCAGGACCAGCCAATTGCGCCACAATGCGCGCCGCCTCGGCATTGGTGCTGTCCACTTCATCTAAGACGCGTAAGCGATAGCCGTCAGGCAAGTTAATTGACAAGAGCTGCCGCCGCACCCGCAGCAGATGCATTTATGCCAAACAGGTTAACAATCCCAAACACCATGATGGCGGCAGCGGCCATCAGCACCCCCCAAAGCACCGGCGAGCCGCTCCCATTAAGCGCATCGTCGACGTCGTCCCCAAAATACATAAGATAGACGATGCGCAGATAATAATACGCGCCAATTGCGCTGGCGATTGCGCTGGCAAACACCAGCCAAATCATCCCGGCATCAATCGCCGCAGTCCAGACGCCGAACTTGGCGAAAAATCCCAGAAACGGCGGCACACCTGCGAGGCTGAACAGCAAAACCAACATCGCAATCGCTTTGCCCGGCGCACGATTGGCGTAAAGGTTCAGGGCCGCAATTTTGGTCACCGGTTGGCCATCTTTTTCCATCGACAGGATAAAGGCAAAGGTGCCAAGGTTCATCGTGACATAGACCGCCATATAGATCAGCATCGCCTGCACACCCTGCGCAGTGCCGGCCACAAGGCCAATCAGCGCATATCCCATATGCGCAATCGAAGAATAGGCCATCAGGCGTTTGATATCGGTCTGACCGATGGCGGCGACCGCCCCGAGAAACATCGACAACACCGACAGCAGGGCAAGGATCTGCTGCCAATCGCCAATCACCCCACCAAACGCATCATACAAAACCCGGGCAAACAGCCCCATTGCCGCCATTTTTGGGGCAGTGGCAAAAAACGCAGTAATCGGCGTCGGAGCACCCTCGTAAACGTCCGGCGTCCACATGTGAAATGGCACAACCGAAACTTTGAACGCCAAGCCGGCAATCACAAACACCAGACCGAAAAGTAGGCCCATCGACGCCTGTCCGCCGGCGGTACTTTCGATTATACCGCTGAACCCCGTGGTGCCCGCATACCCATAACTCAGTGACGCGCCATAGAGTAACAAGCCCGATGACAGTGCCCCCAGAACGAAATACTTTAATCCTGCCTCGGTCGAGTTTATGCTATCACGACGCAATGCGGCGATCACGTAAAGCGCCAGAGACTGCAGTTCAAGGCCCATATAAAGCGCCATCAAGTCGCCTGCGGAGACCATCACCATCATGCCCACCACCGAAAATGCGACCAGCAAAGGGTATTCAAATCGCAACAGGCCGGTGCGCAGCATATAATCGCGTCCCATCACCAAGACAGCCGCGGCAGACAGCAAAATAACCACTTTGCAGAACCGGGCATAGGCATCATCTTGGAACATTCCTCCAAAGGCACTTTGGCTCTCGCCGCCAGAGTTGCCAATCCACAGTGCCATCACCACAAACAGTGCCGCGGTAAACAGTACCAACCGCGAGGCCAGCGCATCCTTGCCAGAATAGACAGATACGACAAGGGCCAGCATAGCGCAGATCGAAATGACGATCTCCGGCAAAATAATGATCAGATCAGTCTGAATCATGCGATGCTCCTGTCACTGCGAGGCGGCCAGCTTACCGGACCCATGGGCCGCAGTAATCGCCATTTCATATTGTGCAACCAGCGCCTCTACCGAGGGACCGATCAGATCGAGGACCAGCGCCGGATAGACCCCCAGTAAGAGTGTCATTACCACCAATGGCGCAAAAATGGCTTTTTCACGCCGACTCATATCCTTAATCATTTTAAGACTTTCTTTAATCAACTGGCCCATCATCACACGCCGGTACAGCCAAAGCGCATAAGAGGCTGATAAGATCACGCCAAAAGTGGCCACCACTGCCACCCAAGTATTGACCTGAAAAATGCCAACTAAAGTAAGAAACTCTCCGACAAAGCCAGACGTACCCGGCAGCCCGACATTGGCCATGGTAAACAACATAAAGATAAGCGCATAGGCCGGCATCCGGTTCACCAACCCGCCATAATCGGCAATCTCACGGCTGTGGATACGGTCATAGACCACCCCGACACACAGAAATAATGCGCCCGAAATAAAACCGTGGCTGATCATCTGAAAGATAGCACCGTCGATGCCCTGTTGATTGGCGGCAAAAATACCCATGGTGACGTAACCCATATGCGCCACAGAAGAATAGGCGATCAGCTTTTTCATATCGTCCTGCACCAAGGCAACAAGCGAAGTATACACGATCGCAATTGCCGACATCCACAATACAAGATCAGTCATCACAGAGGCGCCAACCGGAAACATCGGCAGGCTAAAGCGTAAAAACCCGTAGCCGCCCATTTTCAGCAAAATCGCAGCCAGCACGACCGAGCCCGCAGTCGGTGCCTGCACATGCGCATCCGGCAACCATGTGTGCACCGGCCACATCGGCATTTTCACCGCAAAACTAGCAAAAAACGCCACAAACATCAGCGTCTGCATCCCGCCAACCACGGGGATGCCCAGCACGTGAATGGTCTCAGAGGCAAAGCCGTGGGTTATTAGCGCAATCCCGTCCGAACACGCGCCGATACAGGTTGTCCCCGCCTCGGCATACATCGCCACCATCGCGACCAGCATCAGAACCGAACCAAGGAAGGTATATAGAAAGAACTTAAACGAGGCATAGATCCGGTTGGCACCGCCCCAGATACCAATGATCAAAAACATCGGGATCAGCCCAGCCTCAAAGAACAGATAGAACAAGACGAGGTCCAGCGCCATAAACACGCCAAGCATCAGCGTCTCTAGGATCAGAAACGCAATCATATATTCTTTGACCCTATGGGTGACGTCCCAACTGGCAGCAATCACCAAGGGCATCATAAACGTTGTCAGCATCACGAATAAGACGCTGATTCCGTCAACGCCCATTCGGTATTTCAACCCCATAAGCCAATTGCCTTCCTCGACCATCTGAAAGCCTGTCTCGGCAGGGTCAAACTGCACCAAGATGATCAAGGACACCAAGAAGGTGGCGCTGGTTGCGATCATCGCGGTCCATTTGGCATTGCTTTGCGCCGCTGCATCCTCGCCGCGTAAAAACACCAGCAAGATCAGCGCGGCCATGGCCGGCAAAAGGGTCACGATAGACAGCAGGTTTTCCATTTTAAAAGCCCCCGCCGCTTAGGGTCATCCAAGTGATCAGCCCAACAATGCCCAGCACCATCGCCAGCGCGTAGGTAAAGATATAACCAGATTGTGCCCTCCCCAGCGCCCGCGTGAAAAATGGAATGAGTCCCATAGCCACCCCGTTCAATGTGCCATCGATGACATCACCATCCCCGCGCTTCCACAGGACCCGGCCCAGCTTTTTCGCCGGCGTGACAAAAATGATCTCAAAGATTTCATCAAAATACCACTTGTTGAGCAGGAACAGATACAGAGGCCGCTGATATTTGACCAGATTTTGCGGCATCTTTGGATCCCACAAGTAAAACCAGCACGCAGTGACAAAGCCCAAAAGCATCGCAATAAACGGGCTGAGTTTGACCCAAGTGGGCGCGTGATGCGCCTTTTCCATCACATGATTGTCTGCGGCCTGAAATAATGCCCCTTGTGGTGCTGGGCCAAAGGCAAGAACCACCGGCGCTTTGCCAAGGTCGGTGTTGGCATCACCACTGCTGTTATCTTTGCTGTTATCTTTGCTGTGGCCGCTGTGTTCACCATGACTGGCACCATCCGCTTCAATATGAGGTTCGGCCATCCCGAAAAACCGGTTGACCTGTGCGTGATCACCAAAAAAGCTACCGTACCAGACCATGCCGCTGAACACTGCGCCAACTGCCAATACCCCAAGCGGGACCAACATCACGCTCGGACTTTCATGGGCATGGGCATGGGTGTCTTTATTGCCGCGTGCCTCGCCATAAAACGTCATGAACATCAAGCGCCAGCTATAAAACGAGGTAAACAGTGCCGCGACCACCAAAAGCCAAAAGCCATAGCCGCCCTGCGTGCCAGCCCAAGCGCTCTCAATCACTGCATCTTTTGACAAAAATCCGGCAAAACCAATATGTGTCAGCGGAATACCGACCCCAGTAATCGCCAATGTGCCGATCATCATCGCCCAAAACGTATAGGGGATCTTTTTGCGCAAGCCGCCATAATTACGCATGTCCTGTTCGTGGTGCATCGCATGGATCACGCTACCCGCGCCCAGAAACAGCATCGCTTTGAAAAACGCATGCGTCAGCAGATGGAACATCGCCACCGAATAGACCCCGACGCCCGCAGCGACAAACATATAGCCCAACTGCGAACAGGTCGAATAGGCAATCACCCGCTTAATATCGGTCTGCACCAGCCCGACACTGGCCGCAAACAGCGCCGTCGATGCGCCGATAACAGTTATTAAGGTTTTGGCCTCGGGGGCGTATTCGATTAGCGGCGACATACGACAGACCAGAAACACACCCGCAGTCACCATGGTCGCGGCATGGATCAGCGCCGATACGGGAGTTGGACCCTCCATCGCGTCGGGCAGCCATGTGTGCAGAAACAATTGTGCCGATTTACCCATGGCGCCTATGAACAGCAGAACCGCAATCAGGTTGGCGGCATTCCAATCCGACCACAAAAAGTGCAGTTGCATGTTCGCCAGCGCCGGCGCGGCCCCAAATACATCGTCAAAGCGGATACTGTCCACCGTCATATACAGCGCAAAAATACCCAGCGCAAAGCCCACATCCCCGACACGGTTGACCACAAACGCTTTAATCGCAGCGGCATTCGCCGTCGGTTTGCGGTAGTAAAAGCCGATCAAAAGGTATGAGGCGACGCCAACGCCTTCCCAGCCAAAAAACATCTGGATCAAGTTATCTGAGGTCACCAGCATCAACATCGTAAAGGTGAAAAACGACAGATACGCAAAAAAGCGTGGTTTATAGCTTTCGCCCGCCTCCCATGCCGGATCATCGGCCATATACCCAAAGCTGTACAAATGCACCAAAGCTGAAACCGTGGTCACAACAATCAGCATAATCGCGGTTAACCGGTCAAGCCGGATCGACCAATCGGTTGCCAAGGTGCCACTTTCAATCCAGCGCATCAATTGAATCTGCTCTGTGACGCCATCATGAGATAAAAAGACGATCCAACTCAGCAAACCAGCAAAAAATAACAGGCCCGTGCTCACCCACAGGGCGGCCTGTTCACCGATAAACCGCCAGCCAAAACCCGCAACAAGAGCCCCAATAAGCGGCGCAAAAAGGATCAGGGTTTCCATGTTACGTTACCCTTTCATCACATTGACGTCTTCAACATCAATCGTGCCACGGTTGCGAAAGAAGCAAACCAGAATGGCCAGACCTATCGCCGCCTCTGCGGCGGCCACCGTCAACACAAACAAGGTAAACACCTGCCCGACCAGATCACCTAGAAAGCTTGAGAACGCAACAAGATTGATATTGACCGCAAGCAGCATCAATTCGATCGACATCAATAAAATAATGACGTTTTTCCGGTTCAGGAAAAGCCCGAAAACCCCGATGATAAACAGCGTCGCAGCAACCGCCAAGTAATGTTCTAAACCAATCATACTCTTCCTCGGTTTCCCTTGCCTCAGTGCCGGTCTATTGCGGCGATTATGCCCAGAGCGGGCTTTGGTGATACAATTGCCGCTTTAAAGCCCATCACCGGGTTTGACATCTTTCAATTCCATTGCTGTCGCCGGGTCACGCCACATTTGTGCATGAACATCTTGGCGCTTTACATCGGCGCGGTGCCGCAATGTCAGTACTATTGCGCCGATCATCGCCACCAAAAGGATCAACCCGGCCAATTGAAACAACAAGAAATACTGATCATAGATCAACAGCCCCAGAGCTGCGGTATTATGCGTTGCCTCAAGCGGCACCGCCTCACGCGCCGCCATGGCCTGATCGCTAAACGTCCAGACCCCAATAGCCACCGAGAATTGCATCAGCAAAACCACGCCGATCAAAAGCGCCAGAGGCAGATATTTCGCCATCTCGGCCCTGAGTTCGGAAAAATCCACGTCAAGCATCATAACCACGAATAAAAACAACACCGCCACCGCGCCCACATAGACGATGATCAACAACATGGCGACAAATTCGGCCCCCAACAAAACAAACAACCCCGCCGAACTGATAAACGACAGGATCAACCATAGCACCGAATGCACGGGGTTGCGGCTGATCACAGTAAACAAGCCCCCAGTCAAAGCGCTTACGGCAAACAGATAAAAGGCAAATACCGTCACACTCATGTCGTCTCTCCCGCCTCGGGCTTGGGGTCCAGAACCTGCTGCGCCACATCCATTGCGCGGGTCATGGCCGGCACGCCGGCAAACACCGCCGTCATCGCAATTGCCTCTTTTATTTCTTGCTTATGGGCCCCGGCCTCAAGCAGGCTGCGCACCGTCAACCGCAACGGTGCCTCGGCCTGCACGCCCTGCATGATCAGTCCCGCCAAGGTCAGCAGCAGACGGCTTTTGGCACACAGCCCGTTCTTGTTCTGCGCATTGCCAAAGGTCAGTTCCATCACCTCTTTTGGCATCTGCGGGATAAACGCTTCAAATTCTTTTGATGACAGCGACGCCAAAGACGGGTTCAACGCCTGCGCCATTTTTTGCGCAGCGTCCACCATGTCGTCAAAGGGGTTTTTTTCATCACTCATCTATACGGCGCGTCCAATTCAAGGTTGCGGGCTATTTCGGCCTCCCAACGATCGCCGTTTTCCAGCAGCTTATTTTTATCGTAGTATAATTCCTCGCGAGTTTCAGTCGCAAATTCAAAGTTTGGACCTTCAACAATCGCATCGACGGGGCAGGCTTCCTGACAAAAGCCACAATAAATGCACTTCGTCATGTCGATATCATAGCGCGTGGTACGGCGGCTGCCGTCATCGCGCGGCTCGGCGTCAATGGTGATGGCCTGCGCTGGGCATACCGCTTCGCAGAGTTTGCACGCGATGCACCGCTCTTCACCATTGCCATAGCGACGCAGCGCATGTTCGCCGCGAAACCGCGGGCTAAGCGGGCCTTTTTCATGCGGATAGTTTATCGTGGCTTTGGGCGCAAAGAAATATTTTAATCCCAGTTTGAAACCTTGGAAAAAATCCATCAGCAGGAAATATTTCGCCGAACGAGTATAATCAATCTGTGCCATACTATCCTCCTACAGCCCAGCGGGCATAGGCGCCGCCAAAGGCCTCAAACTTTGCAAAAAACGCCACGAGTACTACCCAAAACAGGCTGAACGGCAGAAAGACTTTCCACCCCAGACGCATCAGCTGGTCATAGCGATACCGTGGTGTAATCGCCTTTACCATCGCAAAGATAAAAAAGAAAAATGCCATTTTTCCAACCATCCAAAGCGCCCCATCAGGCAGACCCGGGATCGGTGAAAGCCAACCGCCAAAGAACAACAGCGAAGTCAGCGCGCACATCAAGAAAATGGCAATGTATTCACCGGCCATAAACAACAAGAACGGGGTCGAGCTGTATTCGACCTGATAGCCTGCAACCAACTCTGATTCCGCCTCCGGCAAATCAAACGGTGGCCGGTTGGTTTCGGCCAGCGCCGAAATGAAAAATAAAAACACCATCGGAAAGTGCGGCAGCCAGTACCAGCTGAAAAACCCGTAATCCCCGTCCTGAGCACGAACGATATCGCCAAAATTCATCGACCCGGTAGACAGGATGACACCGATGATGATCAGCCCGATCGACACCTCATACGAAATCATCTGCGCAGCCGAGCGCAAAGATCCGAGGAAGGCATATTTTGAATTTGACGCCCAGCCCCCCATGATCACGCCGTAAACTTCCAGCGAAGAGACCGCAAAAACATATAAAATCGCTACGTTTATGTTAGACAGAACCCAAGTATCATTAAACGGGATTACCGCCCAGGCGATCACTGCCAGCACAAACGACATCAGAGGTGCGAGTAAGAATACCGTCTTGTCGACACCCGCTGGAATAACCACCTCTTTGACCACATATTTCAAAGCATCGGCAACTGATTGCAGCAGGCCAAAAGCGCCAACCACATTTGGTCCGCGCCGCATTTGCACAGCCGCCCATATTTTTCGGTCGCCGTAGACGAGAAATAACAAGCTGATCATCACAAAGCCCAACATGGCAAGACATTGCGCAAGTATCAGCAGCCCTATTCCGGCCGGTGTTGCTAAGAAATCAGTCATGCAGCCGCTCCTCCCCCTTGGGTTTTGCACCGATGGCGACAGAGAGCTCTATTTCCATCGGTTTAAGCATCAGGGTGGATGATGTTTGCGCTCTGGTCATTCTGCGGCCACATCTTGCGCCAGCCGCGCTTTGGCAGCGGCCGACAGTTCCGCCATCACCACGCTGGCGCGGGCAATCGGGTTGGTAATGTAAAAATCGCCCACCGCATTGCGCAGCGGCCCATCTGAGGGTTGCGACACAGCCAAAGCGGTCCAGGAATTTTCTGGCACGTGATCAATCTGCCCCAGATGCGGCACCTCGCCGATCAGTTGTCGGCGCAATGCCGCAAGCGTATCAAACGGCAACGTTGCGCCGGTTTCAGCCGATAGGGCCCGTAAAATAGCCCAGTTTTCTTTGGCCTCGCCCGGCGCAAAGCCAGCCCTCAGCGCCAGTTGCGGCCGACCTTCGGTATTTACAAACAGCCCGGATTCTTCGGTATATGCGGCGCCCGGCAAGATAATATCAGCGCGGTGTGCACCCTGGTCACCATGGCTGCCTTGATAAATCACAAACGGACCAGACGCGACATCCACCTCGTCAGCGCCAAGATTATAAACCACATCCGCACTGGCCAGTGCTGCGTCTATCCCGCCCTCAGTCACTGCACCCACATCCATAGCGCCGACACGACCGGCCGCCGTGTGCAGCACCATGAATTTCGATCCTGTGTCCTCGGCCAATTGCATCGCCTGCGCTAAAATTTCCAATCCATCCGGTTCGCAGAGCGCACCCTGCCCCAAGATCACCACGGAGGCAGCATCCTTTACGGCCCGATAGTCTTTTCCGATAAGGCTCTGCAGGGCGGCGCGGTCGATGCCCGCATGCGCGTAGTCATAGGTGAGGTCGGCAGCCTCTCCGACCAGCCCAATTTGCGCACCCATAAGCCAGGCTTTGCGAATTCGCGCGTTTAATACCGGGGCCTCAAGGCGCGGGTTGGTGCCGATAAGCTGGATAAACTTGGCCGCATCTATATCATCAATCGTCGCGGTACCAACATAGGCCGAGCGGTTATTTGGCGGCAATTTGGCCCCGTCGGTCCGGCATTCAACCGATCCACCTTGCGCCTCGATAAACTGCTTCAGGGCAAAAGCGGGTTCAACCGCCACCAGATCGCCCACGAGACCAACAACTTTTTTTCCCTGCAGCGCTGTTGCAGCCGCAGTGAGCGCCTCGGGCCAAGTGGCTTTACGCAATTTGCCATCTTCGCGAATATAGGGCGTATCAAGACGCTGGCGACGCAGGCCGTCCCATACAAAGCGGGTTTTATCCGAGATCCATTCTTCGTTTACGCCATCATGATTGCGCGGCAAGATCCGCATCACTTCGCGGCCCTTGGTATCGACACGGATGTTCGACCCAAGCGCATCCATCACATCGATGGTCTCAGTTTTGGTAAGTTCCCAAGGCCGAGCGGTAAAAGCATATGGCTTTGACGTTAGCGCCCCAACTGGGCACAGATCAATGATATTACCCTGCAGATTACTGTCCAATGTCTCGCCAAGATACGAAGTGATCTCGGCATCTTCGCCGCGCCCGGTTTGGCCCATCTGGCTGATGCCCGCCACCTCAGTGGTAAATCGTACGCAACGGGTGCAGGAAATACACCGCGTCATATGGGTTTCGACAAGCGGTCCTAAATCCAAATCGTCACTGGCGCGTTTGGGTTCGCGAAAGCGGCTGAAATCAACGCCATACGCCATCGCCTGATCTTGCAAGTCACATTCGCCGCCCTGATCGCAGATCGGACAGTCGAGCGGGTGATTGATCAGCAGAAACTCCATCACACCTTCCCGGGCTTTTTTGACCATCGGGCTGTTTGTTTTGATCACGGGCGGTGCGCCCTCAGGTCCGGGTCGTAAATCGCGCACCTGCATCGCGCAGGACGCTGCCGGTTTTGGTGGTCCACCCACGACCTCGATCAGACACATCCGACAATTTCCGGCAATCGACAGCCGTTCGTGATAACAAAACCGCGGCACTTCTATACCCGCCACTTCGCAGGCCTGAATAAGCGTCATTGCGCTGTCAACCTCAACCTCGGCGCCGTCAATAATGATTTTGCGTAGATTTGCCATCGATGTCATATCACTCCGCCGCCACGGCGCGGGCCCGGCCCGCGCGCTTATGTTTGATCCGGTCTTCGATCTCGTCGCGGAAATGCCGGATGAGCCCTTGAATGGGCCAAGCAGCCGCATCGCCAAGCGCACA
>Ga0115564_10003712_pt1 | contig 12659 bp, 12 predicted proteins | sample COGITO_mtgs_1105_7_FD_88680 | JGI IMG/M metagenome (GOLD analysis project Ga0115564, IMG submission 88680) | Pelagic marine microbial communities from North Sea - COGITO_mtgs_110523 | ecosystem: Environmental > Aquatic > Marine > Epipelagic | place: Germany:Helgoland, sampling site Kabeltonne...
AGTCCTACGCGGCTACGGGGCCCCAAAGCATGTGTTTTGTGATCTGAAAAGCATCTTTGTAGATGATGAAAGCGATCTGAGGCTATAATGGCTGAGTATTACATTGCATGTGTCAAAGAGCCCGATCTTACGCTTCGACTGATCATACCCAACCACGCAACCTATGTCCATGGCCTCTAAACTAATCCGTCAAATAATAGCCATCTCTCCAAAGTCACTGGTACTGTTCCAGATCAACGAGCATGGATCAAAGGTTATAAAGAGCACAAGACTGCAGGGCATTAGTTTTATTATGTGCTTGAGCGAAAAAATGTCTCACGGTGCGGCCTTGTGCGGCTCTACTATTTCGATGTGGAAAGTTTCATACAGGGCAGTTGGACTCTGGATGAGAGCAAACCGCTTAAGACTGCTCTTGAAAGCGTCGTCTTATCCTTCGGCGTCAGCTTTTAATTATTACTGTAAGATTAATAAGGACGCTCTAGATGTCTGACTCTCGCAGCCTAATCAAGTCAATGCTCATCGTTGGTTCGGCGCGGGTAGTCAAAATCCTGATCTCGATTGTCAGGATCAAAGTTCTGGCCGTTCTCCTTGGGCCGAGCGGTGTTGGCCTACTCAGCGTCTACAATAGCCTGCTGGATATGATCCAAAAAGCCGCAGGCCTCGGCATGGGATCCAGCGGCATTCGAGAAATTGCTTCCTCGCGTGGTGACGAGGCGACGCTCAGCCGGGTGCGCCGCGTTCTCTTTGCAGCCCATCTGATACAAGGGGCATTGGCGATGATCGCTGTCTGGCTCCTGCGCGAGCGCATCGCAATCTGGCTTTTTGGTGACACCGCCCGTACGACGGAGGTCGGATTAATCGGAATCGCAATCCTCATTACCCTCCTCTTCTGCTCGCAAACGACACTCTTGCAGGGACTGCGCAAAGTAGGTGATCTGGGGCGTATAACGGTGTTTGGCGACTTTGTTAGCACACTTGCGTGCCTTGCAGCTGTCTGGCTTCAAGGCGAAGATGGACTAATTTTGTTTATCCTCCTGCAGCCATTGGCTGGAGCTTTGATTGCCCTGCATTACACACGTCGCCTGCCCAAACCCACCGCATCACGCCTTTCACTTTTCGAGACATGGAACGTTTGGAAGCCCATGGCCAAACTCGGCGCTGCATTTATGCTCAGTGGGCTTGCAACGGCGGCTACGCTGTTGCTTGTACGAGGCCGCATCTCCCAAGAATTAGGCCTCGACGCCGCAGGATATTTTGCAGCAACCTGGGGCATTACAATGACTTATTTGGGCTTCCTCCTTGGTGCGATGGGGACTGATTACTACCCCCGCCTGATAGAGGTGATCCACGACAAAGTTGCGGCAGTCCAGCTCATGAATGACCAGACACAGCTGGGCCTCGCGATCATTGGACCGGGCTTATTGATGCTGATCGGTCTGGCACCTTGGGTTATCACCCTTCTTTATTCGGCGAAATTCGAGCCCGCAGTAACGCTCCTTCAGTGGCAGACAGTTGGAAATGTGTTTAAAATAGCTAGCTCGGCACTCGGCTTTTCAATAATCGCCAGCGGGAGAGCCAAGACGTTTTTCTTGGTCGAGCTGAGCTTTAACATCGTCTTTTTCGTTATAGTATTCGCCTTTATGCCTCACGTCGGTCTAGAGGCAACAGCCTATGCGTTCGTACTTGGGTACCTAGTGCATATGAGCATGATCTACTTGGTTGTACGCAGTACCATTGATTTCCGCTGGCAGTCATTCTCTGTCAGCCTGCTGGCTCTGCACACGAGCCTTGGGGTTGCGCTGCTGCTGCTGGCACTCATGTACCCACTTGCAGCGGCCATTGCCTCGCCGCTTCTTGCCGCGGTGACGGGGCTCTTTGGTCTGCGCATCGTACTGAGAAAAGTCGGAAAGCAAGGCCGCTTCCCCACAAAGCTGTATGGAATTTTTGCGAGGCTCGGCTGGCCGATCCAGCCAGCGGCTTAGGACCGTGAAAGAGAGACGATTACAAATACACCCAAATTCAAAGCCAGTGTTGGCAGCGGGCTGCGCCATGAAGGATGCAGATAAACGCCCCATCTATTTCGACGACAATCACCTGTCGCGGACAGGAGCGAGGCAATTGGAAATATGTTGTGCAATCATCCATAATTTCGTTGTAGAAATTTGAAGCCTGAATTACCTCTAAATCCAAATCAACTCAACTTAACGAGAATATGAGCAAAATTCTATCAATCGTGATTCCTAACTATAATGGAGTGGAATTCTTGCACTCTTGCCTTCAGTCCGTCTTTGCACAAGTCAGAGATGATTGTGAGGTCGTTCTAGTCGATGACGGCTCTACTGATGAAAGTGTCGATGTTATTCATCACGCATTTCCAAGTGCACTTGCCATCGGGCAACTCAAATTGATTTCCATTGAAAATTCCGGCCCTGGGGAGGCTAGAAACGTCGGCGTGAAGGCCTCATGTGGAACATATATCGCATTTCTTGATAGCGACGACTTTATCCTGCCAGGCTTTATCGAGCGCATTCTTGCGATCTTGCAGGAAAAAGCGCCAGATATTGTGCAATTCAGTGTTCTGCGTGTTCTGGATGATAAATTAACCGGACAAAACATCGTTCCCTGCCATAGAACAGCGGAAGGCCTTTACGATATGGACGAGGTCAGGTCAGATATTTTCGGTGTTGGGAAGTGGTTTCCCTTTAGCCGGATCTTTTCACGCGACATTATCCTCAAAAACCCGTTTCCGTCTGAGCGGGTCTTTTATGAAGACCTTCTGACGCTGCCTTTCATTTTCCTTCAGAGCTTCAATATCTACCTTCTGCCGGACCCCCTCATCGCGTATCGCGACAATCCCAAGGGTACCACCCGCAATCACAAGCCAGATCACGCGCGCACGATGCTTGACCATTTCCAACGCGTCTCTGCGCTACCCCCCTCTGCGGCGCGCGATATCATGCTTGTAAAAGTCGCCCGGAGCATCGTGTTTTTCACGCTGGAACTTAAATTGCCCGACATGCCCTTGCGAGATTTGAGAAGCCAGATACGCGCGCTCGAGAATAAGCAAGTTCTCGCGTCTCATCTCGACAGGGTTGATCGGTTCTTTTTACGGTTTCCGCTGCTCTATACTGCCATTGATTGGGCACGCAAACGGTTCTGAAGAACAAAGACGTGACATTTGTTTTGCCCTTAGATTTGATACTGAAGAGGCTTTACTGCATGTCTTACGACCATGGGTTTGACACGCTCCCATTATTGTACCACCAGGGCTGCTTACAGATTACAGTCCCTAATTATCATTCCTTAACTGTCTGAGGACATTATGAGATTCACCGTTATCGTAGCGCGCATCGCAATTACAGGCGTTCCCCTTGCACAGATGAGGATGGCCTCCTCCCTCGCCGCGCGGGGACATCAGGTCGATCTAGTGATTGGATTTGTCGCAGACGGCTTAACTGTTCCAACCTTGGATGGCGTGTCAATTATCATTCTCAACAAGCCAAAGGCCCGCAACCTCTTGCCTCCATTGATCCGGTATCTCCAAAAAGAGAAGCCGGATGTCATCTTCTCCGCAGAAGATCACCTCAATGCAATCGTCATTACTAGCGCTATCCTGTCAGGGTCCAAGGCAAAGATCAGCGGCTCATCCCGCGTGAACCCGTTCGACACTTACAGCACGAAGCTTCTTTCCAAGCGATGGTTTCTAAAGAAAATTATGGGTGCACTTATGTGGCGGGCGGATATCTTGACCTGTGTTTCCAAGGCGATGGTCGATCAATACCGCACCTTGTTTTGCAATGCGCCGCATGTCTGCGTCTACAACATCGTGGACACCCCCGCCGCCCATGCCCGGATTGCGGAGCCGGTGGATCACCCTTGGTTTAACGATCCCACCATTCCCATCCTCGTCGCTGCGGGGCAATTGGGGCCATGGAAGGGCTTTTCCGATCTGATTTCCGCCGTTCACATTGTATCCCAAAAGCAGCCCGTCCGGCTGTCGATCTTTGGCGAGGGTGCACAGCGGGCGGAGCTGCAAGCGCTCATCGACCAGCTGGGCATGAGTGAAAGCATCGCCCTTGAGGGTCATGTCACAAATCCACTCAAATATTTCGCACATACCAATGTTTTCGTACTGTCCTCGCTGCTTGAAGGCATGCCAAACGTTCTGATCGAGGCTATGATGGCAGGCTGCACTCCCGTGGCCACAGATTGCCCGACAGGCCCGCGGGAGATCCTCGAGAGCGGGCGATATGGCTATCTGGTGCCCGTTCAGGATCCCCAAGCACTGGCCACCGGGATCGAAAGCGCCCTGCGCGATCCCGTGCCGGCCGAAGTTCTGGCCGAAGCAATAAAACCCTTTCAAGAGGACGCCGTTCTGGCGGAGCATTTCCGGATATTGGGTATATGAAACGCATCGTGCAGCTGATCCCCTATGATGCGATTGGAGGGGTCGAGGTGGCGGCGAAATCCATTCACGCCGGGGACCATAACGGATCTGATAGCGGGCTGCGCTTCGAACGTCAATATCTCGTCAATCGCTCAGGAGCCGCGTGCGGGCCTGCGGACTATCACGGTCCCAATCGTTCCCTCTATAACCCGCGCCCCTATCTGCACGCCTTTTGGCGGCTCTTACGCAAGCCACCAGATCTGCTGGTTGCCTCCCTTTGGCGCTCCGCGTTGGTGCTGATATTGCTGAAGTTGGCACGGCCCAAACAAAAGACAGTCCTGTTCTTGCACAATGCACATCATGGGCATTGGCTTGACCTTATTGCGAACCAGATCGCCATGCGTCTTGCCGACGGTATTTGGGCGGATTCTGCCATGACACTGAACCAGCGCGTCTCACCCAACCTCCAACATAAAGGCCAGGTAATTTCGTTTCTGCTTGAAAGTCGCTCCCTGCCTGAAATATCAGAGCCCACACCAGAATTTATTTTTTGGGGGCGCCTCAGCCCACAAAAGGGACTGGAGCGCGCACTGAAGATATTTTCAGAGATTTTGCCCCTTGCCCCAGACGCCCATTTCAAAATCATCGGCCCTAACGGTGGCGTCGAGAATGAGTTAAAAGCACGGGTCGAGCAACTAGGAATAGCGGAAAGTGTCAGCTTCACCGGCGCAAAATCGCAGGTGGACATTCACACCATTGCATCGCGCGCCTCCTTTTATTTGCAAACAAGCATCCGTGAAGGCATGGCCATGTCAGTGGTCGAGGCGATGCAGATCGGCCTTGTTTCTGTTGTAACGCCGGTTGGCGAAATTGCGCGCTACTGTGTTGATGGAAAAAACGCTGTATTGGTTCAAGAAGACGCCACCGCTGTCGATGCTGTGATGGGCTTATTATCGGATACGGATAGATATAAGCGTATGTCTTATGCAGCGACTGAGTATTGGCAGGAAAAACCGCTTTATCGGGATGATTTTCTTGCCGCTGCGATAGAGTTCATCGAGGGTTCGGCGGATGATGTGTAATCAGAATAAGGCTGGCTTAGATGTGTAAAATTTGTAGATTTTTTATAACCATATCAGAGATTTACCTAGCGTTAACTGCGCGCGTACTGGCCGACACCTCACATCACCGTGGTCCAGACGATGTGGGTATCTGGGCAGATCCAGAAACGGATGTGGCAATGGGCCATAGACGGCTTTCCATCATTGACGTCAGTCTGGCAGGCGCGCAGCCAATGAAGTCGCCTTGCGGGCGCTATGTCATCGCCTTCAATGGCAAAATCTATAATCATCTCGCTCTACGTGAGGATCTAGAAACCATTGGTGTAGAGCACCTTCATAGAAAGGGACTTTGGATACCGAAACGCTGCTCGCGGCGGCCACACACTGGGGCCTTCGAGAAGCCCTGCAGCGCGTCCATGGTATGTTTCTTGGCGCTTTGGGACAGACACGCCCATCAGCTTCATCTTGCGCGTAACCGGATGGGTGAAAAGCCACTCTATCTTGCACGGCTCCCAGAGGGCTGGGCGTTTGGTTCTGAACTGAAAGCTTTGCTTGCTGTACCAAGCTTCGAGGCGCGCCTATGTCGTGACGTCGTTGCAGACTACCTTTCGAACGGCTACGTGCCTGACACGCAGTGCATCTTTCAGAACGCGCGTAAAGTGCCGCCTGGGCATTACCTCTTGAAATGAAGATCGCTGACGGCAAAGGCAAACAGGTACTCCGCTCACTACTTGACCGGCATGTACCTAGAGACCTCATCGAACGTCCAAAACAGGGTTTTGCAATTCCCCTTGATCGGTGGTTGCGTGGAGGGCTCCGCAGTTGGGCCGAAGCACGCCTGTCAGATGATGAGCTTTTTGATCTGGCGGGTCTTGAGCCTGCCGCGGTGCGTGAACTGTGGGCGAGGCATCAAAATAGTTTCATAAACAATGGAACCCAACTATGGACAATCCTTATGTTTTTGGATTGGCTGACATACTATCGTCACCATCTTATTGGCTCGTCGTTCACCACCAATCAGCCTGTCGCGTGTTAGGGGAACACGCCTGATGCTGCCTTATTGGATTTTCTTCCTTGTACCAGCCGCGGCGGCACTCGTGTCCAGCCCGCACATGCGCTTCCGCGCAGGCGGGACGAGGTCGTTACATATCAATGAAACTTGGATTTTGATAATCTTGGTACTGACGATGATCATTGGTTTCCGCTATGAAGTTGGGGGGGATTGGGGAAATTACTTTCGTTATCTATTTGGCGCAAATAACCTCACATTCGCGGATTTAGCCACTAAGAAAGACCCTGGATACTGGGCGCTGAATGTACTCTCTGTACGCCTCAATTTAGGAATTACTGGTGTCAACACGCTCGGCGCCTTTATCTTTTCGATCGGCCTCGTTCTATTCTGTAGAAACCTACCGCGCCCTTGGCTCGCATTGGCCTGCGCGGTGCCCTATCTCGTGACCGTTGTAGCCATGGGCTATACCCGCCAAGCGATTGCTTTGGGATTGGTAATGATTGGGTTCGTGATGCTATCACGATCAAGGTTTGCAGCGTTCGTCATCTGGGTGCTGCTGGGTGCATTGTTTCACATGTCTGCCGTACTCATGATCCCATTAGCCGCCCTAACGATCTCAAAGAACCGGTACCTTAACGTGGCGCTCGTTTCTGTCGGAACATATTTAGGCTATACCGTTCTTCTTGCAGATAGCGCGTCTCAATTGGCGCAGACCTATACCGATGAGAACATCCAATCATCGGGTGCCTTTATCCGGCTTGCCATGAATGCCCTTCCAGCAGTACTTTTCTTACTTTATCACAGGAAATTTATAATTATGCCTTCTGAAAAGAAGCTTTGGACCGTGATTTCTCTGATTTCTATTGGCATGTTTATCACATTTTTCCCTACAAACCTGACTACAGCCCTCGATCGGATGGCACTCTACTTCATTCCGCTCCAGCTAGTCGCCTTTGCGTACTTACCGGATGCTATTGGGCGGCCCGGTGGACAAAACCAGCATATTGTTGCAGGCATCTTAATTTATTATGCAGCAGTGATGTTCGTTTGGCTGAACTTCGCTTCGCATTCATATGCTTGGATCCCTTATCAGCTTGGAATTGGATAACGGGCGAGCCTAGTGACGCCACTGGCGCGCATATCCACTCCAGCAAACCCTAACCGAAGAGACACATTCATTAGATCAACTCTTTTTTCTCGCCAGCAAGGCTGTCTGGCTAATGATCCAGCCAGAAACAAAGACAGTGACACGGACTGTGGCTGTACCTAAGACTAAGGTAATTAAGCAAGAGCCACAGCCAACGTTACCAAACCAACAAGACGACAAACTGAAACGTTAAAAAACCATTCAAAAGTTCACAGTCTGCAGTATTAGCACGGTGTAGTTGACACAGTGACTGAATGGCATGGTGACATAAAATTAAAATACTCTGTGGCGTGACGACAACCAACGGCACTAGACGTAGAAAAAACGTGCCTCCTCACCCCTGACCTAATCGATAAATTGATGCAGGTACTAAACAGAAGGAGCTGTGTGATGAAATCATATTACGAACTCAAAGCAGACATGGAAGCCATTCAACAGCAGATGGTTGAAGCAAAGAAGAACGAACGCGCTAATGCTCTCAAAGAAGTGAAGTGTTTATGCAAAGATTTTGGCTCTACTGCTGGGATGTTGAAGGGTGCGCTAGCTAAAGGTATAAAGCAAAAAAATGGATAAAATTATATATGTCGATGTTGGAACCCATTTTGGGCAAGAGTATCAATCAATTTTTGGAAGTGAAAAACGTTTCATTACCAAAATAATTAGACGAATGATTGGGTTTTATATCTTACGAAGAGGTGAAATGTTTCCATTGGGTAAGGTTAGTGACTTACTACGTAAACGTCGTGAATTGCGTAGCAATAGAGATCGCTTCCTATCCTTTTTCGTTGAAGCAAATGCCAGTGTTATTCAGCATAGTGACGTATACAAAGCTGCTGATGGAGTGTTTAATTGTGCACTGACTGGCGAGCGAAAATTTTCATTAAGTAATCTTTATTTGGCAAATAGTGATCAATTAAGCCAAGGAAGTTCGATTTTTCTTAGCAAACATAACGTATCAGTAAGTGACTCTGTTCCCACTCTTGGTGTGCCAGCAACTTTATTCTTTGATTCCCTTAAAAACTATATTGAAAGCAGTATCGGTGAATACTCAGTTATTTTGCGCCTAAATTGTGAGGGGGCTGAAGATGACGTTATTTACTCTGCACACCAAGTTTTCTCAGATAAGTTAGTCCTTATAATGGGTTCCCTTAAAGACGTTCAGGGTTGTAAAGGAAATGCGGCTCATGATGCGTTGGAAAAATATCTAAACCTTAATAGGCTACCATTTGTTTTCTTTTCACCCTCGGCGACATCGTGGGTTAGTGCACATAATTCTATCTATGGTGTCTTTAAAAACAGTTTCGAGTAATGAGATTTCTAAGCCATTTTAGGTTAACTTTAGTCGTACACTGTACAAGCGTTGAGTGCGTAAACTATTGAATTGCAATTCGGCGATAGCCATATCGACCGTACTGGCGGGTCAACTCGATCATGTCTGCGACCAAGCGTTCTTCATCGGCAAGGAGCTGTGTGATGAAATCATGTGACGAACTCAAAGCAGACATGGAAGCCATTCAACAGCAGATGGTTGAAGCAAAGAAGAACGAACGCGCTACTGCTCTCAAAGAAGTGAAGCGTCTGTGCAAAGACTTCAGCTTTACTGCTGGAATGCTGAAAGGCTCGCTAGCTGAAGGCAGAAAAGCTAAAAAAAATTAACGCTTACCTTATCGCCTAAACATTACTTAAAGGATTGTTAACTTGAAATATCGCGCCGAAATCGACGGATTGCGAGCGCTTGCTGTTGTCCCCGTAATTTTATTCCATGCTGGATTTGAACTGTTTAGTGGGGGCTTTGTAGGCGTAGACGTATTCTTTGTGATTAGTGGTTATCTGATTACAACAATCCTTATTGAGGACATAGAGAACAAACGTTTCAGCATCATTAACTTCTACGAAAGACGTGCCAGACGAATACTTCCAGCACTTTTCTTTGTAATGCTTGTGTGCATTCCGTTTGCGTGGATGTGGATGCTACCAAGCCAAATGAAAGACTTTTCACAAAGTCTAGTAGCTGTCAGCTTGTTTGGATCAAACATTCTTTTTTGGCGTGAGAGTGGCTACTTCGCTGCTGCTGCTGAAGAAAAGCCGCTACTGCATACATGGAGTTTGGCTGTTGAAGAACAGTACTACGTGCTATTCCCTATGTTCTTGGTCCTAGCTTGGCGTTTAGGTAAGAACAGAGTATTTTGGATGATTGTTGTGATGGCAGCAATTAGTATTATGCTTAGTGAGTGGGGTTGGCGTAACAAGGCTACTGCAAACTTTTACTTAGCCCCCACTCGTGCTTGGGAGCTATTCGCTGGTTCTATCGCTGCATTTATTGTGCATAAAAAAGGGGTGCAGAAAAACAATCTCTTAGCATTGCTAGGATTAGCGGCAATTATCTTTTCCATCTTTGCATATGATGAAAGCACACCGTTTCCTAGCGTGTATGCGCTCGTGCCAGTGCTTGGAGTAGTTCTGTTGGTTTTATACGCGGATAAAGAAACTATGGCTGCAAAGATACTCAGCACTAAGTTATTGGTTGGTATTGGTTTAATTAGTTACTCGGCGTATCTTTGGCATCAGCCACTGTTCGCATTTGCGCGAATACATCTAATCGAATATCCGCCGTTTACATTGATGTTACCGTTAAGTTTCGCTGCCACCATGCTAGCATATTTAAGTTGGATGTATGTTGAGAAACCATTCAGAAATACATCAAAGGTAAGTCGCACTTCGGTATTTTTTATTTCAATTAGTGGTATGGCATGTTTCACGTTTATCGGATTGTTAGGACATTTTTATTCAAAAGATTTTGAATCGGAATGGCTAAATCGACAAACACTCGAAGTGCAGAACACGTATCAGATGCTATTTAAGTCACATCCTTCCTCTAGCAACTGGGGCGCATCTGGCGAGGATATACAAGAAATAACGGCATGTGTTTTCAATGTAAGAGAACTTAACGAGCAAGTTGAGTCAAGAATACTTGAGTGCAGAGAGCGGTATGGTAAAGGTTTGCTTGTGCTCGGAGATAGTCATGCAATCGACTTGTTTGGTGTCGTCGCTTCACGTCGTGAGCATCCATTTTTAATTGGTGTTACACAAGGTGGTTGCCGCCCACACGACAACTTCGAATTTTGTCATTACGAGAGAGTTTTAAATTTTATTAATTCCTACTCAAGCGTATTTGAATTAGTCATTTATGAACAAGCTGGTTTCTATCTTTTACGCAAGCAAGATGGAACAAAAGGTAGTCGTAGTATGTTCTCAGAACTTGCTAATGATGAAGCTGTAATGGACGTGACTGCAGATAAAGAGCATATAAGGCTAACTTCTGAATTTCTAAATTCTATTTCAGATATTGTGAATGTTAACTGGTTTTTACCACGTGCTGAACCACATATACCAAGCAAGCAAGTCTTAAATAGAGGTTGTGGTTATCAGTATTCTTATCGTCCAAATTTGTATGAAACATTTGAGATGTTAGACGAATATATTGCTGAATCATTGAAAATAGATTTTGACGAAAGTATAAACACTGTCAGTCAGAATGACATGTTTAGATTTAATTTTCCTACTGATTTTTTGAGTTGTGAAACAGTTTATTGGAGTGATGTGGATCACTTTTCAGCGTCTGGCGAAGAATACTTTGGAAGACGTATAACACCAGACTTATTTCATAATGAGAGAGTGGTACTACAACCAAAGGAAACCAAACAGTAACTTTCGCAAGTTGCTGCAAGACCGCATTGAAAAGTTAATCCACGTCGCAAACTAACTGCTGAGGAAGCCAAACGTCTAACCAAATTAGATGCTATTGCTGCTCGATCAAGGCGTGCCAAAAACACTCTCTTATCAAATTACCCTATTCGGACCCATATGCGCTGACGTTAGACACGTTTACCTTTCCACCTAAATACTAATTAACGGGTTTTTTATATGAAATATCGCACTGAAATCGATGGCTTGCGGTCCGTGTGAAACGAAAGCTCAACTCGGCGGAGGTGACCTATACTAATTAGTATCTTTACATATACTTTTTTGATCTAGTTCTAACCATTTACCATCAGATAATGACGCTTAGTAATGGTAAAATAATTTATTTAAAGCATGTAAGTGCTCTGAAATACACAAAATTTAGAATACGTCATCAATGCCATTGAAAAAAATATAAATAATTGGATATATGAATGAGCAGTGAAGAACTCACAAGCATCGAAGAAAACGGTAATTATTGGCTCTCAAAGAGCAATACATCTTATCATATTATTAATCCTAATGCTACCAAACTAAAACTTAAAGAAAGCGATGGTTATTATAGCCTCGCCAGGGGTGGCGACACATTTTATGTCTTAGATGCTAGTAGTAACAGTATTAGGTTGGATTTAAATGGCTTAACATTTTTTGCCGATTATACTGGATCAGGAGTTACCAAAACTTACACTCCATCACATGTTGAGGAAAGCCCGTTCAAATATGATTTCGATAATAGTGACACAGCTTTTCTAGTTAGGGCTGAAAGAAATGATCAGCCATCATGGAATAATAGTCCCTTTTTTAATAATAATACATGGGGGTTTTTTTTCGATGAAACAGGCAAGCACACTGGTAGCGATACTTTACAGGCAACTGGACTACCACGACATGGTTCAACTTATGAGTCACTCTTCAACGATGATTTGAATAATGATGGGCAGATAACCCCAGGAGCAAGTCCTACTGACTTGCTTGACATCAGCGGCAACCAACATCACATCGATGATGGGCATGGCGGCGATAGCATCATCTTAAAAAGAGATAATGTTACAATAGTCCCAAACTCTTCTTCCAGTTGGAGCGTTACCCAAGTTGAGGACAGTGGGACTGGCTATGAGGTGTTTTGGTCTCATAGCAGTGGTAAATATAATGTCTGGAAGGTTGATGCGTCAGGCAACTACGTGTCACATGTTAATGCTCATTTATGGCAACATGAGAATACGTTCCAAGCTGATCTTAATGGGGATTTGACCCAAGGCTTAGTGACAATAGAAAATATCGGTGATGTTCATCTTGCAATTGGAGACAATC
>Ga0115564_10003734_pt1 | contig 12601 bp, 14 predicted proteins | sample COGITO_mtgs_1105_7_FD_88680 | JGI IMG/M metagenome (GOLD analysis project Ga0115564, IMG submission 88680) | Pelagic marine microbial communities from North Sea - COGITO_mtgs_110523 | ecosystem: Environmental > Aquatic > Marine > Epipelagic | place: Germany:Helgoland, sampling site Kabeltonne...
ATCTAAGACTTCTAAATCTCCAGTTTCTTCAACGTGTACACCAATAGCATCAATTATTGTGTCTAATACCTTGGCATTGTTAGCACCGTTTGCTGAGTATTTTGTCGCTGTGTCTTCTAACCAAACGCTAAACATCCCACGGTTGGTCATATATTCTATTTCACCCATATCATCTGTAAGCATAGTTGAAACAGCTTCATATACCTCGTTACCGAGTTGCAGATAATTTTGTTCTTTCTGCCATTCAATGTGTTTATTCTGCCAAGACTGCCTAAATAATTCTTCAGCTTTAGATGCTGATGAACCAAAGCTTACTGCCATCTCTACGTCAGAGAATTGTGACATACCATTAGCTTCTACAAAATCAGCTTGGAAATCACTAATAAACTTATTAACGACATTAGGGTCGTCATTATGATGTAGGTTTTGAGACGCTAAAGCGGCCTCTAATTCACCTGTATACCTCATAGCTAACGTGTTCATCTGTGACTCACGATAACCTTTTCTGAGGTAAGGGCTTGCGCCTTCTGGTATTAGACCTTCCTTAACAGCTTCGCCCATAGCAATTCTGTTTTCTTGGTATAATCTCGTACCTTCTTTGTACGCCGTTTCGTCTGCACGTTTTTGATTATTGGCTTCGTTACGTTTAACCTTTGGGTCTAAACGGTTTAACATAGCTGATAGTTGTTCAAAGTCATTATTCTTAGCTGGTTGTACATATGTATCTACAACCCTAGCAGTAGGAGATGTATTTGGTATTTGGTTCTCAAATGGATTACCCACGATTTGCCGTGCCATTAGCCTACTCCTGTATCAAATGCTCTTTGAGCGTTTTTCTCACCCAAATCCAACTTATAGTTTGCTAAAGGTTCTGCGACTGCAAATAAGCTTTCAGCAAAGCTAGGTGGTGGGTTTGAATTTATTCTGCTTTGAGCTTCAGATTGAAAAGCAAGTTTATCCATTTCATTTTGGGCTTGCATACCTTTGAGTTGACTTTCAACTCTAGCTGTCATTACACCTTCAGATCGCTCAAAGTCATTTATAAGTTGTTCAACGTTTCTACCTTGAACGCCAGAACCTCCAGCTACAGCTATTGCTGTACCTTGTGCTTTAAGTGCTTTTAGGTTTGCATCCTGTTTTATTTCAGACGCTTTATTTTGCTCTTGTAAAAGCCGTAGGTTAGACTGTTTACTCTTTATAAAGTAAGCATCTTTAGCGGACTTGGCGACTGCATTAGATTGCTGTTGTTTCGCCTGTAGTCCTACGACTGCTGAACCCACTTGAAGGGCTGTCATTGTTGCTGGGTCACACATTTTTATTAATCCTTACAAATTCGTAAAAGGGCCTACTTTCAGCCCCATAAGTTTCGTGCTTGTTGATGAACGTGAAGCCCATCCAATCAAGCCACTTCATGTGGACAGTGTTTCGGGCATCTACACAGTTATGTAGTAATGAGTAGTTCTGACCTAAGTAGGCCAAAGCTTCTTTACTATTTCGCAAGAAAGTCGTTTGGTATTGATAGATGTCATCTGTAGCAACCATCCAAACGACTCCTGCGTTTTCTAAATTAGACTTTACAACACCACATAAACCCACACGGTTGCCGTCTGGGGAACGTAAAGTTAGTGTTATATCACCAATCTCAAGACCATTATGAAGAACGCTTAGAGGCTCATTACCTGATGCCGCTTTACATTCTTCATAATCTGCTTGTCTTAATCTTGGAGCTATAAAGTCTACATCATCCACCGTTGTCGGTGTTAGTAGTTCTTTATTTTTATCCATTTACTCTTCTTGATCTAAGGTGCATATTACCTTCCCATTCTGCCGATAAGAATTGGCAGGGTAGGTGGCTATCACTCTCTATTAAAACTCGTATTCTTTCAGCTTTAGACATAACGGGAAACTTAAAGTCTCCACTATCTAATCTCGTAGAGCCAAGTAAGTTTGAACCGCCGCCAACGATACGACCAGTAAATACATATTCCTGTTGTTGTAGGTTTTGTTTTTGTATTACGCTTATTTTAAAATCTCCACTATCTTGATACCTTAATAGCCAGTGTTTTATTTGTAATCGCCCACCTGTAATCGCAACGCGTCCACCAGATGCTGTAGGTTCTTTAAGTGTTGGTTCAGAGAACTCGTAAGTCATTGTGTAACGTTCACCTACAAAAAAGTCTGTGGTGGTATAATCGCCTAATATTTTAATAACTACTCCTGATACACTTACAATATTTAACAGAGTACCTTGGTTTGTACCTCTAGTAACTACAACTGGGTTAACTAAAGCATAAGGTGTAGTTATTGTTGTTAAATTAGTTGAGCTATCATAGCCTTTACCAACAAGTGTATTATCTATTCGATAGTCTAATCTTGTGACATAATCTTGATTAGCATCACTTCTACTTTCGTCGAAATGTATTTTTTTCAGTAAAGTTTTACCTGATTTATTTAAAACAACATATAATATGCTCCCTATAAATTCAGCGTTTAATACTACAGCACCATTAAATGTATACTTTGACCATGATGATTGTCTCTTTTCGCGACCAACCCAGTGATACTTATATAAGAAAATTGTATCTAATGATGAATTTGATATACATATTAAAGAATTTTCTGCTGTACTAGCCGATAACTTACTTACACCGTTAGGGACATACTTAGATACGTGTGATGTAATATCTGTTGCATCTGATCTGTCAGTGTCATCAACAACATAATATTCTCTTATTGCAGAAAAACCGCCACGTTTAGAAGTAAAGTATACAACATTACCAGCGCTTACAGGGCTTGCATCTGTATCTGCTTCATACTCAGTTGTTTGACTAATAGAAGTATTCTTAGGTGTAATGAAATCACCACCTTTAAGAATGAACTGTGTTTGGTCAGAAAAGAGTAATAACTTACGATCAAAAGCTACGGCGTGTTTTAAAGCTGAAACTTTAACGTGACTAGCCGCTACATCAATTGGGTCATTATCTAGTAAGGCTCGTGCGGTTGTAGCAAAGAAATCAAAGTATTCTGATGTCCTAGACATGATAACATTCTCATCAGATAGTAAACCAAGTCGGTTCTGAAAAAAGAATACATCAGTTATTTTATTACCTATAAAGGTAGGGCTAGGAATTGAAATTTCATCGCCAACAGCTCTATCACCCCAATCAGCTTGTTCAAACGTAAATGAACCATTGGGCTGTCTTATAAGTAGGTGTGGCATTGTTGCCGCGTTTATCTCATATGTTATATTTGGCTTAATCCACTCAACCCATACACCTTTACCTAAATTATTTTGTGTACCATTATCACTTACAAACTTTACATAGTAATCATCGAAATTGTTTGTTTGATCACCTTGTACTTGTACTATATACCCATGAGGTGCAACATCAGGTAAATCGTCAAATCTCTGAACAATACCAACTGTAGCACTCAGCCCTACGTCTGCTAGGCTATCGTATGTAGCTAGATCAAATGTTGCGTTACCAGTTTTTGTTATTACAACTGTAGAGCCATCAGCATGAGCTGAAAAGTTTGTTTGTGAGTTTACTGCTGTTGCAAGTCTGGTTGCTATATCATCTGTGCGCGTTTCTAATTGGTCATCTGCTGATGTTGTAATATTAGCGGCAATGTTCCCATCAAGATATATAGTATAACGTTGGTTATAATCACCCTGCTTAACGGCTATAAGACCTTTAAATGGGTAGTCTGGGCTAACTGTTGTATTCATTGCTGTTGTTTGTGTTGTGTTTACAATGAATGTATAATCAGCAACTGTTACAGCTCTAAAATCTGCAGATGGTGTGGAACTATTTAAATAAGCAGTTCCATTGGGGTAAGTGATTGTTTTTTGTATACCATTCAAATCATAAATAGAAATTTGATTATTAGCATTAATAAATACAAAATAACGTTCTGATGTGTCTCTATTTATCAAATGTGTAAACGACCCTAAAGTTTCAGAGTCTCTCATTTTTGCCACGTATTCTAGCGGTGGTCGCTTTTTTAGACCCTCAACTAGGGAAGGAAACGCATTAATTTGTTCTTCAGACTGTGATGATAATCTTAAAGATGGAGATTGTTGCGATACGCCTTGTACTAAGTTGGGGATAGCGGAGCTTATCATTCCCATTTAAATTATCCTACGATTGTTTCCGCGGTTCATTACACGAGATACTGAATAATTATCCATCATGTTGAAATCCGCTGTATCTCCTTCAAAATCTTTAAGATCAATTAACGCTTTTTGTTCGTCCCTAGATACCATTTTACTAATTGTATCTGAATTAAGCATACGATCTGAATATATACGAGCCGCTCTTATTGTAATGTAACGTTTTACTAAATCTGGAAGTTCCAAAAAGTCTCTGTAATATACGATTGTTGCTTCAATATTTGAATGAAATTCTAAAGACCTAGCTGTTAAATCAAACAGTTTTCCATTTCTTTCAACTGTATTAAAGTCTGGCGTGTCAATACGTGCAACATCTGCAGGTACAACAATTTGATTAAATTCGTTACGACTAAGCACAACTTTGTCTTCAGTGTTAAAGTGCCAGCCTTGAGCTTGAACCTCACGGCTAACCTCGGTCAGAACTTGATTAGCGATAGTCACATCAGTAACTTGGTTTCCTGTAAGTGTATTAACAGGAGCTTCACCGATTGTAGTAAGCAAGATGTTGACTGCTTCTAGTTCGGTCATAGACGTTGGTTTTGTCATGATGTCCTCATTTTTTTAAAAAAAAGGGCTGACCCGATTAAAGGCCAACCCAGAATTAGATTAAGCAGTTTTGATTTCTACTGAACACTCAGGACGCAAGATGCCGTGGCCCATTGCGTACTTCGCCGCCATTAATGTACCTTGGTACATAACTTCGAAGTCACCAGATGTTCTTTCAACAGCTAAGTCCATTAACTTAACAGTACCCAAAGCTTGCTTCTGCATTACAACTGCCGCTGTAGTTGAGAAGTCACCATGATAAGTGTTGTTCTCACCAGATACTGCTGAGACGTTTGCTGATGGTACATTGTTAGATTTAACAATATCAATACCAGCAACTTTAAGAACTGTACCGTCTGCATAAACACCAGCACCACCGAAATCACGGTTGATTACGTCTGTTGTTTGTACAAGGTTGTAGTATTGTGCTGGCTTCACGATAGCAACACGTTCGTTCTCTGGAACGTCTTTCTCGTCCATGATTTTAGCCGCTTCAAAGATTGATGCCGCTAATGACGCACCATTAGTCTTAGAGTCTGCGTCTGTAATAGCTGAACCGCCATTACCGCCACTTACTGTTGCAGATGAGCGCGCCGCTAATACTGCTAATTGTAAGCAACGTACATCGAATTGCTTTGCAAGAGCCATACCCAATAGACGTGAGTATTCTGCACGTACATCGTAGTGGTTCTTAGCTTCATCAATGTTTGCGATGAATGTATCTGCAATCAAAACGTCATCGATGTTAACAACGATTTCGTTATGTGCAATTTTCTGTGTACCCAATAATGGTGTACCTACAGTGTGGTATGCGGCATTCGCTTTACCTGTCACTGGGAATGATGCTGATTTACCAGACGCGATTGTACGCGATACGTGTAAATCTTTCATTACGTTTGTTTCGTCAAAAGCAGTTAAAACTTCACCAGCAAATACTTTAAGAAATAAAGCATTCGACTGCGTTGCATTAGCCGCCGCTAGGTTGACCGCACCGAGGCGCGATGGAGTTACGTTTGTCATTGTCTTTTCCTATTTGAAAATAATTTATAGATTTTAAGAATGACTTTCGGTCTCTTACTAGTCAGGGTTGTCATACGCATATGGCCTTGTCGTTCATTGTCGATAGTCTCAACCACCCAAATTAGGTGTGTTAGTTATTTCTTAGTACCTTTTCCGTAAGGTTTTTTCTTAGACATAGTTACTCCTATAGTAGTATTGATGGGGATTTCTCCCCACCATAATTATTTTAAAATACTGAAGACCGTCCTAGTTTTTCTTCAACGTCTTTAGTGTACGCCGAGTCCTTACCGTATCGAGGGTCTTTCATAGCCGCTACAACTTGTGCAGTGCTACGGAATTCATCTTTACTTGCCGCTGATGCTCTACCTTGAAGTAGGCTAGGCTCAGAACCTTCTATCGCTTCACGTTTAGATGCCAACCATTCTACTGCCATCTTAGCGTTATCAGTACCACCAGAAACCATACTGTTGTATAGCTCTAGTTCTTGTGTATCGAGAGATTGTTTAGCCCAGTCAGTTAGTTCATCATAACCTTCTTTACCACCAACAACGTTCATAACCGCGTCAGCATCTGCTGTTCCACCAGCCTGTATGCCTTTGATATAGGTCTCCACCATTTCTCGTGGATATCCCATACCCTCAAGCTCCGTAAAGCTTTCTGGAGATAGCTCTCCACCAGCCTCATATTCTTCAGAGAACTTAGTGAAGCTCACAGCCTCAGAACTCTTTACTTCGTCCTGACCCTGTGCTTCTGCCTCTTCTTGCGGAGATGACATTTTCTTCTCTAGTTCGCTGTATGACTTAGCCATATCTTCTGGTGAGCTAAATTTTTCTGGCAACCACTCAGGTCGTTCAGAAAGGTTATCCTCTGCAACTGGTGCTTCTGGGCCTGTGTCTTCTTCTGTTATTGTGATGCTTTCAGCCATGTTTAGAAATCTTCCCTTTTAATCGGGTGTGGATTGCTTTTAATGATTGATGGTGTTGCCAGTGGTTTCTTTACAGGCTCTTCTGAAGGTGTATTATCCTTCGCCGCCTTGCTGTCTTTGGCTTTCAACATATGAATTTCCTAATGCTTTAACGCCCTCTTGAACTGCTTGTGGGCCAGCTTGCATTGCCATTTGTTGCATCTGCGCTTGCTGTTGTTCTTGGGCTATTTGTTCTTGTGATTTAATAAGACCGTCTGTCTCAATGCCTAATGCTGTTGCACGGCGTTTGATGTAGTCCTGTAAGTTTACATATTGTTGTAATACTTCTGGGCCTAATGATTGTGACATTCCTTGTATAAACATATCTAGTTTACGAAGGTCATGACCTCGCCCAAGTGCTTCCATGCCAGTTACAATTGAAGGTTTTACAACCTCTTCTGGTAACTTAGGTAGCTTCTTAGATTTAGTCAGTACGTCGATCTTACGGTTAATATAAGGTAACTGAAATTCTTGAGATAAGATTGAGTAAATACCTGATAAGGTATCCTCTAGTTCACCTGCAAGATATCGTATTTCTTCAGCAGTTACACGTTCAGCGTTGCGTGATACAGATGACTGTAACATGAACTGTTGAGAGAGACGTTCTTCAATACCCTGCATAGCTTGATACGCCACTCTAAAGTCGTTGAATTTGTCCATCTGTAGTACAGATACATCATTCTTGTTACCTTCAATAATTGCTGTATTCTCAGCTTGAGCTATTGTTCTCATTCTGGTTGTGCCGTTAGGATTAACCATAAATAATACTTTAGCCGCCGCCGCCGCGCCTTCAACGATTGCTTGTGATAAAGCTTCAAGAGACCGTAAGTCTCCTAGAAGTTCTTCAACAAACCCACGTCCATAGTCTTCACCGTCAATACGAGAGAACCTTAATGGAAGGAATGGTACGCTATCTTTTCTGTATTTACCTTTAGAGCCAGAAACTAATGTTCCTTTACACTCTTGGTATACAGTATAGAAATCATTCTTACGCTCAATATGAGTATAGATTTCTACAGTCTTCTCGTCACCTTCAAGCTTTCCTGTTATGTTAGCCGCTGTCGCTTTGTCCAGAGCGTTAGGTGAGACATGCTCTACCGTTACTATCTCTAACACTTCGCCGTTAGGGGCGCGTGATACAACATAACTATCTAAATGGATTACTCTTGTTTTATCTTGTCCAACTTGTAACAGAACGTTACCGCCGACAATTAAATGTTTTAACGCTTCGTGTACCGCTACTCGATCACCAGACGTTTCAATCTCAGACATTACTGCCCGTTCATATTCGCCTAACTGTTGTTCCATTGCAGTCCTAGCCGCATCGTCTTGAGCCATATCTTTTAAAGTATATGGTTCAACCATGAGACGGAAGAATGGTGAGTTAGGTGGCATAAGGGCTAGTGAAAGTTTAGAAGCTAAGTTATTTACACCTCTTGCACCGATGCCTTGAAACGGAGTGTATAAATCACTTGTCTCGTTATGGCTGTCTTGTGGTATTAAGGATGGTATAGTTAGTTCTGAACAATCTCTTGCTCTATCTAAATAAGATTGACGACTTTGTTCGAGTTGGCGATACCGCGTTTCTGCAGTACCTATGCTCATATTTTAAGTTCTCACTTTGTTATTTGTAGTCCAGTAGTCTTACCCATGTTTGTGACTGTGGGGTCTAGGTCTACACGAAGCTGTGAAGTCCCAGCGGCTTTACCAAGCACTGAACCTTTTTCCAATAGTTCGCTATTGTTTGGGTTATACATATTATCCTGCACTGGCGTTGCGGCAGGTGGTGCGGCGGCGGCTGGTGCTTGTTGTGGGTTCGCAAAACACATAGTCTATTCTCCTAAATTTGAAGCTAATTGTTCTTCATGAATTGTTGTTAAAAAGTCTACGACTGAACGCTGTCCACCACGCCATTTTAATTCATCTAATGTCTCACCAGCTTTGGGAGATTGATTAGGAAAACGTGTATTAAGTTCTGCTAGTAGTTCTTTAGATATATAAGGAAACATTGTTTATTTAATCCTCTAAAGTGCAACCTAATTAAAGGCGCGTGTCCATGCGGCGCATATACCTGACCTCACAACATCGTCATGAGTGAAGTTACAGTGAGCGGCAGGGATGTTATGTTTATGTAATAAATCTATAGCAATCTTTAATCCTGAGTTACCTTTAAGGTCATGCTGGGATATATCACCATTGATAATTACCTTTGTGTTCTCACCTATTCTTGTAAGAAACATCTTCATTTCGTGAGGTGTAAGGTTCTGCCCTTCATCGAGTATAACAAACGCATCATTAAATGAGCGTCCTCTCATTACTTCAAATGGTACAATCTCGATATCATTTCGCTTACGCGCTATCTCATACTTACCCTTTCCTAATCTCTCGGTAAGGACTTCAGTAAGAGGATAGACCCACGGTGCTATCTTGTCTTCAATAGTACCTGCAAAGAAACCTAAAGATTTACCTGCAGGGATGTTAGGGCGAGTTAATATAATCTTTTTAACTCTATGTTTATTATACATATCAGCGGCTATTGCCGCCGCTATATAAGTCTTACCAGTACCTGCAACGCCAGTAACAAATACTTGAGAGTATCGATGGATACACTCCATATAGTTCTCTTGTGCAGGGTTCATTGGGAGTAGAGGACGGACGCGAGGAGTAACCACGCGCCCTTGATCTTCTACCTTCTTTTTGTAGGCAGATTTTTTAGCCATATTTATTCCTTATCGGATTGGGCAAGCACCTGTTGCACATTCATCATCAGTTAATTCGTCGAATGAATTTGCATTTTCAATATCTACAGGTGTGAGTTTAGATACATATTCGTCGTACACTTCTTTTGATACGACATCTTGTGGAAGGTAGGCATAACCTAAATCTTCTGCAGTCTTAGTTGGGTCATTTCTGTAGATGAATGACACACCTACATAACTATCCCAGTTAGTCATAATCCAATCAATCATAGACGGTATTTCATCTGGAGAATAACTGATGGTTACAGAACAATTATGGTCTACATAGTTGTCCATCATTAGCTTGTATCTATCTAACTGTTGTACTGCAGTTTCAAGGTTAACAAACTTACCATCGACTTCATCAAACTTAACATCATCATAAGCTACAGGAAATGTAACCAGAACGCTGTCAGGTTCAAAAGGTTTCTCAATCACCTTGTAGTTAGCGTTTGTCATTATAGGTACGATAGGGTCATGCTTGGAGAAAGTTACATTATTAAATAGATACTTACCTAATGGTCGGTGGACTCCTTCCGTAGTAGACATGATTTTTGACAATGTTCCCGAAGGTTTTATGGTTGATACAAGTTTAGGTCTTGGTAGTCCTAGTTCATCTGCAATGCTGTTAGCACCTAACCTTGCTTGAGCCTGTAACGTCTTGAGCATACTCTCAACATTCATGTACATGTATTCTTGGTGATCTAGCCACTTCACAATACCTGTAGCACCAACACCACATAAACGTAGGAACTCATTAAGCTCATGCCATGAACGCTGTAAGATACCATCATCTAAGTTAACACAAGTCTGTCTATAGTTTGCTCTCGCTGACATATAGATAGCACGTTTCAAACCTTCGAAGTCATCTAGGTATTTACCCCAATCTACTTCAACTAGGTTACAGAAGCTCTTGTTTCCTAACAAGATTTCCGCGCACGGGTTAACTCCTTTAAAATGTGGAGCGCGTTTGAGTGCGGCTTCAGCATTTATGAATGCAGGTTCTGAACCACCAGCTTCAACCATACGGTCAAAGATGTAGGCTATCTCCCACTTCGTAGGCTTCTTAAAGAACAACAATGAATTGTTAGATTGTTGTCTATGTGCGTTATCGTGTAACCAGAAATCTTTCTTAGCTGATATAAATTCATCAACTTCGATATCATCTACAGGCATGACTGCAATCTCTGCAGAACGCCTTGAGGATAGTGTAGTTCCCATATGGTTCAGTAGGTCTAAGATATCCATACGTGTCAGTAGCTGACCTGCACGTTTGTTCATGATGTTACATATCTTTTGTAGTGCGATGTGTAGTGTATCATCGCCAGAACTAATCCAACCGTAACCCTTTAACCTTGTACCTGCAGGTCTGATTTCTGTATAATCTAAGATGATCTTATCTACAGGGTCTTTCAGTGCCATGATTTTACCTAAAGATTTAGCCCATGCTTTTGCGCTATCACCTATGGTCAATCTATAAATACGATAACCTTCTTCAGTAGTTCTTAGTTCTACTTTGTTATCTTCAGCACCACGGTCTGTACGAGTTGAACGCCATGTCTCTACTTCTATATTCTTTGCGAAGCCATTGAGTGTACCGACGATAGGTTCGAAGCCAACGCCACAGCCTTGTAGTAATAACCAAAACGCATCAACTACATCATGAACTGTTTCTATTCTACCAAAGCTACAGTTGAATTGAGATGCTTCATGCTTCTTAGCGACATCAGTGCCACCGAGCCATAAGGTACGCCCAGACGTTGTAGCTTTCCTAGACATCATTAGTTCTCTGAATTCATTAAGCTCACCAGTTTCACCTTGGTTAAGCTTCTCACCTTTACTGCGTTCCCATAACCATTCTTGGTGTCCAATTACACGGTCAACAGTTTGTTCCCATGTTTCAAATATAGTACCTTCATTGTTAAGCGGTCTATTATATGTGCGTCTTGTTACAACGCTTGCTCTTACGTCTTTCATCGATTGTCACCGCTTCCTTTTAGCACCCCTCGCTCTTGACGGTCTGCTAGTTTGTTCAAATTATTTTCTGCTAATGTTTGTAATGTTGTGTTGTGAACCCGTGCCAGTTCACTAACGAACCAGAGTACATCGCCTAATTCACTAAGGACTTCACCCCTTGGGTACACACCATCCTTGCGGTAATACTTTGCTACCTTACCATTCAGCTCACCAACCTCAGATGATAAGCCTAGTGTTAAATACTCTAGTGCATGTTTAGTTGGATACACGGCTGTCTTCTCAGCACCCTCTTGGTACTGATTAAGTGTCAATTCTTTTGTCATTATTTACTCACGTATTGTTTAAGTTCTGTGTAGCCACCAACATGAACGCCAGTGTCTGTGAATATTTGTGGTACGGTTTTGTGACTTGTCTTTAATAGCAACGTCTTTAACCAAGGTTCTGCTTCGAGATATGTAACCTCGAAGGGTATGTCTTCTCTCTCTAAGAGGTTGATAGCCTCTCTACAGAAGGTGCATGATACGGTGGATATAACTTGGTACTTACCACTCATAGCTCACTCATACCTGTAAGGAGATTAAGCCGCATCTCAGCGTACCTAATCACCTTATACAAATCTGTAGCTTCGCTATCTTGTGGGGTCATACCTTCATACTGTTTGTAACCAGCACGTACTGCATACTTAACAATGTTACCTACATGAAAAGGTAGGTCGTTACGCATAATGAATTCGATTGGTTCAATAGCATACTGAGTATAATGGGCAGGTTTATTTACTAGGTCGGGGGTGTCCATAGGATTACCTTTCTTGTTTTGAAATCGTAGTTGTCTGCACGGCAGATACGAGCGACACGCGCTTGTGTAAGTGCAACCGATTCATTGAGGTTTTGTTTTGCGTATGCTTTAACTACTGCGTCCCACATCTCAGTTAAGGTTTCACAACCATCGAGAATTTTTTCTGCAGTTTTTGGGCCACATCTAGGCAGACCTTTATACCCATCGACAGCATCACCTGTTAGTGTCTGCATCATATGAAAGTAATCAGCTTCACGTACTGATACTATGCGTACCCGTTCATCTTTAGCTGGGTTGTATAGGTGACACGGTATTGTATTTAAGTCTTTATCTTCTGACACAACAATACAATCAGGCTCATTGGTTGCAGTAATACCTAATAGGTCA
>Ga0115564_10003742_pt1 | contig 12589 bp, 4 predicted proteins | sample COGITO_mtgs_1105_7_FD_88680 | JGI IMG/M metagenome (GOLD analysis project Ga0115564, IMG submission 88680) | Pelagic marine microbial communities from North Sea - COGITO_mtgs_110523 | ecosystem: Environmental > Aquatic > Marine > Epipelagic | place: Germany:Helgoland, sampling site Kabeltonne...
ATACTCTAGTAACAGTTGCATACTCTAGTAACAGTTGCATACTCTAGTAACAGTTGCATACTCTAGTAACAGTTGCATACTCTAGTAACAGTTGCATACTCTAGTAACAGTTGCATACTTTAATTAAAAGAACGCCTATAATTGGACTTGAACCAACAACCTTATGATTTTCAGTCATACGCTCTAACCAATTGAGCTATATAGGCTTTAATTTAAAGTAATTTTAAAATTAAAAATACGCTGCTAAATCCTACAAGACTTTTACTTTTTATATAGTTAGTTATTCCAAACTATTTAGAATAGAGCGTACATAAATATTTTCAATATAAAAACTTTTAGTTTTTCGCTCACCACTACTAACTAAACTCAATTGATTTTAAAAATAATTACTATAATGTTTTACTTCATTAATTTTAAAAAAACTTACTCTTCACGAACACATAAATGTATAGTTTAGGAGTAAATACCGCTTATGATTACGCTTTTAACTAAATTATTAGCATTCAACTAATGCTCTAATTTAACTTACTAAATTAAAAAGGACCTCCTCAGGTAACGATCCTGAAATTAAAGATAATGAGTCTCTTTTCTATTCCTATAGGGAGGTCTTTAAAAAGTTATTTTTTAGAAAAAACCTCAAACTCTGTATTTAAGTCTTTTAAAACTTTTTTTACTTCAAAATTAGATATTCTACTAAATTTTTTATTGTTTAATTGTACTAATCTTATTTTATATATGTAATACTGAATTCTTTTATGTCATCTTGGAAGCCCTAAATGTTTATACACAGAAACTTTTCTTTCTATATGGGAGTCCAGTAACATTAAAAAAAAAAACACTATACCCATAAGAGTTATAATATGCCCAGTTGTTGCCATACCGTGTCAACCCATAAATATAACAGGATAATCATGAATTCTTCTTGGTAAACCGGAAAAACCAAGTCAGAACATAGGTAAGAATGTCAATCATTGCCCACCTACATAATATATAAAATGAAAATACGCAAAAACTCTAGAGTACTTAATGCCAAACAGTGCTGAAAAATAATAATAAATACCTGCAAAAATTCCCGTCATAGTCGCACCAGATAACATTAAATGGAAATGAGCTATTACATAATAAGTATCGTGCATAGATATATTTAATGCAACATGAGACAATCACATACCAGTAAAACCACCTACAATAAAAACAATTATATAAGCAATAGAAAATCATAACAGTAAGCTCACCTTTAATGAACCACTTAGTAAGGATAAGGTTCAGTTAACCATTTTAATCGTAGCTGGTAAAGATATCATAATTGTAATTGTACTATAAAGCGATCTACTTCTGTGGTCTAAACCTACTAAATACATATGATGACCCCACACTAAAAATCCCATATATGCCATGACATATATCGCCCATACTAAATGGTGTTTTGATGCAACCCTTCTTGTGTTTATGTAAGGTATTATCATGTTAATGAAACCAAATGTCGGTATAATTAAAATGTATACTTCCGGGTGTCCAAAAAATCAAAATAAATGTTGAAATAGAACAGTATCACCACCATATACAAATTCAAAAAATGTAGTTTGTCAGTGGCGATCCATAAACAGCATAATCATAGCGGCGCCTAAAACAGGAGTTACTATCGCTAACATTCTCATCGTTAAGAATAAACTAATTGAGATAAAAGGTAATAATATTCTTCTATTCCTTAACCCTGGCATAGACAATGTTCTACGTGTTATTAATAAATTTGTAAAACCTACAGTGGAGCTTATACCTGCAAATATTACACTTAATATTAAAACATCTTGACTTCCTAAACCAGTATATTTTAAATTAGATGAGAATGGGGTAACAAATGTTCATCCTGATGTAACTTGAACTCTATCGGAACACTTAGCAAATGAAACTTTTTTTCTTCTCATAAAAAATGTTCTTTTTCCAGCCCTTCAGAAAGATTCTGGATAGGAGACTAATGAGTTTCAAAACATTATAGACATAGGTGATTGGGAAACCGCAGGGTAACCCTCATAAGATATTTTTTTTTTTTCTTGACGTGCTGGTAACATTATGTTTCTTTCAGATTTCATATACCTTAACAGGGCTTTTAAATTTAAAAAACCCTCTTCTTTAAAATTTATATTAAATCTTTTATTTAATTTTGGACTAATAGATAATTTTATGCTAGATTTATCATAATATTTTCAGAACTGGGGTCTTAAAAAGGCTGTTTTTGATACTAAAATATAACCGCATGGAAGTATTCAAAACGCAATACTATTAAGCCTAGGGAACGCAACATCTTTAGAACCTACATGATATGGTATTAAAAAATTAGCAAACGAACCAAAAAGTATAGGGACTACCACAAAAAAAACCATAATTAAACCATGTGCTGTAATTACTTGAAGATACCTTAAAGAATCACCTTTAAAAAAAGGACTTCCAGGATATGATAATTCTAATCTGATCATAGTTGCTAATGCAGCACCCGATAAACCTGTCATCATACTAAAATATAAGTAATTTAAACCAATCCTTTTGTGATTAATGGTGTATATATATTTTTTTAAAATATATTTTCTTAAATCATTTATTTGGTATAAATATTTACTTACAGTAGCCCTTACTGTGTTTTTATCATCTTTACCTTTTTTTCTTTTATGAAGTATATTCTGAGAAAAACCTAAAGAAAGAAATAGTAAGTCATTTAAAAAGTTTTTTATAGGATAGAAAATTGTTGATAATACTGAACTAACCATGCTTAATGTAAAAAAATTTAAAAAATATTAAAAATATAAAAATTATTTAAAAAATTATTTAAAAAATTATTTAAAAAATTATTTAAAAAATTTAATAAGTACATATCAAAAAAAAATATAATATTGTACAGCATAAATATTCAATAAAAATTAATATAAGATATATACAAAATTATTGAGTATTTTTTAAAGAATAACAAAAAAGAGAATATAGATATAAAGTAGATATAAACATGTAGGTACGTTAAAGATACATAATAAAAAAACACAATAATTGTGAGCAATAAAATATAAAATACAGGTAACATTTTAAATAATAATTATATATTTTTGAACACTATATCTTTAATATAATTTTTTTTAAATTGTGTAAAAGTTGTACAGTCACTAGACAACCTGTTATAGAAAAAATCTTTATTAAAATTATAATTATATAACTCAGACACGAGACCCTTATCAAAAAAAAAGATAGAACGAAACATATATTTAACATCAAATGAAATAGCTTCTAAGAATAGTTTTATATCATTAGTAAATATAAACAACATTAATTTTTTATTGTTAACATAAAATCAATAATAAGGGGTGTTGTATAATTTTAAAAAAAAATATTTTACCCATGGGTACATGTATAATCATGATAAAATATACACAAATACAAAATTTTGAAGGTTAGCAGATAATAAAGGGTACCTTGGTCTATTTAACTCTAAACACCTTATAACAAAGAACATCCAAAAGTAAGCCGCAAAAACAACATGTCAGAATTTTGCTACTAAACAAATAGTTAAAAAATGATTACTTATTCGAGTCCTTTTAATATCATTTTCTAAAAACCAATAGTTTTCATCTTCTTCAAAATTTCATATAAAATTATTATAGTATGACATGAGGTGAAAAAATTGATAAAATTCAACTCAAAGAATATAAAATAAAATAAAAGTTATAGAAGTAAATATAAAGTTTATTTTTGAAAAATTCAGTCATTTTAATGACACCAAAGATATATATGTTAACACTATAACTATAAGAATTGGAAATATTTTCATTAAAAATAATTTTCATGAAAATAGATGAGTTTTATTTATCTGAGAGTTATCAAACATAAAAAAGGGCTCTTGGCTTGACATTACAGTTAAATAAAAAAAACAAAAAAATAAAAAAAATTCTAGCATTCAAAACAAACCCATAGTTCTTTTTCAAAATCTTTGTAAAGCTGATGTAAAATATCTATATTGATATTTTTTTATAAAAAAAACAAAACCAGAAAGAAGTCAATAGAAAAATGAAGATAATGTAAAAAAAACAAAAGATATTTTATATACAGGAACTAATTTAGCAAAAAACATAAAAAAAAATGACATTAAAAAAAATAAGAGGGGTATTAACCATAACCTAACACCAACCCATAAATAAAATAAACCTACCATAAAAGATTTTAATAAGAATGTGTTGTCAAAATTATTATTAGAGTCATATATATAATTATTACTGATTTGCTTTTTTTTATAATTAACTCTAACACTTTCTTTTACTAAAAAAAAGTTATTTTTTTTTAAAATTAAATTCGATGAGTTAAAAATATAAAATATAAAATATAAAAATACATTGTTAACTAAAAAATTAGTAGTATTTAACTGGTTAAAGAAAAAGAATCTAGATATATTTTTTTTAAACTCATTAAAATTAAGCAAACTCATATTTGTAAAAATTAAAATTAAAATTAAAAAATTCATTTTAATCCACCGGCAGATTCCTCTACCAGTACCTTGTGTCAACTTCACTCAAATTACCCATGCGACTTTCTTCGTCCTTGTTGAGAGTTAAAAGTACCGCAGTACTATTTATTACACGCACGGCGCTTTAATAAATTTTTTTATAACTTTTTCAGTCAAGACATTATCCGGTTACACTGATTTTTCGGGCGTGATGGGCAGTGTGTGCAAAATTTATTTAAATTTTCACCGTAACATAATAATTTACGATTACTAATGATTTCGACTTCATGCTTTCGAGTTTCAGAAAACAATCCGAACTTAGATAATTTTTAAAGATTAGCTCCAGCTCGCACTTTAGCAACTTTTTGTTTTTACCCTTGTAAGACGTGTGTAGCCCAACATAAATAGACCATAAAGACCTGACTTCAGCCTCATACCAAGTTAGTGATACACACTATAGACTAGAATTAAAAATTAATTTAAAAAAATTTTTAAGAAACTAGAATTAAGGGTTGCGTTCATTGGGAAACTAAATTCTACTTTTTAAAACACGAACTGACGACGGCCATGCAGTGCCGAATAATTGTAAAATTTTAAAAATTATTTAAAAATCAAAATTATTTTTGAATTGTTTTAAAAAAATGTAAATTTTAAATATACAAAGATTAGACATTGGTAAGGTTTTGCGTGGATTATCGCATTAAACCACATATTCCACCATTGAAATAAATTCCCGCCAATTTTGTTAAGTTTAGACTTTGCAGTTGTACTATCCAGGTGGGGCTTTTAAACGTTAATTTAGGTAATCAAACCCAAAACCCATTTTTAACGGCATGGACTACTAGGATTTTTACCCCTGTTCATTACCCATACTTTCATATTTCAGCGTCAGTATCTTTTAGCTAGTTATGTTAATCATTGAAAGATCCTTATAACTCACAGAATTTTATCTCTAATTACAAGATTCTACAAGCTTTAAAAATACCCTAATAAATATAATTTTTATTTTTATAAAATGAAAAATTTTTAAAAAAAAATTAATATTACAGCCTATTTATTCTATACACCCAATAATTTCGAATAATGCTTGTTACTCATGTCTTACCGCGGCTGCTGGCACATGTATTAGCCATAACTTCTTTTTATATATAATATCATAGTTTTAATATACGGTTAGGTTTTACAACTTACGTCTTCTTCTTCTACACTACTTTGCTAGGTCATACTTTCGTACATTGCCTAAAATCCCTCACTGCTGCCCAAGGCTGGGTTGTTTTCATACCCAATGTGGCCGGTCAATCTCTCAACTCAGCTAAGCATAAATGGTTGACGATTTACATTTCTTAATTATGTTTTTCGGGCCTAATACTCAGTACAATTTTTTATTATCTGATTCAAAAAAAGTTATTAAAGTAAAAAAACAGTTTCTATTTAAAAAAAATTAATAAAAAATATAATAACTAATAAAAAAAAAATCATTTAACTCTATCTATCTAAATAAATAATAAAATAAATCACACATTTTACTCACCGGGACGCTATCCTGATTAAAAAAAAATCTCAATCATGGATCCAACTTGCATGTGTTACGCATATAGTTAGCATTAATCCAAAGCTAAAATCACACTCAAAGTATTATAATTGTTTACATCCTAATTTGTTTTTTAGTTAATTGGCTATTACCATACAAATTTCCTAAAAGAGTACTCTTTTCTAATATTTCTATTTTTATTTTTCATTAATTTTGGCAGACCAAATGTATTTCACCACAATAAAAAATGTTCAAAGGGCAGTGCGCAGACTCTAATAGGCATATGATGGTGATATCTTCCACAAATCTCTGCGCATTGACCATAATAAAATCCAGCATTATCGACATAAAAAGTATGGTGTGTTGATCTACCAGGAACGCAATCCATCTTTAACCCAAGACCTGGGATAAACCATGAGTGAACAACATCATATGAGTTTGTAATAGCTGTAATGTTAACATGAGTTGGTATGACTAACGTTCTTTTTACTCTTAACAATCTTTTCGATACGGTTACATTCATATTGTCATTCCTTACCCTAGCTTTTCTTACTAATCTGTGCATTGTTGTTAGTTTTTTTTTAGCACCCGTAGAAGTTTCTAATTTATAATTTTCTTTTAAATTTAAAAAAGAATTAAATTTTAAGTTATTTTTTATTTTATTTTTATAGTCAATTTGAATAGGTGTTATAGAATTTCTTCTTTTATATCTTTTTTGTTTAAAACAAAAAGTTTGCGGGGCTGTGGAAACTCTATGATTAGTGTTAACATTGCTATCATTAAATCTAAATTTAAATAAAAAATTTTTGTTTAAATTATTTTTTAAAACTTGTTTTTTTATTAAATCTACCGGTATTTTTTTACCTATAGGGTTTCTTACATCTCTGGTAGTTTCATCAGAATACACAAAATTTTTTGAAATATAATTTGTATTATTATTAAAAAAATTTAAAAATGGTTTTTTTTTAAAAAATTTATTTTTAGATGATTTTATCAAAAGTAAAGAGTTGTTTTTAAAATTAATTACATCCATACCATTTTTATTTAACTTAAACTTTACTATATTTTTATTTTTAATTGTTTCAAAAAAATTAAATTCACTATTAAAGTTAAAATTAGATTTTTTTTCTTCAGATAATTTAGTTGATAGGGTTTTATAATAAGATTTAACTCATTTTCGCTGAGCTCTCATTTGAATTAAATGCGTATAGTTATCGCACTTAGTGGTCTCTCCTGCAAAAGTATAACTTCATCTATTATTACCTATATTTTTAGGGGCCGATATAATATCAGTAACACTTTTTAAGTCAAATTTATAAACCCAATATCATTGCCTACCTCTAATTCTTATTGTAAATAAACTCGATTCGGCTTGCCACTCTAACAATTTTAATAAAAAATTAGAATTGACTAATATATTAAAGCACCATGACACCGGTATTAAACATATTATTAAATCGCCCCACTTACCATGCGGCCTAAATGAGGTTGCTATTTTTGGTTTAAATTTTAGAACTCTATTTTTTAATGTTTTTGATAAAAATAGGTAATACATTCCTCAAAAAGAGGAGAATCAGAATCATCATCAATATTGTCACTGTGCTAAATGTATCAAAACATCTGATTTTGAATTAGGGAATTGAATATTAAAGTTTGGATTGTTATTTATATCTAACATAATATTACCTCACATCTTTATGTAATCCTATTAAAATACAATCCATGTTAGATTGAGTTATTTTAATTGTTTTAGGGTGTTTAAAAGTTTTTTAAAAATTATTTAGGTTTTTATAATTTACTCCACACTGACAGATTAATCATTTGAAACTAATGTCACAAAAGTTAATCTTAAAAATTAAAATGAAACACCCACCCCTTATCACTAAAGGTTCAGGTTTAATGTATTCAATATAAAACTGTTGACTTTACAGCTTTTTATTAAAAAATTTTTAATAATTTTGGTTCTATTAAAAAAATTTACCAAAAAATAACGTAGCTTTTTACCAATGCTTTTTAAAAACAAGTAATATACCAGAGGTTAACTCTTTCCGGTCCTCTCGTACTAGGATTGAATACCATAAATTTTTTAAACAACCCAGTAGATAGGGACCAAACTGTCTCGCGACGTTCTAAACCCAACTCATGTACCACTTTAATCGGCGAACAGCCGAACCCTTAGTAGATTGTTCACCACTAGGATGTGATAAGTCGACATCGAGGTGCCAAACGAACTCATCGATAAGAACTCTAAAAATTCATCAGCCTGTTATCCCTAGCGTACCTTTTATCCGTTAATCGATGAAAGCTCCAGTATTATACACCGGTTCATTATAACAGATCTCCATCCTTCAAATACTTGTAGGTACTTAAATCAGTCCTTTTTTATTTATTTTAATTTAATGCTTATTGGTTAGCTTAATTTCCTAATCTAAGGATCTAAAAAAAACATTGCACGCCTCCGTTACATTTTAGGAGGTGACCGCCCCAGTCAAACTAATTATCCATAATTAAATAAAAATTTAATTGTTAACTTATTTTCAAATCCGACTTCTCTGAGAGCAGTTTTCCAGAAGGTGATTTATCTACTGCCTTGCTATACGCGGACATCGAGATTTAGTTAAAGACTGCAGTTAAGGTGCATAGGGTCTTTCCGTCTAGCTGCGTAAAATCGCATCTTCACGATTATTTCGAATTCATAGGATTGATGTTGGAGACAGTGAGGCAGTCGTTACACCATTCATGCAGGACGGAACTTACCCGCCAAGGAATTTTGCTACCTTAGGACCGTCAGGGTTACGGCCGCCGTTTACCGGAACGTAGAAAAAAAGCGTTAACAATTTTTTTTTTAGCTCTTAGGCACCGGGCAGGTGTCAGATTTTATACATCACGATTAAGTTTAGCAAAATCTTATGTTTTTATTAAACAGTCGCTACCCCTTATTTTAAATTACTTATAGTTTTTCTTATCCCGAAGTTACGAAAACAATTTGCCGAGTTCCTTCAACATCATTGCTCCTTATGCCTTAATTTACTTAATCAAACTACTTGCGTTAGAATTAGTACAGTATTTGGTTAAATTTTTCCAGATTAAGTTTAACATTAAAATTTATAAAAAAAACCTTAATGTTAAAAAAATTTTAAATAACCGACCCATCAAGTATCGATAATCACCTTACTTATAGGGGCTGAGTGACACTTTGTAAGATTATCATAACAAAGTAACCCTTAGTTTTTCAGCAATAATGGTTTTAACATTATATCTATTACTCACATCAATATAAATACTTGTAATGTTTCAAGCAAATTTTACAATTAATCTTCAACAACATATACAACATTCCACTACCGCAAAAAAGCTCGTAATTTCAGTGAATTAATATATCTTAAATAATTTATGATTAAAGTTTTAATTTTTTTTTAAACAAAAAAAAAAATTTAATATTGATCTTTTACGCTTTCATTATAGGATAGCTGCTTCCAAGCTTACCTCTTATAAAACTTTTAAACTTTTAATCTTTAGAGTTATTAATTCTTTTAAACTTTAAACAACGATTGGGGCTGTTTCCCTCTAGACTATAAACCTTTGCGCCAATAGTCTGTCTAGTAATTTACTAATTTAAAATTTGATTATAATAAAATGGAATTATTAAAAAAAAAAGTCTTTAAAATAACAACTATTTTGAAACTTACCTTTAAATTAATTTAATTACTTTTTCTACTTAAATAGATTTCGTGGAAAACCAGCTATAACTAAACTTGATTAGCCTTTCACCCCTAACTACAACTTATCCCAAAATTTTGCAACATTTACGGGTGCGGTCCTCTAAATGATTAATTTTTCAACCTAGTCATAGTTAGATCGTTTAGCTTCGGGTCTTATAAAAATAACTTTAACGCTCTCGCTACGCTTTAATAGCTCGCTATTAATATAAACTCATTGACTCATTATACAAAAGGTACGTTAAAACACTTAGCTTTAACTGATAAATGCATTAGTTTTCAGATTCTTTTAACTTTTTAAAAAAATTCTTTTCACTTTTCTTTCACAATACTTTTTCTCTATCAAATTTAGAACATATTAGTTTTTAGGCTGGTACCCAATTTATTTCTATTTCAACAGCGTATTGAAATATACTTTAGTATTAAAAAATAAATAAGAGAGATTGTTTTCTCTAACATCTATTATTATAATCTAATAAAATATAATAATAGAATTTTAAAAATTTTTAAAAGTTAATAATTCAGTTTATAAATTCATAAAAAGCTATAACGTATTTAGAATTAACAGTTATACCGGCCCACTCAAAAAAGAGTTGAAAGTCAGCATTTAAGTACGTTTGAGCAATTATAATTATAAATAAAAACAATAGGGTGATAATACCGATATAATGCTTAGATAAAAAAATAAGTGGCATTCTATTACCAAAGTATCAGGCAGTACTGTTCGATTCTCACGTTTTTTTTAAAATAATAATTTCAATATATTTTAATAATGCATTTATTAAATTAAGTGTAAATTGATTTAAAAAATATTTATCTAAAATAAAAAGTGGAAACGCGTACGTATATGTAAACGCATACATATCGAATAATAGTAGTCATATTGCTTCATCTAATAAATGTAATAAGGGTGTATGCTCATTATTGAATACTACATAAATAAAACACTTTAGATTAAATATAGATAATAACATATAATATCATATAACAATTGTATGGTACTCTCAGTAATGGCGTCTATCTCTAGTTTTTTTACCGGTTAATCAACAGAAGTTTTTACGCCCACCATTTTGATTATAAAATAAGCAGGAGAAAGAATTGATTATTTTTCAATTGTATTCTGGGTTAACTAAAAGATGGTATTTTTTAAAAAAACTAAACATTTTAATAAAAAATAAATTGTAAATACTTATCATTATTACGCTGTTGTTCTTAAAAAATTTTTCTAAAAAAATTAGACTATACAGAACATGGACATATAAACATACAGGTACGCATAAACAACACCCCGCTTCTACCATATTAATATTATATACAGCTCCATTTCCGTAAATAAGGTATGAACGCTCTATCATATAGTAACAAGCTACCATCGCCCCGGTTGAGTCATATAAAGAAATATAGTCATTTTTTAAAATTTCATAATATGTTTTATACCCGTTTTTGAATCGACGGAAATACGCTAAAATGAAAATGAAGATAAAGGTTATAGCTAATAGTTGATAGCGCATAGGGGTTAAGTAACCAACACGGTAGTAAGAATACCGCCTGAGGTTATTATAATTACTAAAAGTATTTAATGTGTCTGAATCTATAAAGATTTTATAGTTGATATATTCAAAAAAAAACAAAAAATCTACTAAAGATACAATTGAAATAAACAGGAGTAAAATTATAGTTATTCTTGGTAGTTTAATACTGTAGAAAATTGAATTATATATTTCATTATCTGAGAGTGATCAATTTTTTTTAAGAGCGTAAGCTCAGTACCTACAAAAAAATGTAAGATATGCAAAACATATTGCGTAAATAGTTATATATATGTTAATTTGTGTTACATCAATATAATCAATTCATTTCAGACCAGTGCCAAGCCATGGAGATCAAATGTGTGCGTTATATAAAGGGGGTAGTAAGATCATACAAAACACTACTGCAAAAGGCACACTAAATAAAAAAACATCTAAGTCAGAGTCATCGATATTCTGAATAAACTTTGCTATTAGATGTAATATAGTTATTATTATAATTATGTATGCTGGGCAACTTAATGGTGGATAAGTACAAACAAAAAGTTTTCAATAGATCAATAATAGAATAAAAATCCTCGCTAAAGTGCAAAGACAAAGGTTGATAATTATTATTAACCAACCCCGTCGTTGTATAAAATATTTTTTAAAAATATTTAGATAAGTCGTTTTATATATAGGTTTTTTTAAATTATATTCATCACAACTAAGATTTTTAATTGTTTCTGAGTGTTTTTCGTCAACATGATGCGTATAGATTATATCAAAAGCACTATTAGTTTTTATTTTAGAAACTGATCATAAAAACACTAGAGCAAAAAAAATGTATCAATGGTAATTACACTGCATTTTATCTGTCAATGTCATCAAAATAGGGACCGATACTATCCTTTCTTTTGCATAAGTGTATTTTTTATTAAATTTTACAAGCGTTTTGAGCCACTCGTAAACGCTTATAAGTCTAAATTGATGGGAGTATGGGTATATGAATAATAAATCAACGCCTTTTTCATGTAACCAGAAAAAATCGTCCGTGTATATATCCTTTACATCTTCTTCATCTCTAATTATAGGTACTATCATAGGTTCAGTGATGAAACTAAATGACAGCATTGTACCGGATATTAATTGAAATATCACAGTAAACATCACTATGGACTCAAGAGTGGCATTAACTTCATGAGACGATACATTTAAAACTATAAGTGAAAAATTGCAATAAAATTAGTTAGATTTTTTAAAAAAATCATAAAATATCCCAAACATTTACTATCTTCAAAACATTCACGATTTAGTAAAAAGTCATGTTTTTATAGACTCGAGTGTATAA
>Ga0115564_10003743_pt1 | contig 12587 bp, 9 predicted proteins | sample COGITO_mtgs_1105_7_FD_88680 | JGI IMG/M metagenome (GOLD analysis project Ga0115564, IMG submission 88680) | Pelagic marine microbial communities from North Sea - COGITO_mtgs_110523 | ecosystem: Environmental > Aquatic > Marine > Epipelagic | place: Germany:Helgoland, sampling site Kabeltonne...
AGATCATCAATCGACAGGGAAGTTAAGACCGTGACGGCAGTGATGAAGGTTTGCGGCAATTCATCGGCAGCAGCAGCGATCATTGCTGGGCCACCGGATGCATGCACTGTTAAGAAATTCGGCGCTAGCTGAGCTACCGACCGCGCTGCTCCGGCCACGGTGGCGGGAATGTCGTGCAGTTTCAGATCTAAAAAGATACGACGTTGCAACGACATCGACTCGAGTTGTTCGCGCACTGCGACAACCGCTGACGCACCATCGCGCAAGAACACTTCCAGGCCGATCTTGAAGGTATCCACCGACGACGCAGTACTTCGCACCCACTGGCTTGCACGTTTCACATCGGGAGCATCTAGGGCGAGAACAATGGGCGCAACGTCTGGTGATGCGCCACCGAACTGAGTCACAGTGAATCCTCGTCGATCTCTGCTGGCGCTATCGATTCACTTAGGCCGCGGTCCTGCGGAGCTCTATGTGCATAGGAGACAGCTTCGGCGAGGCTGGAAAATCCACGTTCAGCAAGTGCGGTGCTTAATTCCTGGTGAACACGAATGGGTCCCGATGGATCGTTAAAGACTGTTGTACCCACCGAAACCGCTTGCGCCCCGGCAAGAATGAACTGCAGCGCATCGAGCCCGGTGCGAATTCCGCCCATACCGAGGATGGGGATGTCGGGGAGCGCCTGCCGGATCTGCCAGACACATCTCACCGCTACAGGACGGATGGCCGGACCCGATAGGCCACCGGTTACACCGGCCAAAGCGGGACGCATCTGTTCGGTATCAATGACGAGCCCGAGAAGTGTGTTAATGACCGATAAACCGTCTGCACCAGCCCGCACGCATGCCACGGCGATGCTGGTGATGTCGGTCACGTCGGGCGACAGTTTTGCCAGAATGGGCACCCGGCTATCGGTATTTCGCCGGACAGCCTGAATAACCGCAGACGCACTGTCGGGAGAACAGGCAAACACCTGACCACGTTCAGCAACATTGGGACAGGAGATATTTACTTCGATCGCATCCACACCATCATGCATGCGAAGCGTTTTCGCTAATTTCGCATAGTCCTCAACGGTGTCACCAGCAATACTGACCACTGTCCTGGCGCCTCGCTGGGTTAGCCAAGCCAAGTCTCGCTCGACAAAGGCTGTAATTCCGGGTCCCTGAAGACCGATGGAATTGAGCATTCCACTGGGAGTCTCTGCCATACGCGGAGTAGGTCGCCCGGCGCGCGGCTCGAGCGTAATGCTTTTGGTGACGACGGCGCCAAGCCGAGTAATGTCAAAAAATTGATCGAGCTCGCGCCCGGCCGCAGCGCAGCCGGATGCCGTCAAGACCGGACTTGGCATCTCCAAGCCGGCCAGGGAGGTGCTCATGTTTACCCGGCCGTCACTCCACGGACTAGGGCTCTCTGCCGGAACGACGGTGGCGCGAGTCATCGCGCACCTTCTGATGATTCCCGAACGGGTGACGCGCCGAGTGTGTCGGGCGGGATGGTGCCGACATCAGCCCATCGCACCGTGTCCCCGCGAAAAACTGGGCCGTCGATGCACGAGCGGACCATTCGAGTAGTTCCATCATCTCCGATGACAGGCAGCACGCAGGTCATGCATACACCGATTCCGCACGCCATGGACTCCTCAACCGCACACTGGCTGTAGACGCCACGTGCGGTTGCCATATTGGCAACGGCAGCGAGCATTCCCATCGGACCGCAGGCATAGACGACATCGGTGCCGTGCTGGTCCATCACACCGGCCAGCGCATCGGTCACTTGGCCGGTCTGCCCCAAAGAACCGTCATCGGTGGTCAGGGTGACCGTTGAGGCCATGCGCTTTGCCTCCAGCACACCGAAGAGTTTCTCCTCGGTTGCCGCACCGAGCACCATATCGACCCGACAACCCCGAGCGCGTAGTTGCTCAGCAAGCATGAAAAGCGGTGCCGACCCGTAGCCCCCACCAACGAGGGCGCACGAGACCGGGTCTCGGGGAAGCGAAAAGGGACGACCCAGCGGGCCCACCAAATTAACGGCATCGCCGCGATGTCGCTGTGCCAACCAGCGGGTGCCGGCTCCTTGTGGTGACACCACGACGTCGACGGTCCCGCCAAAAACACCGCGCTCTTGCACACCGTGAATCGAAAACGCCCGCCTCAGCAGCAGCCCTGACTCTTCACCACCGATCGCCAAGGCAACGAATTGACCCGGCCGCGTCTGGGTAGCAATGCTGCCAGCGGTCAATGTGAGCACGTGGTAACTCCCTGCTCGACGCACAGAGACGACCTCGCCTCGATACTGCTCAGGCACGCGCGTGGCCTCCTGCCAGGTCAGTAACTGTCTGCGCATCGGCTTGCTTCGCATACAGCGCTTTCAAGTCATTCGCATGCTCCTGCAAGGAGCGAACACCCATGGAGCCTGCCACTAGCGCCTCAATTCCTAGAACCGTTGCCGAGAGTCCTTGAATCGTGGTGATGCAAGGGGTACCGGTTAAGATAGCGGCCGTTCGGATTTCGTAACCGTCAAGTCGCGGCCCTACCCCAAACGGTGTGTTGATGATGAGGTCGATTGACCCGTCCATAATCGCCTGAACGGTGGTGGGCTCACCAGCAGGCCCGACCCCATCGCGGAGTTTTCGAAGTCTTCCCACGTGGACGCCATGGCGGTGCAAGACCTCCGCTGTTCCGTCCGTGGCCACCACTTCAAAGCCCAAATCGAGTAGGCGTTTTACCGGGAAAACCATCGACCGCTTATCTCGGTCCGCGATTGAGACAAAGACCCTGCCGCTCACGGGCAACCCCTTTGCGTACGCCGCCAACTGAGATTTAGCAAAAGCGGTGCCAAAGTCGGCATCGATTCCCATGACCTCACCGGTGGACTTCATTTCCGGCCCCAGAATGGTGTCCACGCCGTGGAATCGACCAAACGGCAACACTGCTTCTTTCACCGCGATCGCTGACCCAGGAGGAAGTTCGGCACCATCGCCCTGCTGAGGAAGCATGCCCTCGGCGCGCAACTCAGCAATTGACGTTCCCATCATGATTCGTGCGGCTGCCTTGGCCACCGGCACCGAAGTTGCCTTGGACACGAATGGCACTGTGCGCGACGCTCGCGGATTTGCCTCCAGCACATGGAGCACGTCGCCGGTGAGTGCGTATTGGACGTTGAGCAACCCGCGGACACCAACGCCAGCAGCGATGGCTTCGGTGGATTTCCGAATTCGATCAATCTCGCCAGATCCCAACGTGATAGCTGGCAGCGCGCAGGCGGAGTCGCCCGAGTGAACGCCGGCCTCCTCAATATGTTCCATGACGCCGGCAAGATAAAGATCGTGTCCGTCATAAAGGGCATCGACATCGATCTCGATCGCATCATCAAGAAATCTGTCGATGAGAACCGGGTGATCGGGAGTAATTTCGGTGGCACGCAGAAGGTAGTCCGCGAGCATGGCGTCGTCATAGACGATTTCCATGCCTCGCCCACCCAGCACATAGGACGGACGCACAAGAACGGGGTATCCGATGTCAGCTGCCAAGATCTGCGCATCAGGAAAACTCAGCGCGGTGCCGTGCTTCGGTGCAGGCAGGTTCGCTCGTGCCAGCACCTGACCGAAAGCACCTCGATCCTCAGCGAGATCAATTGCGTCCGGCGACGTCCCGACGATGGGCACGCCATGGTCGAGCAGGCCGCGAGCAAGACCTAGCGGGGTCTGTCCGCCCAGTTGCACGATGACCCCGGCAATGTGGCCCGATTCAGATTCTGCGTGAATAACTTCGAGGACGTCTTCTAAGGTGAGCGGCTCGAAATACAGCCGATCTGAGGTGTCGTAGTCGGTCGAGACCGTCTCCGGATTGCAATTGACCATGACCGTCTCATAGCCCGCCTCGCGAAGGGTAAGGGATGCGTGGACGCAGGAGTAGTCGAACTCGATTCCCTGCCCAATGCGGTTGGGTCCAGATCCCAAGATGATCACTTTCTGCCGATCGCTGGGGGCGACTTCTGATTCTTCGTCGTAGCTGGAGTAGTAGTAGGGAGTTTGCGCATCGAATTCAGCAGCGCAGGTATCAACCGTTTTGTACACCGGTCGAATACCGAGGTCGTGTCTCATGGCGCGAACTTCTGCTTCAGTGAGCCCCCGTACGGCACCAATCTGAGCATCAGAAAAACCGTGATGTTTGAGTTGGCGAAGCAGCGGCGCATTGAGTTGCTCCGCGTCCGCGAGGGTCTGCGCCTGATCGTTAAGCATTTGAATCTGATCCAAAAACCACGGGTCTATTCCGGTAGCGTCATGGGTTTGCGCAACGCTCGCCCCTGCCCACAGTGCCCGCTGCACACGTGTCAATCGCCCATCGTGGGGAACGCTTGCCGCGTCAAGTTCAGCCGCCGCATCAATGGTGAATGGTGACATGGACCAATCAAAGGGGGCATTTTTTTGTTCGGTGGATCGCAACGCTTTCTGCAAGGCTTCGGTGAAGTTCCGCCCAATTGCCATCGCCTCACCCACCGACTTCATGGTGGTCGTGAGCGTGGCATCAGCCTGGGGAAATTTCTCAAAAGCGAACCGGGGAACCTTCACGACGATGTAATCCAACACAGGCTCAAAGGACGCCGGTGTTTTCTTAGTGATGTCATTAGGAATTTCATCCAGGGTGTATCCGATGGCCAGTCGAGCAGCAATCTTTGCAATCGGGAAACCTGTTGCCTTCGAGGCTAATGCGGAGGATCGAGAGACGCGCGGATTCATCTCGATGACAATGAGTCGGCCGTCGGCGGGGTTCACCGCAAATTGAATATTGCAGCCACCGGTGTCAACACCAACGGCCCGAATAATGTCGATCGCAACATTGCGCATGTGCTGATAGTCGCGATCGGTCAGCGTCAGCGCTGGCGCGACCGTGATCGAATCTCCGGTGTGCACCCCCATCGGATCAAGATTCTCAATCGAACACACGACGACGACGTTGTCTAAGCGATCGCGCATGAGTTCAAGTTCATACTCTTTCCACCCCAGGATCGATTCTTCCAGGAGAACCTCGGTCGTGGGACTTGCCTGCAGGCCGGTACCGGCAATGCGTCGCAACTGCTCTTCATCGCGGGCGATACCCGAACCCGCACCACCCATCGTGAACGAAGGTCGAATGACCACGGGGTAACCCAAGTCAACGGCAGCTTCGAAGCATTCGTCGAGGGTGTGACACACGCGCGATCGCGCGCTCTCACTGCCAACATCGGCCACGATCTGACGAAACTTCTCGCGGTTCTCACCCCTATCAATGGCCTCAACGTCAGCACCGATGAGTTCAACATTGAATTGGTCAAGCACCCCACTATGGTGCAGGGACATCGCCGTATTCAAAGCCGTCTGTCCGCCCAGGGTAGCCAGGAGAGCGTCGGGTCGTTCGCGCTCGATGATTTTGGCTACCACTTCTGGAGTAATTGGCTCCACGTAGGTTGCATCGGCGAACTCAGGGTCGGTCATGATGGTCGCAGGATTGCTGTTGACCAAAATGACTCGAATGCCTTCGGCCCGTAAAACGCGACAGGCTTGGGTGCCGGAGTAATCGAATTCGCACGCCTGACCGATCACGATAGGTCCAGACCCAATAACCAGGACAGATTGAATATCTTCTCTGCGCGGCATCATCGGCTCCGTTCGATCAGGTCAACGAATTCGTCAAAGAGCGGGTCTGCGTCGTGCGGGCCAGCCGCAGCTTCGGGGTGGAACTGCACGCTAAACGCAGGTACGTCAAGGCAGCGCAACCCCTCTACCACGTTGTCGTTCAGGCACACATGACTTACCTCGGCGCGACCGAAAGGCGTATCGATTTGTCCCTCGAGCGGCGCCAAAACAGCGAATCCATGATTGTGTGCGGTGATGGCAACGCGCCCGGTGCGCAAATCCTGTACCGGCTGATTAATGCCGCGATGTCCGAAGTTAAGTTTATAGGTTTCTAAACCCAGAGCGCGGCCGAGCATTTGGTGACCGAAACAAATACCGAACACCGGACGACGGGCAGTCAGTGCTGACTGCAACAGTTCCACCACATGGTCTGCTGAAGATGGATCACCAGGGCCATTGGAAAAGAACACCCCATCGACTCCGGTGGTCAGCATCTGCTCAGCCGACACAGAAGCGGGAAGCACCCACACGTCAAGGCCACGCTCGCTCAATCGTTGAGGCGTCATGGATTTGATACCCAAATCAATCGCCGCGATCACACCGCGCCGGTCGCCCTGCGCTGGCACGAGGTAGGGCAACGTAGTCGTGACGTCCTCGGTCAGATTCGCACCCACCATTGATGCAGTCGATCGAACCTGGACGAGAAGACTCTCCACCGACTTGTGGGCGGCGGCTCCGCTGAAGATACCCATGCGCATGGCCCCACGGTCTCGGAGGTGCCGGGTTAGGGCACGGGTGTCGACAGCTTGAATGCCAACAATCTGCTGCGCCCGTAGTTCATCCTCCAACGAATGAGTTGACTCATAGTGAGACGGAGCGATCGCTGGGTCGCGCACAACGAAACCCGCCACCCACATCCGGTCGGATTCGTTATCGCGGTCATTGATGCCGGTATTTCCGATGTGCGGGGCCGTCATCACCACGATCTGTCCCCGGTAGCTTGGGTCGGTGAGTGTTTCTTGATAACCGGTCATCCCGGTAGCAAAAACCGCTTCGCCCAGAGCGGTGCCGATCGTCGCCCAGCTGCGACCGCGAAAAACGCGACCATCCTCCAAAACCAAGACAGCAACGCTGTCAGCCGCCTCGTGTGACGACTTCTGGGCACCTGGACTCACTGAACCTCCCTCTGGTGGGTATTACCCTCGATCACCCTGGTGATGGCCTTGATGAGTTCAGTCTGTTCCTCAGCGATGTCACCCCGGACACCGGTATCAACGGCCACTTCCCCCAGCGACCAGGTAATAATGGCAAGGCCGCCTCGCTCGTAGGCCTTACCCGCAATGCCTCGGTCAGCACGAACGGCTATGAGGTCGACACCGGGAATGGAAAAGGACAAGGCACCTTCGCGGCGAAGGTCCACCCGATCAGCAAACAGATCAACTTCGACCCTGCTGCGCACACCCATACCGTGGGCCACGATGCGGTCTAGCCAGCGACCAGAGAAAACTGAGCCGACATAAAGACCACTGACCTGTAAGAGCAGCTCGCCCCCACTACCGCCTAGCTTATGGGGTTCGGACAGATCCGCCTGTGTGCGTCCACGCCGCTTCCAGCCACGTCGCATCGCCCACAGAACAAGTGCAATGACACCCAGCATCAAGGCCACCAAGGCCAGCCGTTCCGGCCAGTCGGTGACCGATGCGGACGTCACTGGAGCTCACCATCGACGACGGTCCATTCTCCGCGCAGCATTGTGCCGCGCACAGATGCCGGCATCTCCCTGCCGACATAGGGAGTGTTGCGACTCAAACTAGCCAGGGCCTCGGGTTGAACCGTCCACCGTTTCTGCGGATCAATCAGCACTAGGTTCGCTGGTTCTCCCACCTGTAGTGGGCGGCCATGCATGTGGTCAACCTGACCGATGCGGGCCGGCTGCACCGACATCTGATGAGCCAGCTGAGCCCACGACATCAGACCCGATGCCACCATGGTCTCCACAACAATGGGTAGCGCAGTTTGCAGGCCCAGCATGCCAAAGGCACCAGCGCTCCACTCGCAGTCCTTTGCCTCGTGCGGATGCGGTGCATGATCGGTTGCCACGATGTCGATTGTTCCGTCGGCCAGACCTTCCCGGACTGCCGTCACGTCGTCGACTGTTCGCAGCGGCGGGTTGACCTTGTAGATCGGATCATAAGTCGCGGCCAAATCTTCGGTAAGAAGTAAATGGTGGGGCGTGACCTCGGCCGTCACATGAATTCCGCGCTGTTTCGCCCAGCGGATAATTTCGACCGATCCCCTCGTGGAGAGGTGGCACACGTGGAGTCGGCTGCCCACGTGTTCAGCAAGGAGAACGTCGCGGGCAATAATCGCCTCTTCTGCCACCGCCGGCCAACCGGTCAGACCTAACTGGGCGCTGAGCGCGCCCTCGTTCATCTGCGCACCCTCTGTTAACCGAGGTTCCTGCGCGTGCTGCGCGATCACGCCGCCAAAGGCCTTCACGTACTCAAGCGCACGTCGCATTAACACGGCGTCACTCACACAGATGCCATCGTCGCTGAACACTCGAACCCGCGCAGCAGAAGAGGCCATCGACTCTAACTCCGCTAGTCGCTCCCCCGCCAAACCAACGGTGACCGCGCCCACGGGATACACATCACATCGCCCCGTTGCCTGGCCGATCCGCCATACCTGCTCCACCACACCGGCTGTATCTGCTACCGGGGCGGTATTAGCCATTGCGTGAACGGCGGTAAATCCGCCAAGAGCCGCAGCCGCACAACCCGTGGCGATTGTCTCTGCGTCTTCACGACCGGGCTCGCGAAGGTGTGTATGGAGGTCAACCAATCCCGGCAGCAGGATCTGGCCGGCGACATTTGGTCGCACGGTGTGAGGGTCACCAACGAGTGAGCCGGCAGCACCGACCTGTCGGATCCGGCCATCGCTAATCCAAACGTCGCATGCCTGCTCATTGAGCGGCCGAACACCGCTGAGTAGGACATCAGCCTTGGGCATCTGGTTCTCCTCCGATGAAATTGTCGACCTCGGCATTGCCGATCGCGCCCACCTGTGCTCGTGCTCCGAAAACTTCATAGAGCACGGCCATGCGAACGCTGACGCCGTTGGTGACCTGATCGACCACGACCGAGCGAGGACCGTCGGCCACATCAGCACTGATTTCCATGCCGCGGTTCATCGGACCGGGGTGCAACACAATGCCGTGATCGGCGAGTCGCTGGGCTCGAGCCGCGGTGAGGCCGAAGGATCTGGAGTATTCATGCGCGGATGGGAAGTATGCAGCGTTCATTCGTTCGGCCTGCACCCGCAACATCATCACGGCGTCAGCGCCGGTGAGGGCCTCATCTAGGTCGTAGGTGTATTGGCATGGCCAGGATTCGACGCCTTTAGGCATCAACGTCGGCGGTGCAACGAGGGTCACCTCAGCGCCCAATGTGCCCAGCAAAATCACATTCGAGCGCGCCACCCTGCTGTGCAACACATCACCGACGATGACCACCCGGAGGCCATCAAGATTTCCTGCGCCGGCACATAACCTGTCGCGAATGGTGTAGGCGTCCAACAGCGCCTGAGTGGGGTGCTCATGCGTGCCGTCTCCGGCATTAATCACACCGGCTTGTGTCCAGCCAGAATGGGCTAACCGGTGCGCAGCACCGGATGCGCCATGGCGAACAACCACCACCTCAGCGCCCATCGCCTCCAAGGTCAGCGCGGTGTCTTTGAGACTTTCCCCTTTGGAAACACTCGATCCCTTGGCCGTGAAGGTGATCACATCAGCTGACAGTCTTTTTGCCGCCGCCTCAAAAGACAGTCGAGTTCTGGTGGAGTCTTCAAAAAACAGGTTGGCAATCGTGCGCCCACGAAGTGTGGGTAACTTCTTCACCGATCGGTTCTGCAGGGTAGCTAACTGGGCAGCGGTGTTCAATATCGAATCTGCCCGGTCGCGGTCGAGGTCTGCTGCGCTCAGTAGGTGCCTCATGCCTGGTATCCGTCGGAGGCCACGGAGGCGGCTCGATCATCTCTTCCCAGCAGCACTTCATCGTGTCCGTCGATTTCGCTCACCCTTACCATCACTGATTCGGCCGAGGCGGTGGGCAGGTTTTTGCCAACGTAGTCCGCCCGGATAGGCAACTCACGATGGCCTCGGTCGATAAGTACTGCCAACTGCACCGAGCGGGGCCGACCGATGTCGTTGAGAGCATCAAGGGCCGCGCGAACGGTGCGACCACTAAACAACACATCGTCCACTAACACCACGAGTTGATCGTCGATACCCACATCGGGAACCTGGGTGACGCCGACCGGGCGGGCACCACGAATGGACACATCATCGCGATACATCGTGACGTCTAGGGCACCCAGCGGGATGGAGTGGCCGGCGATGTCTTCGATGCGCGACGCGATGCGCTGCGCCAGCGGCACTCCGCGCGATTGGATACCGAGAATGACAAGGTCGTCGACGCCACGAGAACGTTCAATGATTTCATGGGCAATGCGGCTGAGGACGCGACTCATATCGTCAGCGTCAAACACGCGGGCAGGTGACGTCACCGTCGACCTCCTTCCCCGCCTCTCTGGACGGGTCGTTAAAGGATGTCGTATCAAACGTCACCTTAGCGGACGCTTGCGTGAGCGTTACTGCGAGGCACCCTAGACTCCCGCACCTTCTCCGCCCCGGCCCATGCGATGAACGCGCATACCGTTGGTAGTTCCGGGTGTGCCAGGCGGGACTCCGGCTACGATGACCACGGTCTCACCGGCATTCGCCCGGCCGATGTCCAACAGTGCCTTGTCTACCTGTTGCACCATGTCGTCGGTATGGGCCACCGATGGCACCAGAAAAGTTTCCACTCCCCAGGTCAGCGCGAGTTGACTGCGCACCCGCGGATCAGGAGTGAATGCCAAAAGTGGTGTTGGTGACCTCCACCGCGCGATGAGCCGGGCGGACATGCCGGTCTCGGTGGAAGCCATCACATTACAGGCTGTAACTGCGCTGGCTCCATCCACAGCCGCGTGACTCATTGCCTTGGCGGTTGAGCCGCTGGAATCGTCAACCGGATCCGTCACCCGGTTCAGTGCCTGCGATTCCACATGTTCGATGATGCGGCTCATCGTTGCGATCACATGATCTGGATGGACACCCACACTGGTTTCACCGGAAAGCATGAGCGCATCTGCACCGTCCAGAACCGCGTTGGCCACATCGCTCACTTCCGCACGAGTCGGACGTGTGGCCGTGACCATCGAGTCGAGCATTTGAGTGGCCACGATGACAGGTTTAGAAGCATTGCGGCACATATTGATGGCGCGTTTTTGTACCAACGGTACGGCCTCAAGCGGCAATTCGACGCCAAGGTCTCCGCGAGCGACCATGATGCCGTTAAAGGCCGCCACGATCTCGGCTAGGTTGTCCACCGCCTGGGGTTTTTCAATCTTGGCTAGGACTGGAACTCGGATGCCTTCTTCATCCATGACCTGGTGAACCTGCTTCACGTCATCGGCCGTTCGTACGAAAGACAGGGCGATCAAGTCTGCGCCGATCCGCAACCCCCAACGCAGATCGTCAACGTCCTTCTCCGACATCGCCGGAACACTCACGGGCACACCGGGCAGGTTGATGCCCTTGTGATCAGAAACGCGCCCGCCTTCGGTCACCGTCGTGATGACATCGGTGTCCGTCACCTGATTAACCAATAGCGACACACGCCCGTCATCAATCAAGATGGTGTCTCCTGGCCCAACGTCGCCGGCCAAACCCCCGTATGTGGTCGACACGCGCTGCCCATGACCAGAAATATCGTCGGTGGTGATGGTGAAAGTCTCACCCACAGTCAGCAGTGCCGAACCATCAGCAAACATGCCCAGGCGAATCTTAGGGCCCTGCAGATCAACCAGAATTCCTACGCCGCGACCAACCGCATCGCTGGCTGTTCGGACGTGTTCGTAGATCGCCTGATGATCTTTATATGTTCCGTGTGACAGGTTCAGTCGTGCAACGTCAAGCCCGGCCACAACAAGACCCAGCACCTGGTCATAGGTAGCGCACGCCGGACCCAGAGTGGCCACGATCTTTGCGCGACGAGCCATAACTGCCTACCTCTTAATTTCTCGTTGCTAAACGGTGAGTGGTCGAGCCGATGCTGGAATTGGACTCGGTAGGTTCGTCGACCCGCTGAGGAATTCATCGACGGATGCAGCCGCGGCACGTCCCTCTGCGATGGCCCACACGATGAGCGACTGGCCACGTCCGGCATCGCCGGCAACAAACACACCCGACTGTTCGGTGACGTAGTTGTCGGCTCGCACAACTTCACCGCGTCCGGTCATGGGCAATTCGAACTGCTCAAGGAGTGGACCATGCTCGGGTCCGGTGAATCCCATCGCCAAAAAGACGTAATCCGCGGGGATGTCGCGTGACGTAGCGCTAGCCGGCACGGGCTTTCCATCCTGCCACTGCACGTCGGTGAGCCGCAGGGCCCGGACATGACCGGCGTCGTCACCGACGAAGGCTTCAGTGGACACCGCGAAGACGCGATCGCCGCCCTCTTCGTGCGCGCTAGACACCCGGTAGGTCATCGGGTACGTCGGCCACGGCTGAGCGTCTGGCCGATCCGCCGTTGGCATGGGCATGATTTCCAGTTGAGTGACCGACGCGGCCCCCTGACGGTGGGCGGTACCTAGACAGTCAGCGCCGGTGTCTCCACCGCCGATGATGACCACGTGTGCACCGGCCACATCAATGGGAGCCATGTCAATGTCGCCCTCCTGCACCCGATTTGCACCGGGCAGATATTCCATGGCCTGATAAACACCCTCTAGCTCGCGACCGGGAACGTCGAGATCGCGCCAGGCGGTGGCCCCTACGGCGAGGACGATCGCATCGTGGCGATGTCGCAATGCGGCCACCGTCATGTCGACGCCGATTTCAACGCCGGTTCGAAAGCGCACTCCCTCG
>Ga0115564_10003744_pt1 | contig 12587 bp, 9 predicted proteins | sample COGITO_mtgs_1105_7_FD_88680 | JGI IMG/M metagenome (GOLD analysis project Ga0115564, IMG submission 88680) | Pelagic marine microbial communities from North Sea - COGITO_mtgs_110523 | ecosystem: Environmental > Aquatic > Marine > Epipelagic | place: Germany:Helgoland, sampling site Kabeltonne...
GCTTCTAGCGCGGAAATGATCAAGTACGCCGCCAATGCTTTTCTCGCGACCAAGATCACCTTCATCAACGAGGTCGCCAGCCTATGCGAACGTGTCGGCGCCGATGTTGAAGATGTGGCGCATGGCATTGGTTTGGACCAGCGGATCGGTCCAGATTTCCTAGCCGCTGGACCGGGTTATGGTGGCTCGTGCTTCCCCAAGGACACACTTGCCCTGGTCGATACGGCACAGGTTGAAGGCTCGCCCGTACGCATTCTCGAAGCCGTGATTGATGTCAATGAGGCGCGGAAAAAGGAAATGGCAGAGAAGGTTATCGATTCTCTGGGCGGGGTTGAACGAGCCAGAGGGAAAACGGTCGCCATATGGGGCCTGACCTTCAAGCCCAACACCGATGACCTGCGCGACAGCCCGAGCATCGCCATCATTCCCGCCTTGCAGCAAGCCGGCATTCACATCCGTGCCTTTGACCCGCAGGGCATGGCGGGCGCCGCGGATCTATTCGAGAACATTGCCTTCCAGCCAACCCCGCTTGACGCTGTCCAAGGGGCCGATTGCGTTTGTCTGGTGACACATTGGTCAGACTTCGCAGAGATCGACCTTGAAACCGTGAAAGCCGCCTTGAACACACCCTGTGTCGTTGATTTGCGGAGTGTCTTCGATCCTCAGGCTATGGCAGAGGGCGGATGGGATTACCGCAGTCTGGGTCGTCCAACGTAATTTCTGATATTCGGCTTTTTTACCTTCACTCCTGCGCCGCGCGCTGTACCTTTGCGTCACAACAGGAAGGGAGAACATCTGTGTTGAAACCGGACCGTAGCCAAAAACGGCTTGGCAAAAGCGACTTGAATGTCGGCCCAATCTCATACGGTCACTGGCGACTGGCCGAAGGCAGTGCCGCCGAAGCAGGCGATAAAACACGCGCAGCGCTCGATGCCGGCATGACCATGATCGACACCGCTTCCATCTATGGGTTTCCAGACTTTGGTGCTGCTGAGAGCTTGCTGGGAGAGGTGCTCAAAGACGAACCATCGTTGAGGCAGAAAATGGTGCTGGCAACCAAGGCTGGGATCTACCCGCCCACGCCCTATGACTGCACGCCTGACACCATCGTCGAGACGTGTGAAGCGAGTTTGCGCCGGATGAACACTGACGTGATCGACTTGTTTTACATCCACCGCCCCGACATGCTCACCCCCCATGCGGATGTTGCCGAAGGCCTGATGCGGTTGGTTGAAGCGGGCAAGGTGCGGGAGATTGCAGTTTCCAACTACACACCCAGCATGTTCGCAGCCCTTCAGTCCAAACTGGACCGCCCCCTGATTGCCAACCAGGTCGAATTCTCAGCAATGCGCCAAGACCCCGTTTGGGATGGTACGCTGGATCAATGCCAGCAGTACGACAGCACGCTGATCGCCTGGTCGCCGCTGGGTGGGGGTGAGTTGATGACGCAGGATGCGGGTGAAAAAAGCCAGGCCGGAGCCGTCGCAGCCGCTTTGGACGCTGTGGCCGTGCGCAATCGCGTGGACCGCGGCGCGGCAGCGCTGGCTTTCACCATGATCTCGCACCCGGGTATTGTGCCGATTATCGGAACGCAGCGCGTCAACCGGATCGCTGAGGCCAACGCGGCGCTAGACGTCGAAATGACGCGAGAAGAGTATTACCAGATCGTTGTCGCCTGGCGGGGCGTGGGCCTGCCCTAATCTGTGGCGCGGGCCAGAGGTCTAGCCCTCGATATACCCACGCTCACGGGCAAAGCTGAGCAAGGCCGGCATGAAGGTCTCATGTCGGCTGATCAGCACATCAACCTTCTCCAGCCGGGTTACCTGGTTCTCGCTGGAGAAGTAATATCGGCCGTCTTCGCGGTCGGTATAGAGGTGCACGAGCAGCTTTGCGGTCGTCCGCAGGGTGTGCAGCACGGCGTCTCGCTTGGTAAACCAAGGCTGTTGTTGGAGAAAGGCTTCGAAGGCATCTGTGCGGATTGACCAGGTCACTTCATCACGCTGATCACTAAACCAGGACCGCAAAGCATCGCCGATCTCCCAGCCCCATTCCTGAACGTTGTAGTTCTCGAAATCCAGCAGGCCGATCCGTCGAGGCGTGACGATGACGTTGCCAAACTTGATATCGCCGTGACAGTGACGCATACGGATCTGCTGGTCGAACTCGGGGGCCAGAAACGCCCGAACACTTTCATTGCGCTCGATCGTTTTCGCCGATAGGTCACGCCGCTCGAAGGCTGCCTTTACGATAAAATCCGGCTGATCCTGATAGGCGGTCATGTAGCGCCTGTCGCCCTCGTCCACGTAGCGGAAATACCGGTTCAAAGTTTCGTGCAAATCCTCGGCCAGCGCCACAATGCGCAGGGCGTCAGAGACACTGGGGCGCTCATCCATAACGGCGTCAGAGACGTAAGACATGAGCCGAAATTGCTCCCCATCCAACTCGATAAAGGGATCGCCCTGGTCGGTCAGGTGGAAATAAGGCGTCAGAAAATCGCGCGCATAGAGCGTGTTCGCTACGTGGCTGGACAGGCGCAGTTGATCGAGGTTCTTCTTGCGCCCGACCCGCTGCAACACCAGTCGTCGCGTCTGGGTCTGGATCGCGTAGTTAGCGTTCACATTGCCAAAGGCACCGGCGTCCACGTTGATGACCGGCTCGAAGATTTCGTAATGCTTGAGAAAGGCATTGATCTGGTCGTGACTGAGATCGAGGTTCTCGGACATGGGCGACTTCCCGGGATTTTGACGCGTCTGTGCCTAGGGATCCTGTACTTCGCATATTTTGTCCAGCCCCGGATCACGCCCATCTGGTCAGACGAACGTGGTCTCGCTAGACTGTTCTCACAGATTTGAAAGTGGGGGAGCATATCGTGGGCAAGGTTCGTTGGGGCGTCATCGGAAACGCAAAAATTGGGCGAGATCGGCTGCAGCCGGCCATCGAAGCGAGTGAGCACGGCGAATTGGTCGCTGTTGCAAGCCGGTCGGGGGAACTGAGCTATGAAGCCTTGCTGGCGCGTGAAGACATTGACGCGGTTTACATCCCCCTCCCCAACCATTTGCATGTCGAGTGGTCACGAAAGGCGCTTGAGGCTGGCAAACACGTGCTGTGCGAGAAATCGATCACGTTGTCGCCGGATGAGCTAGCGCCGCTGCTGGACGTGCGGCCCGACCTGATCCTGAGTGAGGCCTTCATGGTGCGGTTTCACCCGCAATGGATCAAAGCCCGCGAGCTCGTGCAGAGCGGCGCGATTGGCGAAGCCCGAGCCATCAACGGGCAATTCACCTTTTACAACGTTGATCCCAACAACGTGCGCAACCAGCCAAACATGGGCGGCGGCGGGATCCTTGATATCGGCTGTTACCCCATTTTCACCGCACGCTTTATCTGGGGCACCGAGCCGATCAAGGCGGCCAGTATGATCGTCGAACAGGATGACTTTGGCACCGATATTCAGTGCTCGGCCATCATGGAATTCCCCGAAAACCGGCACTTGAACTTCAGCTGCTCAACCCAACTGGAGCTGCTTCAAAGCATGGTGATCCAGGGGACGACAGGCCGGATCGAAGTCAAAGTGCCCTTCAACCCCTACCCCGGTATCGCGGAGCCAGAGCTCTATCTGTACGAGGGTGCCGGGCTGGGTGTTGCCCATAGGCAGCGGATTGAGATCGAGAACGTTGACCAATACGTTCTCGAAGTTGAAGCCATGAACCGCGCCATTCTGGGACAGGAGCCTTGGTCCATTCCCCGCTCGGACATCATGGCGCAAGCTCGTGCTATTGCCATGGTCTTCGACAATCGGCTCTAGTCTGCCTTGTCTTCCCCAGACTTTTTCGGCTCAAACTCGCGCAGGAACACGACCATCAGGGGAACGCAAATCACCACCAGCAGGGCCGCTATCGCAAAGGGCGCACCCGGCCAAAACACCGGCGTGTCAGCGGAGGTAAAGGTTGCAAAGGTATTGGTCAGAATGATGGGGCCAACGAAGTAGGCAATGGCATTGAGTGATGCTGAAATGCCTTGCACCTCGCCTTGGCGGGTCTCATCCACGGATCGAGACAGCAACGCAGACGTCGCCGGCCCTACCATCACCCCCATCGCTGAAAGCGGGATCCCCGCCCAGATCACCCAGTCTGTTCGGGCAAAGGTCAGCAAGGTGAAGGCGGCGAGATTGAACCCCATGCCGATCAGCACCACCCTGCCCTCGCCAAAACGACGGGTGAGCGGGCCTATCATCCCTGCTTGCACCACCACAAAACCAATGCCCACCAGTGTCAGGGACAATCCAACCTCGCCCACGTTCCATCCCACGGCCGCCCGGGCAAAGAAGCTCCAGACCGCTGGATAAACCACCTGCGCGATACCAAAGAGGAAAACAACAGTCAGCAGCAGAAAGATTCCGCGTAAGTGCCGTATGGCCAGCAGCGCCCCCAGTGGGTTGGCGCGAATCATACTGAAAGGACGGCGGTTTTTCTGCGGCAGGGTCTCCTTGAACACAAAGAAGCCAAAGGCGAAGTTGGCCAGCGAAAGCAAAGCCGCCAAGTACATGGGTGCGCGGTTGCCAAGTTGCCCGAAGAAGGCCTGCAACTGTGGTCCCAGAAAGTCTGGTTGTTCAGTGCCTAACCAACCCAGCAGCCCTCCCAGCGCTGGTCCGATGATGAACCCAAGACCAAAACCAGCGAACACCAGACCCATCGTCTGAGCGCGCTTGTCCTCATCGCTCAGATCAGCCGCGACCGCCATAGCTGTTGATTGGGTCGCACCAGCAATCCCGGCAATTATCCGCCCGACAAACAGCAGCAGGACCGTTGGTGCGATGGCCAGAAAGATGTAGTCCAGACCCAGCGCAAAAATGGAAATCAGCAGGACAGGCCGCCGTCCAAAGCGATCAGACAGATTGCCAATCAGCGGTCCGAACAGGAATTGCATCCCGGCGTAAACCACGGTCAGCCACATAGCGACCTTCGCAGTCTGGGAAATACTCCCGCCGGTCAGCTCTTCGAGGATATCCGGCAAAACCGGCATCAGCAGGCCAATCCCCATCGCGTCAATGACGACGACAAAGAAGGCAAACCAAATCATCCTTGCGCGCATGGGCAGTGTCCTCTGGCGAGCGCATACTTTGCGATTATTAAGAGATGTGCGTTTTCCGCAGCTTATCGAGTTCAATCAAAACGACTAAGCTGAAGTGTCTTCGTCCCCAACTAAATGGGCACTATGTCTCAGGTTGTAAGCACGCCACCGAAAAAATCCAATGCTGTTGCACTTTTGCGCAATCGGCGCGGGCTTGGCTTTGTTGCACTGACCCTGCTCATTGCGGCAGTGGTGCTCTTCCCGATTGCGTCGCTGGTTCTGATGGCGGTGGGGGGCACGAATGACAGTATGAACCACGTGGTTCGCTTTGTCCTGCCCCGCACCCTTTCCACGACAGCCCTGCTGATGGTGGGTGTGGTGATCGGGACCGGCGTGATTGGCACGGTCAGCGCGTGGTTGGTCATGACCTTCCGATTCCCCGGGCGACAATTTTTCCTGTGGGCTTTGGTGCTGCCGCTGGCCGTACCGAGCTATCTAGGAGCCTATGCCTTTGTCGAGTTCTTCTCCTTTACCGGGCCGCTGCAAGCGCTGCTGCGCGGTCTGACCGGGTTTGAGAGCGCGCGAGACTACTGGTTCCCATCCGTCCGGAATACGGGTGGGGCGGCGTTCATCCTGTCGCTGGTGCTCTACCCCTATGTCTACCTTGCCTGCGTGGCGCTGCTGAAGCTGCAAGGCAGTCGGCTGGTCGAGGCGTCCCGGGCTTTGGGACGCGGCCCGTTAAACACCCTGTTCGGGGTGCTACTGCCTTTGCTCCGCCCCGCCATTGCTGCGGGTGTTATCCTGGCGTTGATGGAGACGTTGAACGACATCGGCGCAGTCGAATACCTGGGCGTGGAGACCATCACCTTCACCATCTTCGATACCTGGCTCACCCGCCGCGATGCCGCCGGCGCGGCGCAGATGACGTTGGCCTTGTTGCTGCTGGTGTTCGCGCTGGTATTCTCCGAACGGTGGGCACGCAACCGGCAAAGCGACACCTCCGGGAACAAGAAAAACAGCGCCATCCAGCAACAGGAACTCAAGGGGCCCTGGCCGTTCATTGCCACGCTTTGGTGTCTGCTGCCGATTATTCTGGGATTCGGTGTACCGCTGCTGATTCTGGGTGGCTACGCGGTTGAGCGGCTGGATACACTCAGCGACCGCCGCCTGCATCAGGCCCTGATTACCAGCCTGCAAATCGCCTTTTCAGCCGCCGTGCTGACCGTCATCGTTGGGGTAATCATGGTGTACGCCCTGCGCCTGCGCCCCGGTGCGGGATGGTTGCGGTTGCTGGTTCGGTTTTCGAGCATTGGCTACGCGATTCCGGGTACAATCCTGGCTCTGGGCCTGTTTGTGCCAATGGCGGTGTTCGACAACTGGTTAATCACCTGGACTAAGAGCTGGTTTGGCGTGTCAGTTGGTCTGCTCGTCACCGGATCGGGTGCCCTGATACTTATTGCCTATCTGATCCGTTTCCTGGCCATTGCCGAAGGCAACATCGATGGCGGCTTCCGTAACATCCCCCTTGCCCGGGACGATGCCAGCCGCACCATGGGACAGGGTGCAGCGACCACGTTAGTCCGGGTTCATCTGCCGACGCTGTGGCCAGCACTGTCTGCTGCCGCGTTGCTGGTGTTTATCGACGCCCTCAAAGAGCTGTCCGCCACCATTTTTCTCCGCCCCTTCGGCATGCGCACGCTCTCGACCTACATCTACGACTATGCCAGCCGAGCACGGGTCGAGGAAACGGGGGTGGCGTGCCTGATCATCGTGGTTTTGGGCGTGTTGCCGGTCATTATCGTTGCCCGCAGACTGTCGCGGCCTTCCTAGAGCTCAAACATTTATTCTTACAACCTCACGCCAGCCACAAATTGGGCCCGCAATTAGACTTATGGGCGAAATCAGGTGTAAGATCAGGCAATTGCAATGGCGCGAGCCACTAAGTTTTGCCATTTGGAGGGTCATCACTGATGGCAGTGCAAGGTTGGAGCGAGAGAAAGACGCTGTCAGGCAGCCAGTTTTTCGCGCGCTGGCTTTGGCGTGGTTTTGCCATGCCGCTTATCGCCGTGTTCGTGGTTGCCCTGTTGTCGCTCGCGTATTTCTCGTGGGAATTCTGCGAGATTTGCTACCAGTTTCACTTTGAGTTCAGCGCCATTGAGTTGAGCGTCTTTTCGATCGCTGGAATCGTTTTGGGTCTGGTTCCGACCTACCAGGGCATTTGGCACTCCAAACGCATGCGCGAAAACAATGGTGGCCGGTCCGTGGGATTGCTGGCGTGGGTCACGGGGTCTCTGGTCATTGTGCCGATTTTCCTCGTCTATTTTGTCCTTGATCTGATCTCAGCGCCCCACCCAACATGAACTCGTCGCACTAAACGAGCCTTGGCCCACGCTTGCCGTTGTCGAAGGAACCAGCCAAACCTTGAAATCCTCTTTTGCCCCTCTGCTGTTACTCCTCGCGAGCCTGACACTCATTCTGGGACTGTACGTGCTCGTGAAGCGGTATCAGGAAGTGCTGCTGCGCGACTCTCTCGTCGATCAGGCACAGTCGCAAGCGGCGATCCTAGAACAAAACCGAGTGGTTCAGGGGCATGGGGCAGATTTTTTTGCGGAACAGGACGCCTACCCGTCGCAATGGTTTCTGATCAGCGGAAGCAGCTTTGAAAATAGCCAGACGTCTGCTCAGTTTGTCTATGAACGGCAGCGGTTGGAACCGGGCATCTTTGATGATTTGACGGCTCCCCGGTATGGCTTCCTTGAAACGCCGCGCGGAGAAATCTTCTGGTACGCCTCTCCATTGGCGGCACAGGCGTCGTGTGTCAGCTGCCATAACACGCACCCCGCGAGCCCGCGCGCGGATTGGACCGTCGGTGAAATCATGGGTGCGCAGATGCTCATGATCCCCGTCGCAAATGCCAGTTTTAGCGGCTCCGCTGCGTTCCGCGACATTATCATTTTCCTATCGATTTTCTTCACCGTTGCGATCCTTGCCACGTTGTTCAGCCAGGCCAGAAGCCAACATGCGCTCGCCACGGTGCAACAGCGAGAAGCGGAAAGCCGGCTGCTCTCTCTGGTCGCGGCGCGCACGGACAACGCCGTCATCATCACCGACCCGCGCGGGGCGACGGAGTGGGTCAACGACGGTTATACGCGTCTGACGGGGTATGCGCTGGCAGAGGTCAGCCAAACCTCGATCGAAGACTTGTTGCTGGACGCAGACACCCCGCCGCTCGTCCGTGAACGCATCCGCGCGGCATTGCAGCAGCAGCAGCCATTCTCCGAGATCACCCGCAATCGGCAGAAGGACGGCGAGGCCTATTGGATGGCCGTGGACGGGCAGCCCATATTTGATGAAGATGGCTCGCTCTCCAATTTTATTGCCATCCAGCGCGACATAACCGACCTCAAGAACCGGGAGTCGGAATTGGAGAATGCCCGTCACGCAGCGGAAGAAGCCAACAAGTCCAAGTCCCAGTTCCTGGCCAACATGTCCCACGAAATTCGAACCCCCATGAATGGAATCATTGGGATGACCCAATTGCTGCTCGACTCAGCCTTGGGACGCAAGCAACGGCACTATGCCGATACAATCCGGGTTTCCGGAGAAGCCCTGTTGGAAATTATCAACGATATTCTGGACTTCTCAAAAATCGATGCTGGACAAATCAAACTGGTGGAATCGCCCTTCCACCTGAAAACAGTGCTCACGGGTACGGTTGAGATTTTGTCACCGCGGGCCTTTCAAAAGGGTCTGGTGCTGACCCACGACATTGATGAAGCGCTGGATGGGTGGTTTCAGGGTGACAAGGGGCGGCTGCGACAGATTTTGCTGAACCTGATCAGCAATGCCGTGAAGTTCACCGACAGTGGTTCTGTCACCTTGATTGCCAAGCCTGCCGAAGATCCTGAACGGGTCTACATTGCCATCAAGGATACCGGCATTGGCATTCCAGCCGATCGTCTGGACGACGTTTTCCAAAGCTTCAGCCAGATTGATGCGTCCTCGTCACGCCGGTTTGAGGGCACAGGGCTGGGGCTGAGCATCTCGCAGCAGCTGGTGGAAACCATGAATGGGATGATCGGGGTTTATAGCATCGAAGATATGGGCAGTACTTTTTGGCTCACCCTGCCCCTCAAGGCCCTGACAGACAGTTTTACCGCGCTGCAGGGTGAAGCCAACCACGTAAAGCCTGATCCGAGCCTGCGACCCTTGCAGATCGTGGTCGCCGAAGACAACGTGATCAATCAACAGGTTGCTGAAGGGTTTCTCAAGCGCCTAGGCCACCACGTCAAGATCGCCAATAATGGGCGAGAAGCGGTGGAAGCGGTGCAAACCGGTGGCTTTGACCTTGTGTTTATGGACGTGCAAATGCCCGAGATGGACGGCCTGGAAGCCACAACCCAGATCCGAGCCTTACCCGCCCCTCAGTGCGACATCCCGATCATTGCCATGACCGCAAATGCAATGAAGGGTGATGAAGAACACTGCCGCAAGCATGGAATGAACGACTATCTGGCCAAGCCTATCTTGCCAGACCAGCTGCGCGACCAAATTGAGCGGTGGTTTGTCGGCCCGTTTGAGGCGACATCCCATAGCACGCCTGAGGAGGAGGGGCAGGACGCATTGGCCTTGGAGATCGATCAGTCCATTCAGCAGCAACTGCGCGCACAACTGGGCGCGGACATGCTCAACGACATTCTGGATGTGTTTAACAACGATACCGTTGAACGTCTCACCCTGCTGTCCTCTGCGCTGACGCGGCGGGATCTTGAAACCGTCGCCAAGCAGGCGCACAGCATCAAGGGCTCAGCAGCCTCGCTGGGGCTGAACGGCATTGTGAAAAGCGCCGCATCGCTCGAAACTGCGGCGGTCAACCAAGAGGAACCAACAGCCCTGCAGGCGCTGTTCGAAGACTTGGAACAGCGGCATGTCGAGTTTGACGACTGGATGACCGAACACGCGTGACAGTGGCCGGGCAATGCACCTCCGAACGAAAAGAAGGCGACAATTGCCGACGTCTCGGCCAGTTTTGTTTTGCAAGGTGTTAAGAAAACCAAGGCTTTAGCGACCTGAGCCTACCCTACCACGCCGCGCCTATGCGCTTCGCGCCCCTTGTGCGTTGAGGATGACTGGGGCATCGCTGTAGAAAAGGGGGCCAGGTCCGGGATTGGGCCTGCATAGGGCAGACGCGAGGGAGAAGCATTTCATGTCCAACACCACACGCTACGGCATCATCGGTGCCGGCATGATGGCGCAAGAGCACATCCGCAACATCTATCTGCTGGATGATGCAGCCGTGACAGCGGTGTGTGATCCAGTGCAAAGCTCGCTGACCTGGTCAGAATCCACAATCCGGTCCATCGACGGCGCGAACGCGGAGGGCGTGCAGTACTTTACCGACCACCGCGACATGCTTGCCAAAGCAGACCTCGACGCCCTGATCATCGCCTCCCCCAACTTCACCCACATCGATGTCCTGCGAGATACGCTGCAAACTGACTTGGCGCACCTGGTGGAAAAGCCGCTGTGCACCACGCTGGCGGACGCCTTGGAGATCGAAGAGCGTGTGAAGAGCTTTGACCCAGTATTCTGGGTCGGTCTCGAATATCGGTATATGCCACCGGTCGCGCGCATGATTGAGCGGGCACATGCCGGCGACGTCGGCGCGATGAAGATGCTATCGATCCGCGAACACCGCTTCCCCTTCTTGCCCAAAGTTGGAAACTGGAACCGCTTCAACCGCAATTCTGGCGGAACATTCGTGGAAAAGTGCTGCCACTTCTTCGATCTGATGCGGTTTATCTTGCAGGAAGAACCCGTTGCCGTGATGGGCATGGGCGGTCAGGCGGTGAACCACCTGAACGAGGCCTACGACGGCGAAACCCCGGACATCTTCGACCACGGCTTTGTCGCCGTTGAGTTCGAAAGCGGTGCCAAGGCACAGCTTGATTTGTGCATGTTTGCCGAGGGCTCCGAAAACCAGGAAGAGATCACCCTTGTCGGTGATCAGGCCAAGCTAGAAGTGAAGATCCCAGAGGGGGTCATTACCTTCATGCCACGACGGCCAAAGAACCCGGTTAAGGAAACGGTCGAGATCGACGAAGCCGTCCTCGCGGCGGGTTCGCACTTTGGGTCATCCTATTTCCAGCATCTGGACTTCCAAAAAGCCATGCACAGCGGCACGCCTGCGATGGTGAACGCGCACGATGGTCGCATGTCGGTGCAAATGGGTCTGGCTGCGCAAGTGTCGATGGTCGAGCGCCGCTGGGTGGAAATGAGCGAATTGGTCTGACGCGGCGGGTTCGCGGTCAGCCAGAACGATCCTTGTACTGCTGCAGAATCAGCAGCACTTCATGCACGTTAGCATCCAGATCAATGCGGCGCAGGCCGTGCAACTCCAAAGGCGCGGAGCGGGGATGGGGTAGGCTTGCCCCGCTAGGGTCAGCATCGTCTCCGGCCAGCTTGGTCCAATCGACTTCAAGCCGCAGGTGATGCTTGGCCCGGATCGCGGTTCGCGCTGAAGCCAGGCACTTCCAAGGGATGTAAACCCGGCGTGAAAACGTCGGCAGCAGGGTCACACCCGCGCCGTCGATGCTCATGGTCGGGTTCTTGCGCAGCAGATAGGGCGCGGCAAAAGCCGCCGAGATCACTGCACCAACGGTGAAAATAGCCAGCGACCGGAGCAAACCGCTATCGAGGTTAAGCAGAGCCAGCACTGAAAACAGCACCAGCATAATCCCAGCACTGAGCCCGGCCATCCGCATCCGCGGGTAGAATTCCAGTTGTTTACCATTCATAGCGCCGTCACCGCATTTTCGAACAGCTTAAGCGTCGGACCAAAGGCGGGCAAGTCGCGGCCTTCGCGTCGAGCCAGAACCACTTGGCGGTGGAAATCCGGGTGGTGGTGGGACAACAGCGCGCGTTCGGGATGGGGCATCATCGCCAGAACACGGCCACCGTGTGTGGCGACCCCGGCAAGGTCATCCGTGGCACCATTGGGCGCCGTCCCAGCGTAACGCAGCACGTCACCACCCGCAGCTTTGAGGCTCTCCAGCGCACCAGGAGCAAAGGCGAAGCGGCCTTCGCCATGGGCTATCGGGCAGTCAAACCGGTCGTGCAAACCCGTCAACCAGGGCGACGCGCCGCCGGTCACGCGCAGTGTCTCCCACTGGCACAGGTAGCTGCCGCCTGCATTCGGGGCCAGCGTTACCCCTGCTTCGGCAAAAAGCGTTGTCTTCAACAGGATCTGAGCCCCATTGCAAATGCCCAGGACCATGCCGCCACGCTCGACCAGCGCGCTGATTCCATCGTCCAGCCGGGCGTTCAGCGCGGAGGCAAAGGCCTTGCCTGCGCCTAAATGGTCGCCAAAGGAAAACCCACCGGGAATCGCCAGAATGTGCGCGTCAGACAAGGCGTTAACGTCCTGACCAAGGTCGTTGATGTGGTGGATTTCAATGTGTGCTCCGGCTTGGGTCAGCGCAAAAGCGGTTTCGCGTTCGCAGTTCAGGCCGTGGCCC
>Ga0115564_10003749_pt1 | contig 12574 bp, 17 predicted proteins | sample COGITO_mtgs_1105_7_FD_88680 | JGI IMG/M metagenome (GOLD analysis project Ga0115564, IMG submission 88680) | Pelagic marine microbial communities from North Sea - COGITO_mtgs_110523 | ecosystem: Environmental > Aquatic > Marine > Epipelagic | place: Germany:Helgoland, sampling site Kabeltonne...
ATACCTGTGATATATTAACGGATGAATTACCAGAAATTGAAGCAGCGGATAGCTTAATCTACTGTCCAGGAAGCATCAACTTAAAACCTTTTAATAGGCTAAAGTTAGATGATTTTAGAACGGATTTTGAAATCAATGTGATTGGTGCCGTTAAAGCAATTCAAGCCTATACAAAAGCTCTGTCACAGAGTGAATCGGCTTCAATTGTGTTGTTTAGTACGGTTGCCACAAAATTAGGAATGCCTTTTCATGCAAGTGTTGCCACGGCAAAATCTGCCGTTGAAGGACTTACCAAATCGGTGGCTGCAGACTTAGCCCCTACCATTCGAGTGAATGCAATTGCGCCTACAATTACTGACACCGAATTAGCATCTAAATTTCTTCGAAATGAACGCATGATAGAAAGTACCATTCAAAGACACCCTCTGAAAAAATATCTTGCACCTTCAGAAGTCGCTGCAATGGCTGAATACCTAATTTCGGATGTTTCTAAATCAATTTCCGGACAGATATTTAACTTAGATTGTGGTATTGTATCACTTAAATTATAAAAAAATTAAAACTTTAATTGCCGTGGTTTTAGCTGCCATACTAACATTTTCAATTCAATCTAAATCGCAATCAAAAATCATCCAAAGTATGTCTTTATATAATATTGAAATTAATAATATTGATGGAAGTCCTATCGATTTAAACAAGTACAAAGGAAAACACCTTCTGTTTGTGAATGTTGCATCTGAATGTGGCTTTACTGGACAATATGAAGACCTTCAAAAACTATACGATACCTATCAAGATAAGTTGATGGTAATAGGAGTTCCTTGCAATCAGTTTGGTGGCCAAGAACCTGGTAGTTCTGATGAGATTCAATCCTTTTGTCAAAAAAACTACGGCGTTACTTTTCTAATGACCGAGAAAGTTGATGTCAAAGGAGACAGGCAGCATCCTCTTTATCAGTGGCTGACCAAAAAAGACTTGAATGGTGTTAAAAGCACTTCCGTTAAATGGAATTTTCAAAAGTATTTGGTTGATGGAAACGGACAATTTGTAGACTACTTCTATTCAATCACAAAACCATTAAGCAGTAAAATAACCCGCCAATTTAAATAAACATGTTTGGAATTTTTAAGAAAAAAACCCCAATAGAAAAACTTCAGGACCGTTATAAAAAATTAATGTCAGAATGGCATCAACTTTCATCTACAGATCGCTCTGCAAGTGATGCTAAATATGCCGAGGCTCAGACGGTTTTAAATGAAATTGAAAATCTTAGAGATTAAATGAAATTTTACAAAGGATTAGTCCTTTTTATCGTTATTAATTTTGGGGCACTTGCTATTGGTACTTTGCTCATGAATGAGGGTCCACGATCTGAATGGTACATCAATCTTAATCAAGCACCATGGACCCCACACGGGTGGGTTTTTGGGTTGGCTTGGAGTAGTATTATGCTGCTATTTTCGATTTATATGGCGTATTTAATTCAAACAGACCGATCTCAAAAAGTAATTCTATTATTTAGCCTACAATTTGCTTTGAACGTCTTTTGGAACTATTTGTTTTTCAACCAACACTTCATTATTTTAGGGTTACTCAATATCCTGTTTTTAACTCTATTGATGTTCTATTTTCTTGTCGCATACAAACATTCGTTAAAAAACAAAACCTTTTATGTTCTCCCCTATTGCATCTGGTTATTACTAGCCACTTCTTTAAATCTATACATCGCATTATACAATTAAAATGAAATTATACCGATTACATAAAAAGCAAAATTTCCCTATTAGTGTGGAAACAGCTTGGGAATTTTTATCGAATCCAAAAAATCTAAAAACTATTACCCCAGAGTATATGAGTTTTGATATTATTTCTGGAGCCGATCGCCCTATGTATGCAGGTCAAATTATCCAGTATATAGTAACGCCTATTTTAGGAATCAAAACCAAATGGGTCACAGAAATCACACAAGTGAAAGATCAGCACTATTTTGTTGATGAACAACGGTTTGGACCCTACGCGCTTTGGCATCACAAGCATTTTATTAAAGCAATTGATAGTGGGGTAGAAATGGAAGATATTATTGATTATAAAGTCCCAATGGGATGGCTTGGACAGTTGGTACATCCCTTTATTGTGAAGCCTAAATTAGAAGAGATTTTCGCATACAGACAAAAGAAATTAATTGAATTATTTGGAAACTACTCATGAAAAAAGTAGCACTATTTTGGTTTAGAAGAGATTTAAGACTGTACGATAACCATGGATTATTTGAAGCCTTACAGGCCAACGAAGCGGTACTTCCTATTTTCATTTTTGATCCTGCTATTTTATAATCGTTGCCTAAAAATGATGCGAGAGTTGAATTTATTCACCAGCAGCTTTCTGAAATTAATGCACGTTTACAAACACACGGAAGTGGTGTGGCAGTTTACCACGGTTCACCTGTCGCTGTATTGAATGAAATTACGATTCAATACGATGTAAGTACCGTGTATTACAATCATGATTATGAGCCCTATGCACTTGAAAGAGACACTGCTATTTCAAAATTATTAGAATCAAAATCGATCGCTTTTAAATCCTATAAAGATCAAGTTATCTTTGAAAAAAATGAAATCACAAAAGATGATGGGCTGCCGTATAAAGTCTATACACCCTTCTCAAAAAAATGGTTAGCTGCCTTTAATTTAGAAGACTGTAAGCCTTATGATTCGGAAAAATTATTGGACAACTCCTATAAATCAAATTCATTGAGTTGGATCAATTTGAGTGCTATGGGATTTGAACCCAATCCCGTTAAAATTGCACCTTACAAGGTTGAAAAAGAAATCATAGAGAATTATGAAGCCACTCGAAATTTTCCAGCAGTTGATGGGACATCAAAACTAGGACCTCACTTACGATTTGGAACCGTGAGTGTTCGGGAAATCGTTACTAAGGCGGTTCAACATGATAATATCACTTTTTTAAAAGAATTGATTTGGCGGGAGTTTTTTATGCAGATTTTATGGCATTTTCCACATACCGTCACACGAAGTTTTAAACCACAATATGATGCTATTAAATGGCGTAATGATCCTGAAGAATTTAAAAAATGGTGTGATGGAACTACGGGCTATCCACTCGTCGATGCTGGCATGCGCGAACTAAATCAAACTGGATTTATGCACAACCGTGTTCGGATGTTGGTGGGAAGTTTTTTGTGTAAACATCTTTTGATCGATTGGCGTTTGGGGGAAGCTTATTTTGCAGAAAAGCTCCATGATTTTGAACTTTCTAGCAATGTGAGTAATTGGCAATGGGTCGCCGGTTGTGGCGTCGATGCAGCACCCTATTTTAGAATTTTTAACCCAACCACACAAGTCACTAACTTCGACAAAGCGCATACATACATTAAAAAATGGGTTCCAGAGTATCAGGAATTAACGTATCCTACGCCAATGGTAGATCATAAATTTGCTAGAGAACGTTGTCTTACAACCTACAAAGAAGCCTTGGCTAAATAGCTATAATTTTTTGACGTATTGGGTGATAATCACAATGTGTTTTCCATCCACTTTGCCTTCTATGTAAGTTTCATTTTCATGATCTAATGAAATCCGTCTTACGGCCGTTCCTTGTTTGGCAACCATACTGGTACCTTTCACTTTCAAATCTTTAATTAGAACCACACTATCCCCTGCTTTTAAAATGACGCCATTCACATCTCTATGAACAAGCTTGGCCGCTTCCTCCACACCATCGCCCAGCGCCTTCGCCAGTTCTAATGTTTCATCATCCAAATACATCATGTCTAACAAATCTTGAGACCATCCGGCAGAGGTAACCCGATTTAACATGCGCCATGCAATAATTTGAACTGGAAGAAATTCACTCCACATACTGTCGTTAAGACAGCGCCAATGGTTGGGATTAATTAAATCAGAATTTTCGATTTGTGAAGTACACGTTTGACAGGCATAAATACTATCTGTAAGATCTATTTTCTTGGAAGGTTGAAGCGTGTAAATGTTTAGGTTTTCAGTGGCTTTACAAAGTTCACAGGCTAGTTGGCTTCGGTCTTGAAGTGCTTTTCCTATGTTCATGAGTCAATGCGTTCAATCTTAGCGCCAATAGCACGCAAACGATCGTCTATGTTTTCATAACCACGATCAATTTGTTCGATATTGTGAATGGTTGAAGTCCCTTTGGCAGAAAGTGCCGCAATTAATAAGGAAACACCCGCTCTAATATCTGGAGAGGTCATCGTTGTCGCTTTCAGGCTCGATTTAAAATCGTGTCCAATTACAGAGGCACGGTGTGGATCACAAAGGATGATTTTTGCGCCCATATCAATCAATTTATCGACAAAGAATAAGCGACTTTCAAACATTTTTTGATGGATGAGAACACTGCCTCTTGCTTGTGTTGCAACCACCAGAATAATACTTAATAAAACTGGCGTAAACCCAGGCCACGGGGCATCCGAAATGGTTAAAATTGAACCATCAATATAATTTTGAATTTGATAACCGTCTGAATGAGCAGGGATAAAAATATCATCTCCTTTTCTTTCGATAGTAATTCCCAATTTTCCAAACACATTTGGAATCACACCCAAATCGTCCCAGCTGACATTTTTAATCGTTAATTCACTTTTGGTCATGGCCGCTAATCCAATCCAGCTTCCAATTTCAATCATATCTGGTAACATCGTATGTTCTGTGCCTCCCAAAGCTTTAACACCTTCGATAGTCAGCATATTTGAACCAATCCCCGATATTTTAGCGCCCATTCTATTGAGCATTTTACAAAGTTGCTGCAAATACGGTTCACAAGCTGCATTGTATATAGTGGTGGTTCCAGTGGCTAACACCGCTGCCATGACAATATTGGCGGTTCCTGTGACAGAGGCTTCGTCGAGCAACATATAAGTCCCCTTAAGTTCTTTTGCCTCGACCCCGTAGAAATGATCTTCTCTGTTGTATCTAAAGTTGGCCCCCAATTTGATGAATCCTTCGAAATGGGTATCTAAACGTCTACGTCCAATTTTATCGCCGCCTGGTTTTGGAATATATCCTTTTCCAAAGCGCGCCAAAAGTGGCCCTACAATCATTATAGACCCTCTCAGTCCACGACCATCGACTTTAAAAGCTTCTGTTTCTAAATACTCTAAATTAATTTCATCGGCCTGAAAAGAATAACTGCCTTTTGCTAACTTTTCAACTTTAACACCCAATTTTCCTAATAAAATAATAAGCTTATTGACGTCTATAATATCAGGGATATTGTGAATCGTGATTTTATCAGGGGATAAAATCACTGCACACAGTATTTGAAGCGCTTCGTTTTTAGCACCTTGTGGTTGAATCGCCCCTTTTAACTGGTATCCGCCTTCAATTTTAAAAGTTTTCAATGTTGATGAATTTAAATGAGTAGTAAGTGTACTAAAGTCATAATTTAGCTAGAAATTAGTACCGTTTTCTATTTCTTTGATGGTTGTTATTCTTTTTGGCTGGTTTCTTTTGAGAGGTGAATTTTCGTTGTACTTTAAGCAAACTAGACACTTCACTTAAGGCTTCCTTACTGTTACGCAAGTCAATTTTTCCACCTGATAATTCAAAAAGGTGGCCAAAAATAACGACATCTTCTACCGTATCTTTATTCCAGTTTAAGAATGATTTTTTCATGTGATTGGCAATGGTATATTCCAAAGCTTCTTTCATTTCACCAGCTTCCCAAGTGTTGGCCACATCAATCATGGTTTTGATGTTGTTTCCATAAAACCGATATTTCGGAAAGTTTTGAGGATACTCTAAGGGTTCTGGGCGGATGCTTAACATTTCTTCTGTTGGCTTCTCAAAAGGAGAATCTGCATCTAACTTTAAATCAGACATGATAAATAATTGATCCCAAAGTTTATGTTGAAAATCTGGGACATCACGTAAATGTGGTTGCATGTTACCCATCACAGAAATAATCGCTTTTGCCAAGCGATTCCGTTCTTCCTTCGACTCTTGAGCCACGGCATGGTTGATCATTTTTTGTAAATGTCTCCCATATTCAGGTATGATTAAGTGTTCTCGTTCTGTATTATATTCTAGTTGATCTGTTAACGCTGTCATGTAGGCGATCTTTGTTTTTAAAAATTAAGTGTTTGCAAAATACAAAAAAATAGTGTCAGTTTAATAGTATTTTAAAAGTTGATTAAAAGCAGCATATTTACAGGGAAATAACACCTTCAACTTGGCTTCCAACTTCTTTATATTTTACTATTACAGACTCCGGAGTCTGCATCACCACGTTAATCGAAACGCTGGTGTAATTCCCTTTCCGAGAAGGAATCGTCTTGATATCTGCTCCCATATTGTCAAAAACAGATTCAATCGTTTTTATTTTTAAAAGGTCCGTTTTAACAATAAACTTATACAAATATTCAGAAGGCCAGATAGCAGTATCGTACAACTTTTCTTTTAAATTATTATAAAACGCTTCTGGGTTTGCGGGTGTATCCATGATTTGACTCTAAGACTACAAATATACATTATATCTGATTTTTTATTTCCCTTTTAAATCACGAATTTTACAAGAATTAAATAAAACAACTTGAATACTCAAAAAATAGCATTAATTGGTGGTCCTAGTACTGGAAAAACAACTTTAATTGGCGCCCTTATGGCCAAAGGCTATTGTTGTATGGAAGAGATTTCTAGACAAATTACGGTCGAAGCACAAGAAAAAGGCATTGAGCAATTGTTCCTAGAGGATCCTTTATTGTTTAGTAAACAACTCTTATTGGGTCGTCAAAAACAGTTTTTAGATGCAGACAAGAGTTCTAAAAAAGTGGTGTTTTTTGATCGTGGTCTCCCCGATGTTGTGGCGTATTTAGATTATTTGAAAAGTAGTTATCCAGACTCTTTTAAAACGATTTGTAATCAATATCAGTATCATAAGGTATTTATTTTAAAACCTTGGAAAGCTATTTATGAGCAAGACAATGAGCGCTATGAAACATTTGAGCAAGCTTTAATAATTCATGACTTCCTGGTTAAATCGTATACAGAATATGGATATACCATTATTGAGACCCCTTTTGGTACCATTGAAGAACGCGTTGAATTTATTGAAAATCATTTAAATTCTACTGAATGAAGCATCCAATTGAACTATTGGAACACTATTGGGGATTTTCAGAATTTAAACCCCAACAAGAAGCTATTATCGAAGCGGTTTTGGCAAAAGAGGACTGCATTGCACTGCTACCAACGGGAGGCGGAAAATCGGTTTGCTTTCAAATTCCTGCGCTAATCAAAGAGGGGATTTGTATTGTGGTCTCTCCACTCATTGCATTGATGCAAGATCAAGTCAATACACTCAAAGAGAAGGGCATCAAAGCCATGGCGTTAACCAGTGGATATACGTATGAGGACATCGATCGGATGTTGGATAATTGTATTTATGGAAACTATAAATTTCTCTACTTATCTCCCGAACGGCTTCAACAAGATTTAGTTCAAGAACGCATCAAACAAATGAATGTCAATCTAATTGCGGTGGACGAGGCGCATTGTATCAGTCAATGGGGGCACGATTTTAGACCTGCCTATCGAGATATTAAATCGCTCAGAGCCCTCCAGCCTAATGTAAATGTAATTGGTTTAACAGCCTCAGCAACTGCCAAAGTAGTTGAGGACATTTGTATTCAATTGGATTGTATTGCTCCACAGATTTTGAAGACCTCGTTTCAACGCCCAAATTTGGCGTATCTGACTTTAGAGTGCGAAGATAAATACTTTAAATCCGTTCAAATTTTAAAAAAATATTCTGGCACCTCAATTATCTATGTGCGAAATCGAAAAGCTACACTTGAGATAGCAGGGTATTTAAATAATATCGGAATTGCAAGTGGCTATTATCACGGCGGATTAAGCCCCAAAGAAAAAGACACACAATTTGATCTTTGGACGGCTAATAAAAATCAAGTTATGGTGGCGACAAATGCCTTTGGAATGGGAATTGACAAAGCAAATGTGCAAACCGTGATTCATCATAATTTGCCTGAAAGTTTAGAAAGTTATTACCAAGAAGCTGGCCGCGCAGGTCGAAATAATGAAAATGCATACGCTGTGATTCTTCGGAATACTTCGGATGACACAGATTCCAAAAATCAATTTATCAATGCGTTACCAGATGTAGATTTTTTAAAAAACATCTATAAGCGGTTGTGTAATTATTTCCAAATTTCTTATGGAGAAGGGGTCAATACGGTTCATAGTTTTAATTTTAAATTATTTTGCAGCACCTATAAACTCCCTTCCGCATTGACCTACAATGCACTCAGAATTTTAGATCGTACGAGCATTATTTCGTTGGAAGAACGATTTAAAAATACGGCCTATATACAGATTAAAATTGGAAATACGGCCTTGTTTAATTACATTGAAGAGCATCCAAAACAAGCCTTAATTATAAAGTTGATTTTAAGAACGTATGAAGGCGTTTTTGACCATTCTACAGAAATTTACACGCAGACCATCGCTAAAAAAACAAACCTTACAGAAGCTCAAGTCATTGCAGAACTAACCGCTTTAAACGCCGCTGAAATTGTAACGTTCGAATTTTCTAAAACCGATGCACAAATCACGTTTATAGAACCGCGAGAGGATGATAAAACAATTCATAGAATTTCAAAAATTGTAACCCAACAACACGATTTAAAAAAAGCACAGCTTCAATCCGTGTTTGATTACATTAAAAATGATGGCGTTTGTAAAAGTCAAAAGTTACTTTCATATTTTGAAGAAACTGACTCAAAAGCATGTGGAATTTGTTCGAGTTGTTTGGAACGATCCAAAAACAAATCATTTTCAAAAAAGGATACTCAAACAATCTTAACTTTACTGAAAAAAGATTCGCTCTCGTCTCGAAAACTTGAAACCTTAAGTTCTTTTGATAGCAACACATTAACCGCTATTTTAGCGAACCTCTTAGAAAGAGGAATAATCGAAATTACCGAAAGAAATACATACCAACTCAAAGCGTTATGAAAAAAGAAGACATTCGTATTGTATTCATGGGCACGCCCGAATTTGCAGTGACTATATTAGACGGACTTTTACAAAACAAGTATACAAGGGCAGTGGTCATTACCGCGCCCGATCGGCCGGCAGGAAGAGGTCAAAAAATTCATGAGTCGGCCGTCAAAGTGTTTTCTAAGTCTAAAGGATTGACCGTTTTACAACCTGCAAATTTAAAAGAAGTTTCTTTTTTAAATGATTTAAAAAATTTAAAAGCCAATCTTCAAATTGTAGTAGCATTTAGAATGCTCCCAAAAGTTGTGTGGCAAATGCCCGCATTAGGAACTTTTAATTTACATGCTTCTTTACTCCCTGATTATCGCGGAGCTGCTCCGATTAACTGGGCAATTATCAACGGTGAAAAAGAAACGGGTGTTACCACCTTTTTTATTGATGAAAAAATTGATACAGGAGCGGTTATTTTACAGTCTAAAATCGATATTCATCCTACAGAAAATGCAGGTGAATTACATGATAAATTGATGCATTTAGGAAGTGAATTGGTCTTAAAAACCATCAAAACCATTGAATATGAAAACGTAAAAACCACGACGCAACCTCTAAAAGAAACCAAAACGGCTTATAAATTAAATAAAGATAATTGTAAAGTGGATTGGACTAGTACAATGGATCGTATTTACAACCTAGTTCGGGGACTTCATCCCTATCCTGCGGCTTGGGGGCTTTTGGCCAATGGTGAGGATCTTTTAAATATTAAATTGTATGAGGTTGTGAAACATTCTGAAGCTCACGAATTTAAAGCTGGACATCTCATCATTTCTAAAAAAGCAATTAAAGTCGCCGTTAAGGGCGGATTTATTGAACTCATCAACTTTAAATTTCCTGGAAAACGACAAATGGATGCCGTGTCCTTTTTAAATGGATTCACATTTGATGAAAATGCTAAAATGATTTAATCACTAGAACCTATGACAAAAAATGACTTAATTGACCAAATGGCGCTAAACGCAGGTATATCTAGATCTGCTGCAAACAAAGCACTTGAAGCTCTGGTAGCTGGCGTTAGCGAGACTCTAAAAGAGGGGAAACGAATGAGTCTGCAAGGGTTCGGAAGTTGGTCTGTTTATGAAAGAGCGGCTCGAAATGGGAGAAACCCGAGAACCAATGATGCTATTTTTATTCCCGCCAAACAAGTGGTGCGTTTTAAGCCTAGTAGCCAACTCACCGAAAAGATTAATCCAAAGAAACTATAGAATTAAAGCGACTTTCAGCTGACCCAAAATCTAAACTATTTAAAATTATTAACCAATAAAATCCGGAGGTTCTGATTTTTTAATTAACTTTCGATAAAATAAATTTTTAGATTATGAAAAAAATAATTTCCTTAATTACGCTTAGTATATTCGTCATCGCATGTAAATCTGAACCCAAAAAATCAGATTCAAAAACTAATAATAAAGCAGTAAGTGTTGAGAAAACTCAAGAATCGAAATCGCTTTCAATTCACTTAAATCCAAAAAGTGACAGTAATGTCAATGGGGTTGTTCATTTTACTGAAACGAATGGCATGGTTGAAATGAATGCCAAAATTTCAGGATTATCAGAAGGCTTACATGCAATTCATATTCACCAAACAAGTGACTGTAGTTCTGTTGATGGAAAATCGGCTGGTGGCCATTGGAATCCCACCAACCAACCACATGGAAAATGGGGTGTTGAAACAGGCTATCACAAAGGCGATATTGGTAATTTCATGGTTAAAAACGCAGAAGAAACGATCGTACAATTTAGCACTGACGAATGGTGTGTAGGTTGTGGCGATCCTGCTAAAGACATTCTTGGGAAAAGCGTCATCATCCATCAAGGGACTGATGATTACACTTCTCAACCTTCTGGTGCTGCTGGAAGCAGAGTCAGTTGTGCAGGAATTATCGAGTAAATAGAGCGATCTGTCAGGAGATAAATCTATAAACTGACAAGAGCAGCCCTGAGTATTATTTTTAAATTAATTAAAGTCTTTTTAAATCGTTTACACGCTCTATTTGCCCCCAATAGAGTTGAAGAATACGTTTTAAAAATACGTACCTTTGTTAGTATGGGATTAAACAATAACGATATTTTCAAGAAACTTAGAGTCGCTCATAAATTAAGAGACGATGATATTGTAAAAATTTGCGGTTTAAAAGACTTCAAAATCACCAATAGTGAACTCAATGCAATTTTCAGAAATGAGAACCACGAAAAATACATGGAATGTGGCGATCAATTTTTGAGAAATTTCTTAGACGGCTTGATTATTCACCTAAGAGGGCCTATGCCTCCAAAAGGGTCGAGTACGAAACCGAAATAATGATTATGAAAAAGTGTTTGATATTCAACTTAATTGTAGCACTGCTTTTCAATTGTAATCATACCAACAAAAAAGTGGTAATGGATGCGGACTATCTGTCTATGCTGAACCAAAACCGAGAACTGAGATCCGAAAATCGTGTCAAGTATCTAGAATTAGCAGGTTTATTTAAATTAGATTCTATTTCTAACTCCTTTGGAAAAGCAGCTTCAAATCGATTTGTTTTGAATATTGATTACTTACCTCCCTCTATTGGTAGTATCCATTTATCAGAAAAAGGTCTTAAATTTCAAGCATCAAAAAATATAAAAGTGTCTACTGAAACTGGCGATCAAATCGAATCTTTAGCCCTGCCAATTGATGCGTTTGGAAATTCTGTTCAATTAACTTACAAAGCCCTAAAATGGCAAGTGATTACTCGTTCTGGTGCACTGTATCTACGAGTTTGGGATTCTAAAAACCCCGCTATAAATGCGTTTGAAGGATTTAAAAGTTATGATATAAATTCAGATTTTATTTTCGATGCCAACTTTAACTACTTTGAAACCGCTCAACAAGAAACAGTCGCTTCAAAATTAGGCGTTAATGAGGTTACTAACTTTATTGGACAAGTACATTTTACATATAAAAACACTCCTTATTCATTAGATATTGGCAGTCAAGGCTTCCTCATGGTTGGCGACCTTACTTCTGGAGAAACTACGTATGGCGGTGGACGTTATATGTATCTTGAGTTACCTGAGGTAGATGGTCGTCTAACACTAGATTTTAATTACCTATACAATCCGCCTTGTGCGTTCTCTGAATTCACAACCTGTTTATATCCCCCTCGTCAAAATCTAGTACCCTTCAAAATTGAAGCGGGAGAGCTTCTTGAAAAAGATTTATAATATTTAATAATAAGTGTAACAAATTAGTAAATTGAGATACTAATAATTCAACTAGATAACCAATTTGAAATCAGTAACAGAACAAAATTTTGTAACCCTTTTACAGGAACACCAGAACATTGTGCATAAGGTTTGTAGAATCTACACCTATGATTCTGACGCACACAAAGATTTGTTTCAGGAAATTTCAATCCAATTATGGAAAGCATTTCCAAAATTTAGAGGCGACTCAAAATTTAGTACTTGGATGTATCGCGTCGGATTAAATACGGCTATTACTTTATATCGAAAATCCTTACGACACGTACAAAGTCAAC
>Ga0115564_10003761_pt1 | contig 12558 bp, 11 predicted proteins | sample COGITO_mtgs_1105_7_FD_88680 | JGI IMG/M metagenome (GOLD analysis project Ga0115564, IMG submission 88680) | Pelagic marine microbial communities from North Sea - COGITO_mtgs_110523 | ecosystem: Environmental > Aquatic > Marine > Epipelagic | place: Germany:Helgoland, sampling site Kabeltonne...
TACTCAAATAATGGTGAATATACCCTAGCATTAGAATATTACCATCAAGCGTTAGAATTAAATTCTAATCTTCCCCAAGCATTAAATAATGTAGCTGTAATTTATCATTACCAAGGAATTAAATCAACGGAGAAACAAAATCCGCAATTAGCAACAAATTTATTTGACAAAGCTGCTGAATATTGGCAGCAAGCTATTCGATTAGCCCCAAACAATTATATCGAAGCACAAAATTGGTTAAAAATAACTGGCCGTACGACAAATGATATGTTTTAATAATTATATTTTTTCGATTTTTCAGTACAATTAATCTATCGCGGAGTAGAGCAGTCTGGTAGCTCGTTGGGCTCATAACCCGAAAGTCAATGGTTCAAATCCATTCTCCGCTATATAGTTTTTAAATTGATAAAAAGAAAAGTATTTGCATTGTATTATTACAAATTAGACGTAATTCAAATAAAAAAATAAGAAACTAATTTTTTCTTATCTATATTAATGTCATCTTGAAATATTTAGATAAAGTGCGTGTGATATAAATATATACTAAAAAAATCATTTTACTGATTAAAAATATTTTGTATTAATTATGTTCTGGATTTTGTTACCACGTAGTTAAATTATTAGATATTCAATTTAATCTAGACATTAAATGAAAATCCATAAATCTCAAATAGATAAAACGATGTACATGCTCTCTACTAAATATCACGAAGCATCTATTTTCTTATAAAGTGAATAAAGGATCACTAGATAAAATCTTTATAAATTTATATGCTCTAAAAATAGAGTACGTAATTATGGAAAAAGTGCGTGGTTAACTTTTTTGAAAAATAACTGACTACGTTTCATAAAATTATTGAAAAGAGGTTCGTGAGAAATTTTACTTTACTATTTTTTTAAAGTAAAAATAAAATTTACTACAATTGTGATATGTAAAAGAATAAATTTTTGTAATTATATAAATATTAATACAGATAAAATTTTAAATTTTATTATACTTTTAATACTATTTTTTATTAAACTTAATTAATTTATAAAATATACTTATTGATGACGATAAATAATATAATTATCTTAATAATAATTAAACAACAAATCAAGATTGGTAAAAATTTTCAACACACTCATCATTAGTATTTCAAATCGATTTTGAAATTGTTTACTCGTTAAATAATAAAAATTCGAAGTTGTTTTTGGTAACTTTTACGGATTAAAATTAGTAATTAACTTCACATTCCTGGAAGTATAAACTTCGTATTTTGTTATAATTATTTATAAAACTATTTTTATGCTATAAAATAAATTAATAAAAAATTATATTTAGGTCAGTAAATAAATACTAACTGACCACTCTTATTTATAGTAACTTCTTAAAATGTTCACGTGTTTACCTTTTTGTATAACATAAAATAGATATTAAAAAGATTTAATAAAATTCTTAAGCGGTTCATCTGAACTATGCTTATAAATAAAGTAAGGTAAAACCAAATAATAATGCGTCATAACCAATAATTTTTACCCACATGTAATTCTTGTGCTCTATTGAAAAATAGTACATTTGTACAGTGTCCAATCATTGTAGAACTCAATCCATAAATCCAAACAAGAGAAAATAATATATTAATTAATTCGCCAGTATTATCACCCAATGGTAGAAATTTGAGATATAGTAATAAGAAGTTCACGTGATGTGAAATATAACTCAGTGTAATTCCAAAATTTATATTCCAACGAACCTTATGTTTGTACCAAGATTCATAACCTGTATTCATTATGTTTCGGGTGATTTTGATATCATGTTGGTCTAGATTCTTAGAAACATCAGGTCCGGGTTTACGAACAATCATAATATAAAACCCTATAAATGGCAACCATTGGAAAGCACTGGGATAGTAACGATATAGAACGAGCAATTGCCCGACAGAAAATATAACAGCCTCACCACCTAAGTGTAAAATACTATTAAAAAATACCCAATTTTCCCAGTGAGTACTATACTTTCCACTATAAATCTGAAGAAATGGGACTAAAAAGGCTCCTATTTGAAGAAGTATATCGCTGAGACGTAGTCGTCGGCTTTCATAAATTTGATCCCACTGTTGAAGTAAGGGTTTAAATAAATCTAAAAGACTGTTACAAATAGTATCAAACGAATGTATAGCTACGATAAGAGAGAGAAAAGAAATAAAATATACCACTCTTACTTGATCATCCATAACAGGGCTGGACAACGAAGGTAATTTTGTTAACGGGATAATTAAAAATATTTGCATAAACCCATTAAAAAGACTATCAGTATTTACGATCATAAATTTTTATAATTTTAATGTTTACTATTTTAAAAATTAATAAATTCTTCATACCTACATAAAGTAGGTATAAAAAGATTTAATAAAATTCTTGCGTACGTTTCATCTGTAACCATGCTGCCACAAATAAACCAGCTAAGCTAACGGACATCATACCTAAAACAATACCAAATAATAATGGTTCTATCATAACTAATAATTTTTAATAATAATTCAAAGTTATTATACTTAGTATTTTGAAAATAAATAATTTTTCTTATTCATTATCAAAATAAAAATTCAATTAGAGAATAAAATAAATATAACATTAATTATTATTTAAAAAATTAGATGAAATATATTATTTATTTTTTAAAACAGTGATTTAGATTTTTTAAATTAGGGTCTAATCTCTTCTCAATTATAATTAAACAAAATATGAGGTAAAAAAATTTAATAGATTTTTCGCTAATAATTCCCTACATTATCTTCTGTTATTTAGAATTTTATTTTCTACTCAAAAATAATATTTGATTTTAATAATAGATTTTTCACCGTCTCTGTTGGTTGAGCACCCTGTTTTAAACGGATTACAACTCTCTTAATATCAATTTTAAATTTTTTTGAAATTGGGTTGTAAAAACCAAGTTCTTCAATGGCGGCACCATCTCTTTTTGTTCTATTTTCCATGACAACAATTCGATATGAAGGTTGTCTTTTTCTTCCACAACGCTTTAAACGTAATTTTAACATTATTAATTTAATAATTATTTCTCTAAGAATTTTATAATATTTATAAAAGTGGTCAAATCTATAATTGATAATTGTGCTAAAATTTTTCGATTTAAGCACAATTTATTTTGTTTTAATTTTGAAATAAATTGACTGTAAGTAATTCCATTTAACCTCGCCGTCGCATTAATTCGTGTTATCCAAAGTCGACGGAATAAACGTTTACGTTGTTTACGACCAACATAGGAATATTTTAAACTTTTCATAAATTGTTGGTTTGCTGTTCGAAATAATTTTGAGTGGGCTCCACAAAAACCACGCGCTAGTTTTAAAATATTTTTACGTCTTTTTTTCGCAACATTTCCTCTTCGAATTCTAACCATAATGTTTTAATGTATCATTTTCAAAATTTGTTTTGCATCACCTTGGGAACAATTAACCGCATGAGAGAGATATCGTTTTCGTTTGGCTGATTTTTTTTGTAAAATATGACTTTTGAAAGCTTTTTTTCTCATTACGATTAAATTTTTTGTAATACGATAACGTTTATTTGCAGAACGGTTCGTTTTTATTTTTAACATATTGTTTAAAAAATTTTAATTAATAATAACAGTTTGTTATTCGTGTCTGATAATCTCGATCGTTTTATAAATTTTCGTATTTGTATCGCGTATTGTACTATATTTAATAATACCAGTACGTTTTGCAAATAGTGTATTATCCCGCCCAGCTGAAACTCCCCGCCCCGGGATAACCTTCAAACTCTTTTGACGGATTAGTATCTGTCCATCTAAAACATACTCACCTCCAAACTTTTTTACTCCTAACCGTTTCGAATTCGAATCTCTACCATTTTTTGTACTTCCTGCACCTTTCTTATGAGCCATATCTATCTATATTTTATCAATAATAATTCGCGTTATTTCTTTCCGAAAACCTTGTTTACGTCGCATTTTCTTTTTTGGTTTCATTTTATAAACAACAAATTTTGTCCCTTTAAAATGCTGTAAAATAGTTGCCGTTACCTTTTTTTTTTCTAAATAAGGTTTTCCTAAAGATATATTATTTTTCTCGTTAATAAGAAGAATTCGATTTAATGTTATTTTAGACCCAACTTCGAGCTTAATCTTATTAATATCATAAAATTTACCTTTTTCGACCCAAATTTGTTTTCCACTAATTTCTGCTATGGCATAATTCATTTGAAGCATTTATTGATTATTAATTTTTATCTATTATACAATGAAAAAAAAATTAAAGCAATAGGTGTATAATTAGTTTATATTTGCGGCCATAGTTTAGTGGTAAAACCTTAGCCTTCCAAGCTAATGATACGAGTTCGATTCTCGTTGGCCGCTTCCTCCTCAAGTTGGATTTGAACCAACGTCCAATCGGTTAACAGCCGATTGCTCTACCGCTGAGCTATTGAGGATTACTAAAGTATTGTACCTTAATTTTTATATGAAATAATAAACTTTAGATTAAAAAGATTGATAAGACTTATTATTGTTATTAGCTAATAAAAATATCAATAAGATATGGGGAAATCTAAAATTTTTTTCAAATATTACCGTGATTTTTTAATAGCTGCATTCGGATAAATTTTTTAAAAGTTATCATTAAACCTTTAAATAAGAACAATTATCAACAAAGAAACGAGAGTTCAAATCAAAAAACAATTATCTGTCAACGGATTAATTTTAGATTTTTTGGGGAGCACAAATTCATCGGCATTTTGGTTTAATTTGTGTTATGATAATTTCATTTAATCCAATTAAAAGGCGAAAATTATAGATTAAGTTTAAGTGAAACCCTTTCAATAGAGACATGAACATAGTAACGTTATTTGATGACAACATTATTATTTGTTGTTAGCACTTATCGTTTATTTATAAGCATAGTTCAGATAAAATCAACTTAATAATTTTATTGATCTTTTTAATACCTATTTTATGTTTGACAAAAATATAAATATGGGGAAGATTCAAGAAGTTTCTAGAACAACTGTTAATCTTATTTAGATTGACTACTAAACACAATTTTTTATTAATTTATTTTATAGTATAAGAATAATTTTATACGAATTATAATAAAATCGAGATATATGTCCGCAGAAATATGAAGCCCAATGACTAATTTTAACCTTAAAAGTTATCCAAAACAATTTTAAATTTTTATTACTTAATCAGTAAACAATTTTAAAATCGATTTGAAATATTATTGATAGCGCGTGTCAAAAAATTTTACCAATCTTGATTTGTTGTTTAATTATTATTAAGAAATAATGATAGTATCGATCATATCAGTATAAATATATTTTATGACTAGATAAACTATAATAGTTTCGAGAAAACTCCCATTAATAAATATAACAAAAATGTTAACATTAAAAATTTTAGTATACGCTACTGTAATATTCTTTGTCTCTTTGTTCATTTTTGGTTTATTATCAAATGATCCATCAAGAAACCCTAATCGACGTGATATTGATTAATTTAAAAAATATTTTTTTGTTATTATTACCTAAATATAAAAATTATTTTCTAAATTTATGGCCGTAATTATACAACTTATAACTTTTCTACTTGTAATATTTTCACTAGCATTGGTTGTTGGTGTACCTGTCGTACTAGCAACACCCGGCCAATGGGAAACTTCAAAAAGTTCAATTTATCAATATATATTAGTTTGGGGGTTTTTAGTATTTGCAACAGCATTGGCAACTACGACAGCTACATGGTTTAGATTCTAGACTAAATATATAATTGTATTAAATATTTATTTACACACATTCTATGAGCGCATATTTAGCTTATTCATATAGTACTCGTTTAACAAAAAAAAAAGAAATTGAAATAGACGAGAAGACAAAAAAATCTCGAGAAGAATTTAGTAAGGGTTTTGTGAAAGGCTAGTTTTTCATTAGCAGCCTATTCTTTGTATTCACTGGCAACATCTGCTGCATATGCAGCAGACTCAAATGTACCCGCAACACCAAAAACACCTGGAGATACTGGAGCAGTTACGCCCACACCTGCATCTAAGCCTGGGTTTAAACCTTTGTCTGAGGGACCAAAAGGTGCGTATATAGGTGGAGCTACCGGGATTTGTGGGGCCGCGTTACAAAGTGGAGATTTTTATCTAGGTCTATCTTGTGCTTTGCTGTTAGTTGTGGGAGGTATTGTAATTAATCGACCTTAACAGCGTGTTAATAACGAGCTTCAACAGATTCACTCAAAAAAGAGGACCGATATTTGACGTCAAATATCGGTCCTCTTTTTTGAGTGAATCTGTTGAAGCTCGTTATTAACACGCTGTTAAGGTCGATTAATTACAATACCTCCCACAACTAACAGCAAAGCACAAGATAGACCTAGATAAAAATCTCCACTTTGTAACGCGGCCCCACAAATCCCGGTAGCTCCACCTATATACGCACCTTTTGGTCCCTCAGACAAAGGTTTAAACCCAGGCTTAGATGCAGGTGTGGGCGTAACTGCTCCAGTATCTCCAGGTGTTTTTGGTGTTGCGGGTACATTTGAGTCTGCTGCATATGCAGCAGATGTTGCCAGTGAATACAAAGAATAGGCTGCTAATGAAAAACTAGCCTTTCACAAAACCCTTACTAAATTCTTCTCGAGATTTTTTTGTCTTCTCGTCTATTTCAATTTCTTTTTTTTTTGTTAAACGAGTACTATATGAATAAGCTAAATATGCGCTCATAGAATGTGTGTAAATAAATATTTAATACAATTATATATTTAGTCTAGAATCTAAACCATGTAGCTGTCGTAGTTGCCAATGCTGTTGCAAATACTAAAAACCCCCAAACTAATATATATTGATAAATTGAACTTTTTGAAGTTTCCCATTGGCCGGGTGTTGCTAGTACGACAGGTACACCAACAACCAATGCTAGTGAAAATATTACAAGTAGAAAAGTTATAAGTTGTATAATTACGGCCATAAATTTAGAAAATAATTTTTATATTTAGGTAATAATAACAAAAAAATATTTTTTAAATTAATCAATATCACGTCGATTAGGGTTTCTTGATGGATCATTTGATAATAAACCAAAAATGAACAAAGAGACAAAGAATATTACAGTAGCGTATACTAAAATTTTTAATGTTAACATTTTTGTTATATTTATTAATGGGAGTTTTCTCGAAACTATTATAGTTTATCTAGTCATAAAATATATTTATACTGATATGATCGATACTATCATTATTTCTTAATAATAATTAAACAACAAATCAAGATTGGTAAAATTTTTTGACACGCGCTATCAATAATATTTCAAATCGATTTTAAAATTGTTTACTGATTAAGTAATAAAAATTTAAAATTGTTTTGGATAACTTTTAAGGTTAAAATTAGTCATTGGGCTTCATATTTCTGCGGACATATATCTCGATTTTATTATAATTCGTATAAAATTATTCTTATACTATAAAATAAATTAATAAAAAATTGTGTTTAGTAGTCAATCTAAATAAGATTAACAGTTGTTCTAGAAACTTCTTGAATCTTCCCCATATTTATATTTTTGTCAAACATAAAATAGGTATTAAAAAGATCAATAAAATTATTAAGTTGATTTTATCTGAACTATGCTTATAAATAAACGATAAGTGCTAACAACAAATAATAATGTTGTCATCAAATAACGTTACTATGTTCATGTCTCTATTGAAAGGGTTTCACTTAAACTTAATCTATAATTTTCGCCTTTTAATTGGATTAAATGAAATTATCATAACACAAATTAAACCAAAATGCCGATGAATTTGTGCTCCCCAAAAAATCTAAAATTAATCCGTTGACAGATAATTGTTTTTTGATTTGAACTCTCGTTTCTTTGTTGATAATTGTTCTTATTTAAAGGTTTAATGATAACTTTTAAAAAATTTATCCGAATGCAGCTATTAAAAAATCACGGTAATATTTGAAAAAAATTTTAGATTTCCCCATATCTTATTGATATTTTTATTAGCTAATAACAATAATAAGTCTTATCAATCTTTTTAATCTAAAGTTTATTATTTCATATAAAAATTAAGGTACAATACTTTAGTAATCCTCAATAGCTCAGCGGTAGAGCAATCGGCTGTTAACCGATTGGACGTTGGTTCAAATCCAACTTGAGGAGGAAGCGGCCAACGAGAATCGAACTCGTATCATTAGCTTGGAAGGCTAAGGTTTTACCACTAAACTATGGCCGCAAATATAAACTAATTATACACCTATTGCTTTAATTTTTTTTTCATTGTATAATAGATAAAAATTAATAATCAATAAATGCTTCAAATGAATTATGCCATAGCAGAAATTAGTGGAAAACAAATTTGGGTCGAAAAAGGTAAATTTTATGATATTAATAAGATTAAGCTCGAAGTTGGGTCTAAAATAACATTAAATCGAATTCTTCTTATTAACGAGAAAAATAATATATCTTTAGGAAAACCTTATTTAGAAAAAAAAAAGGTAACGGCAACTATTTTACAGCATTTTAAAGGGACAAAATTTGTTGTTTATAAAATGAAACCAAAAAAGAAAATGCGACGTAAACAAGGTTTTCGGAAAGAAATAACGCGAATTATTATTGATAAAATATAGATAGATATGGCTCATAAGAAAGGTGCAGGAAGTACAAAAAATGGTAGAGATTCGAATTCGAAACGGTTAGGAGTAAAAAAGTTTGGAGGTGAGTATGTTTTAGATGGACAGATACTAATCCGTCAAAAGAGTTTGAAGGTTATCCCGGGGCGGGGAGTTTCAGCTGGGCGGGATAATACACTATTTGCAAAACGTACTGGTATTATTAAATATAGTACAATACGCGATACAAATACGAAAATTTATAAAACGATCGAGATTATCAGACACGAATAACAAACTGTTATTATTAATTAAAATTTTTTAAACAATATGTTAAAAATAAAAACGAACCGTTCTGCAAATAAACGTTATCGTATTACAAAAAATTTAATCGTAATGAGAAAAAAAGCTTTCAAAAGTCATATTTTACAAAAAAAATCAGCCAAACGAAAACGATATCTCTCTCATGCGGTTAATTGTTCCCAAGGTGATGCAAAACAAATTTTGAAAATGATACATTAAAACATTATGGTTAGAATTCGAAGAGGAAATGTTGCGAAAAAAAGACGTAAAAATATTTTAAAACTAGCGCGTGGTTTTTGTGGAGCCCACTCAAAATTATTTCGAACAGCAAACCAACAATTTATGAAAAGTTTAAAATATTCCTATGTTGGTCGTAAACAACGTAAACGTTTATTCCGTCGACTTTGGATAACACGAATTAATGCGACGGCGAGGTTAAATGGAATTACTTACAGTCAATTTATTTCAAAATTAAAACAAAATAAATTGTGCTTAAATCGAAAAATTTTAGCACAATTATCAATTATAGATTTGACCACTTTTATAAATATTATAAAATTCTTAGAGAAATAATTATTAAATTAATAATGTTAAAATTACGTTTAAAGCGTTGTGGAAGAAAAAGACAACCTTCATATCGAATTGTTGTCATGGAAAATAGAACAAAAAGAGATGGTGCCGCCATTGAAGAACTTGGTTTTTACAACCCAATTTCAAAAAAATTTAAAATTGATATTAAGAGAGTTGTAATCCGTTTAAAACAGGGTGCTCAACCAACAGAGACGGTGAAAAATCTATTATTAAAATCAAATATTATTTTTGAGTAGAAAATAAAATTCTAAATAACAGAAGATAATGTAGGGAATTATTAGCGAAAAATCTATTAAATTTTTTTACCTCATATTTTGTTTAATTATAATTGAGAAGAGATTAGACCCTAATTTAAAAAATCTAAATCACTGTTTTAAAAAATAAATAATATATTTCATCTAATTTTTTAAATAATAATTAATGTTATATTTATTTTATTCTCTAATTGAATTTTTATTTTGATAATGAATAAGAAAAATTATTTATTTTCAAAATACTAAGTATAATAACTTTGAATTATTATTAAAAATTATTAGTTATGATAGAACCATTATTATTTGGTATTGTTTTAGGTATGATGTCCGTTAGCTTAGCTGGTTTATTTGTGGCAGCATGGTTACAGATGAAACGTACGCAAGAATTTTATTAAATCTTTTTATACCTACTTTATGTAGGTATGAAGAATTTATTAATTTTTAAAATAGTAAACATTAAAATTATAAAAATTTATGATCGTAAATACTGATAGTCTTTTTAATGGGTTTATGCAAATATTTTTAATTATCCCGTTAACAAAATTACCTTCGTTGTCCAGCCCTGTTATGGATGATCAAGTAAGAGTGGTATATTTTATTTCTTTTCTCTCTCTTATCGTAGCTATACATTCGTTTGATACTATTTGTAACAGTCTTTTAGATTTATTTAAACCCTTACTTCAACAGTGGGATCAAATTTATGAAAGCCGACGACTACGTCTCAGCGATATACTTCTTCAAATAGGAGCCTTTTTAGTCCCATTTCTTCAGATTTATAGTGGAAAGTATAGTACTCACTGGGAAAATTGGGTATTTTTTAATAGTATTTTACACTTAGGTGGTGAGGCTGTTATATTTTCTGTCGGGCAATTGCTCGTTCTATATCGTTACTATCCCAGTGCTTTCCAATGGTTGCCATTTATAGGGTTTTATATTATGATTGTTCGTAAACCCGGACCTGATGTTTCTAAGAATCTAGACCAACATGATATCAAAATCACCCGAAACATAATGAATACAGGTTATGAATCTTGGTACAAACATAAGGTTCGTTGGAATATAAATTTTGGAATTACACTGAGTTATATTTCACATCACGTGAACTTCTTATTACTATATCTCAAATTTCTACCATTGGGTGATAATACTGGCGAATTAATTAATATATTATTTTCTCTTGTTTGGATTTATGGATTGAGTTCTACAATGATTGGACACTGTACAAATGTACTATTTTTCAATAGAGCACAAGAATTACATGTGGGTAAAAATTATTGGTTATGACGCATTATTATTTGGTTTTACCTTACTTTATTTATAAGCATAGTTCAGATGAACCGCTTAAGAATTTTATTAAATCTTTTTAATATCTATTTTATGTTATACAAAAAGGTAAACACGTGAACATTTTAAGAAGTTACTATAAATAAGAGTGGTCAGTTAGTATTTATTTACTGACCTAAATATAATTTTTTATTAATTTATTTTATAGCATAAAAATAGTTTTATAAATAATTATAACAAAATACGAAGTTTATACTTCCAGGAATGTGAAGTTAATTACTAATTTTAATCCGTAAAAGTTACCAAAAACAACTTCGAATTTTTATTATTTAACGAGTAAACAATTTCAAAATCGATTTGAAATACTAATGATGAGTGTGTTGAAAATTTTTACCAATCTTGATTTGTTGTTTAATTATTATTAAGATAATTATATTATTTATCGTCATCAATAAGTATATTTTATAAATTAATTAAGTTTAATAAAAAATAGTATTAAAAGTATAATAAAATTTAAAATTTTATCTGTATTAATATTTATATAATTACAAAAATTTATTCTTTTACATATCACAATTGTAGTAAATTTTATTTTTACTTTAAAAAAATAGTAAAGTAAAATTTCTCACGAACCTCTTTTCAATAATTTTATGAAACGTAGTCAGTTATTTTTCAAAAAAGTTAACCACGCACTTTTTCCATAATTACGTACTCTATTTTTAGAGCATATAAATTTATAAAGATTTTATCTAGTGATCCTTTATTCACTTTATAAGAAAATAGATGCTTCGTGATATTTAGTAGAGAGCATGTACATCGTTTTATCTATTTGAGATTTATGGATTTTCATTTAATGTCTAGATTAAATTGAATATCTAATAATTTAACTACGTGGTAACAAAATCCAGAACATAATTAATACAAAATATTTTTAATCAGTAAAATGATTTTTTTAGTATATATTTATATCACACGCACTTTATCTAAATATTTCAAGATGACATTAATATAGATAAGAAAAAATTAGTTTCTTATTTTTTTATTTGAATTACGTCTAATTTGTAATAATACAATGCAAATACTTTTCTTTTTATCAATTTAAAAACTATATAGCGGAGAATGGATTTGAACCATTGACTTTCGGGTTATGAGCCCAACGAGCTACCAGACTGCTCTACTCCGCGATAGATTAATTGTACTGAAAAATCGAAAAAATATAATTATTAAAACATATCATTTGTCGTACGGCCAGTTATTTTTAACCAATTTTGTGCTTCGATATAATTGTTTGGGGCTAATCGAATAGCTTGCTGCCAATATTCAGCAGCTTTGTCAAATAAATTTGTTGCTAATTGCGGATTTTGTTTCTCCGTTGATTTAATTCCTTGGTAATGATAAATTACAGCTACATTATTTAATGCTTGGGGAAGATTAGAATTTAATTCTAACGCTTGATGGTAATATTCTAATGCTAGGGTATATTCACCATTATTTGAGTA
>Ga0115564_10003763_pt1 | contig 12556 bp, 14 predicted proteins | sample COGITO_mtgs_1105_7_FD_88680 | JGI IMG/M metagenome (GOLD analysis project Ga0115564, IMG submission 88680) | Pelagic marine microbial communities from North Sea - COGITO_mtgs_110523 | ecosystem: Environmental > Aquatic > Marine > Epipelagic | place: Germany:Helgoland, sampling site Kabeltonne...
TTTATTTCTCTAATCGATTTGACATCAACATTAATTAAATCGCAATATTGAGAATAGACACTATTATTGTTATATTGAAACTTAAAAATTTCAATTGCCTTTTGATTAAAATTATATGTTGAACTTGACTTGAACAATTTTTTTTCAAATTTAATTAAATCAAAAAACAATTGCAGTAATATTAAGTTATTGTTAATAAAAGAAAATATAATACTCTAAACATTTAAATTTGTTTTAAAATAATAATGTCAAAAATTCCAAAAATTTTAATAGTTGATGATGATCCTGATATTGTAGAGATTTTAAGGTACAATTTGTCTATGGCAGGATACCAAGTTAAAAGTGCTTCAAATGGTAAGGAGTGTGTTAAAAAAGCAAAATTATTTCTACCGGAAATTATTTTGCTTGATGTGATGATGCCTGTAATGGGAGGTATTGAAGCTTGTTCAATATTAAAAGAAATTCCTTCACTAAATAACACGAGAGTTATTTTTTTAAGTGCTAGAAGTGAAGATTATACTCAACTATCCGCCTTTGATGCAGGTGCTGACGACTATATTTCAAAGCCTGTTAAGCCAAAAATTTTATTAAAAAAAATAGCTTCTATAATTAAAAGAATTAATTTAAATGAGGATAATCAACACATTTTAATTTTTGAGGATTTTGTAATTGACAGAAATAAATTTTTAATTATCAAGAATAAGATAGAAATAAATCTCCCCAGAAAAGAATTTGAATTACTTTTTCTTTTGGCATCAAAACCAGGAAGTGTTTTTACAAGAGATGATATAATGAATAAAGTTTGGGGATCTGAAGTAATTGTTGGAGACAGAACAATTGATGTACATATTAGAAAGTTAAGAGAAAAAATAGGAGATTTGTATTTTAAAACTGTAAAAGGTGTTGGATATAAGTTTGTTCAATAGATTATGTCATCATTTAATAAAATAAAATTTAGATCTTTTTTATTCTCAATAATATTGAGTTTAACAGTTACTGTAATTGTTAATTTATTTTTCTATTTTGACGGTGAAAATATTTTAAATTTTTATAAAAATTTTCTCCTCTTTTCCTTATTGCTCTTAGTTTCTAGTGTGTTGACTAATCTCTATATTAAGCTTTTTGTATCACAAAAAGTAAAGGACATATTAGGCCAATTAATACCTGAAAAAGAAATTAGTGGGCAAAAATTAATCTCTACTAATATGGAAGAGTTAGTTGAGCAATTAAAAAATTACTCTAAAGAAAGTCAAACAGAAATTAAATCAATGCAAGAAAAAGAAAATTTCAGAAGAAATTTTATTGGAAATCTTGCACATGAGTTGAAAACTCCGTTGTTTACCTCCCAAAGTTATTTATTGACTTTAATTGATGGCGCTTTAAAAGATGAAAACGTTAATTTAAAATATTTGAAAATTGCTGAAAAAGCTATAGAAAGATTAATATTTATAGTTAAAGATTTAGATTTAATTACCAAGTTGGAATCGAATGATTTGAAAATAAATCCTGCAGATTTCAATATTGTTTCTATTATTTATAATGTTTTTGAAATGCTAGAAATTCAGGCTTCTAAAAAAAACATAAGTTTGATTTTAGACAATAAAGCTAAAAAAATTAATGTTTTTGCAGATCAAGAAAAAATACATCAGGTATTAACTAATTTGATTGAAAATTCTATTAAATATGGTAGAGAAGATGGTACTACTGAGGTTTCTATTGAAAATATTATTGAAAATAAATTAATTATTAGAATTACCGATAACGGTAATGGAATAAAAAAAGAACATTTTGAAAGATTATTTGAGAGATTTTACAGAGTAGACAACTCCGGAAACAGAACAACAGGTGGTTCCGGTTTAGGGTTAGCCATTGTCAAACACATAATTGATGCACATAAAGAAAAAATATATGTTGAGAGTGATTTTGGGATTGGTTCTGAATTTTCTTTTTCACTAGAAAAATCTAATTAATAATTAAATAACAGATTTTGGGAAGTAAAAACAAGCTTAAAAGATTTATTGAAAATGAGAGTTTTCAAAATGTTATTCAACCAACTAGAGATGAATTAATATCAAAAAAATTTAAATTTCTTGGAAAATGGAATGAGTTAGTTTTTAAAAACACAAATCCAATCATCGTTGAGCTTGGTTGTGGAAAAGGTGAATACACTACCAATTTAGCTAATTTAAATCCTGATAAAAATTTTATTGGAATTGACATTAAAGGAGCTAGATTTTGGAGAGGAGCTAAAACTGCAATTGAATCGAAATTATGTAATGTATTTTTTATCAGGACTCAAATAGAACTTTTAAATTTTATTTTTAAAACAAATGAAATCGATCAAATTTGGTTAACATTTCCAGATCCACAGATAAAATTTCAAAGACAAAAGCATAGATTAACTAATCCAAATTTTCTTTCTTTATACAAAAATGTTCTAAAGCCTGGCGGAATAATGCATTTAAAGACAGATAGTGAATTCCTTCATGGCTACACACTCGGGCTTTTAGAAGGCATGTCAATCAAGCCGTTATTTTCAAATCATGATGTGTATAAAAATAAAAATGCACCTAATGAAGTAGTTAATATTCAGACTCATTATGAAAGTATTTATTTAAAAGTCGATAAAAAAATTACCTATTTAAGTTTTAGCTTTAATGATTAAAAAAAATAAATCAGATTTTTTTGAAAATGTTTACACTGTAGTTAAAAAAATTCCATTTGGAAAGGTTACAACATATGGAGCTATTGCTAAATATTTAGGATCTGTTAAAAGCGCAAGAGTTGTTGGTTGGGCTATGAATGCTTCGCATATAAGTAAAGATATTCCTGCACATAGAGTTGTTAACAGAGTAGGATTGTTAACTGGAAAAAAACACTTTTTTGGAATAAATCTTATGAAACAGCTTTTAGAAAGTGAAGGTTTAATAATTAAAAATGATCAAATTCACGATTTTAAATTATTTTTTTGGGATCCAAATAAAGAATTAGAATAGTATATTTGCAATTTAGAATCATTTTAAATATTAATGTTAACAAAAAATCAAATTTCTGAAATTTTAAGTAATGTTCACTTTGATAGTAATAAAGAGGATATTATAAGCAATGGATCAGTTAAAAACATAGTTGTTTTTGATAAAGAAATTGTAATTGATTTGGAGATTTTAAAACCAACTCTACAAGCTAAAAACACTATTAAAAGAAAAATTGTAGATTCTCTTAATAATAATATAGATTTTAATATTGACGTTAAAATTAATTTTATATTAATTTCAGAAAAAGAACCAACTATATATAATTCAACAAAAAAAATTAAAAATATTTCTAATATCATTGCAATTTCATCTGGTAAAGGTGGAGTTGGAAAATCTACTGTAACTGCTAATCTGGCCGTTTCATTATCTAAAATGGGATTTAAAGTAGGGATTTTAGATGCTGATATTTATGGTCCATCAATTCCAGAAATGTTTGATGTTTCTGGGCAAAAACCACTCGCTGTTGATGTAGATGGTAAATCAAAAATGAAACCGATTGAAAACTATGGTGTAAAAATATTATCCATTGGTTTTTTTACTAAAATTGATCAAGCTGTAATATGGAGGGGCCCAATGGCATCAAAAGCTTTAAATCAGATGATATTTGATGCTGACTGGGGAGTTTTAGATTTTCTTTTTGTAGATCTTCCACCTGGAACAGGAGATATTCATTTAAGCATAATGCAGTCGTTACCAATTTCTGGAGCAGTAGTTATAAGTACTCCTCAAAAAATAGCTTTAAATGATGCTCGAAAAGGAGTTTCTATGTTTAAAAAAGAAAATATCAATGTTCCTGTTTTGGGTATAATAGAGAATATGGCTTATTTTACACCTGAAGAACTTCCTAAAAATAAATATTATTTATTCGGAAAAGAGGGTGCCCAAAATTTATCATCTGATTTAAATATCCCATTCTTAGGAGAAGTTCCTATTATTCAAAGTGTAAGAGAAGCTTCAGATTTTGGAAGACCAGCTGCAATGCAAGAAAATACTATTTCTGAGGAGATATTTAATAGTATTTCAAAAAATATGTTATCACAATTATTGATTAGAAATAAGGAGTTGCCTGAAACGGAGATTGTTAAAATTACAACAATGTCTGGCTGTATAAGTCAAAAATAAAATCATATGAAAAAAGATTTATTAAAAGAAAAAGTTGAACAAGGTTTAAATGAAATTAGACCATTTTTAGAATCTGACGGTGGAAATATTGAGCTAATTTCAATTGAAAAAAATGTTGTCAAAGTAAAATTATTAGGAAATTGTGTTGGCTGTTCTGTTAATCAAATGACACTCAAAAATGGAGTTGAATTAACAATCAAAAAATTCGCACCTCAAATTGAAGAAGTTATAAATATTGATTAATGAGTAGAGTAGAAACGGATATTTTAATAATTGGAGCTGGTCCAGTTGGGTTATTTACTGTATTTGAAGCCGGTTTACTTGGATTAAAATGTCATATAATTGATGCTTTGGCCAAACCAGGAGGACAATGTGCTGAATTATATCCAAAAAAACCTATTTATGATATTCCAGGTATGCCTGAGGTTTTAGCTGGTGATCTTATTGATAATTTGTTAGAACAAATTAAACCCTTTAGTCCAGGTTATAGTTTAGGAGAAATAGCTGAAAAATTAATTAAAAACGAAGATGGTTCATTTGATGTAATTACAAATACAGGAAAAATACATAATGCAAAAGTTGTTGCGATTGCTGGTGGATTAGGTAGTTTTGAACCAAGAAAACCTCCTATAGAAAATATTTCTAATTTTGAAAATAAGGGTGTAGAATACATGGTTAAAAACCCTGAAATATTTACGGGTAAAAACATTGTAATTTCCGGTGGAGGAGACTCAGCTTTAGATTGGACTATAGAATTATCAAAAATTGCTAAAAGAGTTACTCTGGTTCACAGAAGAAACGAATTTAGAGGAGCAATTGATTCGGTTGAAAAGGTTCAAAAATTAAAAAATCAATCTTCTATTGATGTAATTACCCCTAGTGAGGTAATTAAATTAAATGGAAATAAAAAACTCGAGAATATTGTAATAAAACATTTAGATATTGAAAAGAATATTAAAACAGATTATTTTATTCCTTTATTTGGTTTGATTCCTAAATTAGGAAGTTTGTCAAACTGGGGTTTAGAGTTAAATAAAAACTCAATTGTTGTAAATAATAGTTTAGACTATCAAACCAATATCCCAGGTATTTTTGCAATCGGTGATATAAACTCTTATCCTGGAAAATTAAAATTAATTTTATGTGGTTTTCATGAAGCTACATTAATGTGTCAATCAGCATTAAAAATTATAAATCCAAATAAAAAAAATATTCTTAAATACACAACAGTTTCTGGAATTCAGGGTTTTGATGGTTCTAAAAAGAAAACAGATAACTCAATTATAAAGACAATTATTTAATGGATAACATATTTAAATTTAATTTAAGCGGTATTCAGAACTCTAGCGGGCAATCAGGATGGAAATCTCCAAGTAATATTGCGCTTATAAAATATTGGGGAAAAAAAGAGATTCAAATTCCTTTAAATACATCTTTAAGCTTCACTTTATCCAATTGTTATACTGAATGTATTGTTAAATATGAGCCATTAAAAAAATCAGTAATTAATTGTGATTTTAAATTACTTTTTGAGGGTAAAAGAGAGATTTCATTTGAGCAGAAATTGAATTTATTTTTTAAAAGAATAGTTGATTATTGTCCATTCTTATTGAGTTTAAAATTAACTATTAAAACTAAAAATTCATTCCCACACAGTAGTGGAATTGCTTCTTCTGCTTCTGCTTACAGTGCACTTTCATTATGTATAATGGATATTGAAAAAAAAATAAATCCAAAGATTAGTTCTGAGTTTTTTTTTAAGAAGGCATCTTTTTTGTCAAGATTAGGCTCTGGTAGTGCTTCTAGAAGTGTTTTAGGTCCAATAGCAATTTGGGGAAAAAACGATCTTTTTAAAAACAGTTCTGATTTTTATGCTGTTAAATATTATGATAAAATACATAATAACTTTAAAAATATCCAAGACACCATTTTGTTAGTTGATAAAGGTAAAAAACATATTTCAAGTACTGTAGGACATGGACTAATGAACAATCATTCTTTCTCTAGTGATCGACTTAATCAAGTTGATAAAAATTTGAAACTCTTAAATAAAGTTTTAATTTCTGGAGATTTTGATGTTTTTACTAACATTGTTGAGTTAGAAGCACTAACATTACATGCTATGATGATGACATCTAATCCTTATTTTCTATTAATAAAGCCAAATACTTTAAATATTATTAATGAAATTTGGAATTATAGAAAAAACACGAAATCTGAATTATGTTTTACTCTAGATGCTGGAGCCAACATCCATATGTTATATCCAAAGAAAAATTTCACAAAGATTCAAAAATTCATTAATGAAAACCTGTCTAAGTTTTGTCAAAACGGTGAGTTTATAAATGACCATGTTGGTAATGGACCAAATAAATTATAATTTTACAATATGAAAGCTCCTTTGTTTTATTCAAAAATACTATTGTTTGGTGAATATGGAATAATTAAAAATTCTAAGGGTTTATCAATTCCCTATAATTTTTTTAAAGGTGGTTTGAAGATTGGGAATTTTGAAAATGACTCTGAAAAAGAATCAAATAAAAATTTGATAGATTTTAAAAATCATTTAAAAACAATTGAGAGTTCTGTTGTTGATTTTGATTTTATTAAACTTGACAAGGATCTTAAAAACGGTATGTTTTTCGACAGCTCGATTCCTCAAGGATACGGGGTTGGAAGTAGTGGCGCATTAGTTGCCGCTCTCTATGATAGATATGCATTAAATAAAATTACAGTTTTAGAAAATTTAACTAAGCCCAAAATTTTAATTCTTAAGAATATTTTTTCAAAAATGGAATCTTTTTTCCATGGAAAATCTTCAGGATTAGATCCGTTAAACAGTTATTTGAGTTTGCCAATTTTAATTCATTCTAAAAATGAAATCGAAACTACAGGAATTCCTTCTCAGTCTTCAAATGGAAAAGGCGCTGTATTTTTGTTAGATAGTGGAATGTCAAGTGAGACTGCTCCAATGGTAAATTTATTTTTTAAATCGATGAAAAATAAAAATTATAGTAAAATAATAAAAGAAAATTTCATTAAAACTACCGACGATTGTGTTGAGGATTTTTTAAATGGCAATTTTAATTCATTGTTTACAAATATGAAGATTTTATCTAAGGTTGTTTTAGAGAATTTTAAGCCAATGATTCCTAAAGATTTTCATCAACTTTGGAAAAAAGGAATTGAGTCTGATGATTATTTTTTAAAATTATGTGGATCTGGTGGTGGTGGATATATACTAGGTTTTTCAAAGGATTTTCAAAAAGCTAAGAAATCTCTTTCTAATTACAAATTGGAAGTAGTTTACAATTTCTAATGTCTTTTGCGTCTTTAAATAAAAGATTTTTATATAAGTTTTTGAGTTTGTTTTCTGTTGTTAGAGGATATAATATTCTATTTATTATAATTGCTCAATTTATTTCTTCAATTTATATTCTTTCTGATAATAATAATATTGCGGAAGTTGTATTTGATCCAAATATATGGCTAATTATTTTTTCATCTGCTTTTTCAATTTCAGCTGGCTATATTATAAATAATGTTTTTGATTCTGAAAAAGATTTAATTAATAGACCTTTGAAAACTACTCTTGAGAAGGAAATTTCTGGAAGAACTAAACTTACAGTTTATGTTTTTTTGAATATCGTTACATTAATTTTGGCTTTTTTAGTTTCCTTAAAAGCTCTGGTTTTTTTTAGTGTTTATATTTTTAGTATAATCATTTATTCAGTTAAAATCAGTAAGTATCCTTTTGTTGGAAATATATTCTCTGTTCTTTTAGCAATTACTCCATTCTTTGCTATTATCTTATATTATAAAAATTATTCTAGCGAAATTTTTTCACATGCATTGTTTTTATTTTTAATTGTTTTAATCAGAGAAGTAATTAAAGATCTTGAAAATTTTGTTGGGGATTTTACATTAAATTATCTCACTATCCCTGTTAAATATGGAGAAAAAGTTTCTAAGTTTTACATCACTTTTTGTTCAGTTTTAGTATTGATGACATCTTATTTTATATTAATTTCTTATGAGCTGTCTTACATGAAATATTTTTATTTTTTCAGTTATTTTTTCTTAACAATTTTTAACTATTTTCTTTGGAAAAGTTATTCAAAAGAAAAATTTCAATTCTTACATAATTCATTAAAACTTTTAATCATTTTGGGATTATTTAGTATAATATTGCATGATATATAAATCAATATGGAAAATCAACTTGTAAGACTAAACAAATATATATCTAACTCTGGTTTGTGCACTAGACGTGAAGCAGATGATTATATTAAAAGTGGTAGAGTTTCTGTAAATAATAAATTAGTTGAAAAACTTGGTTCAAAAATTTCTTTAAATGATGAAGTTAAAGTTGATGGAAATTTAATTTATCCTTATAATTTTCATTATTTGCTTTTAAATAAGCCAATAGATTTTGACTTTAATGTTTCAGACAAAAAAAATGTTTTAAACCTAATGTCATCTTTAAATGCTGTAAACTTAAGCTCTATTCAACCTACTGTAAAGCAATTTTCAGGTTTAGTATTAGTTTCAAATGATAATCAATTTAATAATATTATTTCTAACAGATTTAGTTCATTTAAACAGCTATTTCATATTAAGTTAAAGGATGTTATTTCAATCGAGGATTTACATTCTATCAAAAATTCTCCAGACAGTAGAAATATTGAAATAATGTCTATAGATTTTGTGACAGATGGATTGAAAAATGAATTGGGTCTTGAAGTTAGTTCCGGAAAACTGTCAAGCATCGTGAATTTATTTGAAAAATATAGTCATAAAGTTATTTCTATCGATAGAGTTATGCTTGCTGGACTCTCAAAAAAAGATTTGCCAAGAGGTAAATGGAGGCCATTAAAAAAACAAGAGCTTATAAATTTAAATTCCTTTTAATTTGAACTTGCCCAAATAAATCCTCTTGTTAGTAATTTCCATGCTTCTATATGGGTTTTAAATTCGTTTGGATTATGTCCTAATGAAATGCAAAAAACTTTTCCTTTTCCAAATTTTTTTTTCCAAACAACAGGCATTTCAACATTCTTAATCCAAGGATAATTTGTTCCAGTAAATTTTGTTGTAGCAAGAACCTCAATACTAGGATCTAAGTGAAGATAATATTGTTCAGTAAATATTTCGAAATCGTTTATCCCCTCTGTGATCTTATCTTTAAGAATTTTTACTTTAAAATTCACCATACCACCTGGATGTTCTACCCATTGTCCTCCAGTCATAAATTGATAATTTGTGCTAGTCCTAAAAGAATCAATAATTCCCCCATGAGCACCTGCAAATCCAACACCTTTTTTTACTGCATTAGTAAGGTTTTTTTCTTGTTGAGTAGTAATTTCTCCCATAGTTACGGACTGAATTATGAGATCAAATTTCATGAGATATTCAATATTTGAATATGCATTTAAACTATTACTAACTGTAACATTAGCATTATTTTTAATTAACCATTTTTCAACAATATCAGAAAATAGTTTTGGATTATGTCCTTCCCAACCTCCCCAGACAATTAATACATTTTTATCTTTTATTTCTTGCGATTGAGCTAATTGTTGTGAAAAAAATAAAACTATAATTAAGTAAATAAAAAAATTCTTCATAAATTCAAATAGATTGAAAATTAAATTATTATAATCATGTCAAATGATTGTTTAGATCCTTCAATTTAATTAAATATTGTTTAGTAATAACAATTGAAGTATAAATGAAGAGCAATTATTTATTGTAAAGTTACTGTAAGTAATATATTTGATCATTCAATTTTCTTTATAAAAATTTATATATGAATAAAAATTCAAGAAGAAAGTTTATAAAAAAATCTGCTTTAATTGGATCAGGTTTTTTTATAGTTCCAAGAAACGTTTTAGGTGGCAACGGATATGTCTCACCAAGTGACCAAATGCTAATAGCTGCAATTGGTTCTGGTGGAAAAGGTGGAGACATTAGAAATAAATGGGCAAGTAAAGAAAGAGTAGTTGCTCTATGTGATGTACATCCCGATGGTTCTCACGGAGTAATAAAATCAAGAAAAAAATATCCCAATGCAAATTTCTATCTTGACTTTAGGGAAATGTTAGACAAAGAAAAAGAGTTAGATGCTGTAACTATTAGTACTCCTGATCATACACATGGAATTATTGGAAATAATGCAATGAACAGAGGATTACATGTCTACATTCAAAAACCTTTGACACATAACATTGAGGAAGCTAGAATTTTAACTAAAACCGCGAAAAAAAATAAAGTAGTTACTCAGATGGGTAACCAAGGGGGGTCAAGTTTAGGAGTTAATAAAATAAAAGAATGGGTTAATAATAAATCTATTGGTAAAATTAGCAAAGTGTATTCTTGGACTAATAGACCCGTTTGGCCTCAAGGGTTTGAAATGCCAAAGCCAACTACATCAAAACCAGAGAATTTAAATTGGGATTTATGGTTGGGTCCAGCTCAATATAGAGGATACAGACCGGAATTTCACCCTTTCAACTGGAGAGGTTGGTGGGATTACGGAACAGGAGCTTTAGGTGATATGGGTTGTCATGTTCTAGACGCACCATACAAGGCATTAGAATTAGGTTATCCAAAAGATGTTGAATGTAGTGTGGCTAATATTTATGAAAAAATTTGGACTGCTAATTATTACCCTGAGGGCCCACCATCAGCGTCATTAATTACATTGCATTTCGATAAGACAAGTAAAACAGGTTCTAATGTTGAGTTGATATGGATGGATGGAGGAATAATTCCTCCAAGACCAGAATTAATACCTGCTGAAGATTATTTAGGAGAAGAAGGAAATACAAATGGAGTTCTTATAATAGGTGAAAAAGGAGTCATTGCTTGTGGAGTTTATGGTTTGAATCCAAAACTTTACAGAAAAGGTAAAAAAACATTACATTTTGACACAGACTCAATTCAAAATGAGGGCCTCGATCATATTCATCATATGGAATGGATTAATGCTTGCAAGGGAGGTTATGGTAGTGACGAGTATAAAAAACTAACTTCACCAATTGAGTATTCAGGACCGTTCACCGAAACTGTTTTAATGGGAAATTTAGCTTTAAGAAGTTATATGTTAAAAAAAGGAAAAAAATTTATTGGCAGAAAGAAGTTACTTTGGGATGGTGAAAACACAAGGATAACTAATTTTGAACCAGCCAATCAATTTGTTGGAAGAACAAGAAGAAAAGGCTGGGAATTATAAATTTTAAAACAATAAAAACTATGAAAAAAATATTAATATTATTTACATCAATTTTGATTTTATCTTGCAATAATAGTAATCAAAATAAAAAATCCATCGATTCTATTCCAATGACTAAAATCAATGAATCAAAAATAGATGGTGAATGGGTCTCTTTGATTCAGCAAAATACAATGGATGGTTGGCATTATTTTCAAGATAATGGTAAAAAAACAGGTTGGGATATTAAAGACGGTGTTTTAACCTTTACATCTGCAAATGCTGAAGGTAAGGGTGATAAAAGTTTAGTTAGTGATAAAGAGTATACTAGCTTTAAAATTCATTTAGAATGGAAAGTGAGTCCTGGTTCAAATAGTGGATTTTTCTGGGGAGTGAAAGAGGATGATAAGTATGAATTCCCATTTGTTACTGGCCCTGAAATTCAAATCTTAGACCCTAAAAACCCAGATGGACCTTTAACTCAAGCAGGTGCATTATATGGGATGATAGCTCCGTCAGAATGGGTTACAAACCCTGCTGGAGAATGGAATACTTATGATATTACAATCAATCATAATGTTAATAAAGGAACAGTTGTCCATAATGGCACAAAAATTGTTGAATTTCCTTTAAGTGGAGATGAGTGGGACGCTATGGTAGAGCCAACTAAGTTTAATAATTGCGATCAAAAGCCCTGGCAAAATTGTGATTTTGGAAAATTTAAAACAGGTAGTATAAGCATACAAGATCATCCAGGTGTAATCTCATTTAGAAATATAAAAATTTTAGAACTTTAATAGATAATATGCAAATCAAAGAAAATTCAAAAGAATACGATGTGATAATCGTAGGGTCTGGCGCGGGAGGTGGAATGGCTTCTAAAATTTTATCCGAAGCAGGATTGAAAATAGCTATAGTTGAAGCTGGCCCATTTTATGACCCTGCAAATCCAGAACAAATGACACAAATGAAGTGGGCTTATGATTCGCCAAGAAGAGGTGCGGGTACTACTAGACCATTTGGTGATTTTGATCAAGCTTATGGCGGTTGGGACATTGAAGGGGAACCTTATTCTCAAAAGGGTGATACTGAATTTAGATGGTTTAGATCTAGAATGTTGGGTGGTAGAACAAATCATTGGGGAAGAATTTCATTAAGATTTGGTCCTGAAGATTTTAAAAAGAAA
>Ga0115564_10003767_pt1 | contig 12550 bp, 14 predicted proteins | sample COGITO_mtgs_1105_7_FD_88680 | JGI IMG/M metagenome (GOLD analysis project Ga0115564, IMG submission 88680) | Pelagic marine microbial communities from North Sea - COGITO_mtgs_110523 | ecosystem: Environmental > Aquatic > Marine > Epipelagic | place: Germany:Helgoland, sampling site Kabeltonne...
CCCAACTCGTCACCCAGCGATAAGCTGCGTTCGAGGTTGATTAAAGTACCAACTGTCCAAGTCCCCATAGTGGTTTTCGACAGGCTTTCCGCACTGGCTTCAAGGTCAAAGGTTGCCTTGTCTGTGCTGATCTGTTCTCGCGCGATCACCGTCATACAGGCCCCGTTGCAGCAAATGCTGGCACCAAGATCGATGCTGTCTGCGGTGTAGGCTGTTTCGATGCGGAACAGCGTATCGCCGCGGTCTTCGCGGTGTACGACCTTTCCAACGTCGGTGATAATGCCTGTAAACATGTCCACCCGCTCCCTGAACCGGACTGATTAGCGGTAGCGTCAGTTCCGACGCCACACCTCCATAAGGTTTTCGCCCAGCGCCAGATTTTCAACCCGCGTGAACTGCGGGGCTTGGTCCAATGATTGGAAGTTAAAAACGCCGATACCATCGCGGGCATCGCCACCCAGTATCTTGCCCGCCCGAAACACGACGATTTCGTCAACTAGCCCTTCGGCCAACAGCGCTTTGGCGACACCACCTCCGGATTCGGCCAGAACCCTGGTCACGCCCTGGTCAGCCAGTGCCCTTAGATGCTCCGTGAAGGACCAGCCGGGCAGCAGCGTCCAGTCCGGCCGCTCAGTACGCACCCATTCAACAATTTCCTGATTGCTGCGATCAGCATCATAGACCACCCCAACCCGCGGCGAACGGTCTTCCATACCGGCAAGACGGACGGTAAAGCGAGGCTCGTCTTTCAGCACGGTTTTTGCCCCGGTCAGCAGGAAATCGGACTGTGCCCGCAGCAGATGTCCGCGCGCGCGGGCAGCCGGGCCGGTGATCCACTGGCTTTCGCCATTACTCAGCGCAATCTTGCCGTCAATCGACAGCGCAAGTTTGAGTGTCAGATAGGGCAGGCCGGTCTCGATGCGCTTGATGAACCCAGCATTGAGTTGGCGCGCCTGATCCTCCAAAATGCCAACGTGTACATCAATCCCAGCCGCTTGCAGAATGGCCGCGCCCTTGCCTGCCGTTCTCGGGTCGGGGTCGAGCGTGGCAATCACCACGCGCGCGACTTTCGCGCGAATCAAGGCCTGGGAGCAGGGGCCGGTTTGGCCTTGGTGCGCGCAGGGTTCGAGCGTGACGTAAGCGGTCGCACCTTCAGCGACCTGTTCGCCAAATTGTGCGTCGGCTTGCTCAAGAGCCTGAGTTTCTGCATGGGGCCGGCCGCCGTCTGCGGTTCTGGCTTGTCCAATGACGCAGCCATCCGCTGAGACCAGTACGCACCCTACAGACGGATTTGGCGATGTCTTCCCCAGCCCGCGCGCAGCGAGGCCCAGCGCAACCCGCATAAAAGCAGCGTCACTCACTGCTCTCGTCCATCTCATCGAGGATTTTCTGGAATTCCCGCGCTTCTTCGAAGTTTCGGTACACGCTGGCAAAGCGGACAAAGGCGACCTGATCGAGGCCGCTCAGTGCTTCCATGACCATTTCACCGATTTCACGCGTGGGGATGTCTGATTCACCACCATGTTCAAGACGGCGAACAATGCCTGAAACGATCCGTTCAATGCGTTCGGTATCGACGGGGCGCTTGTGCAGGGCGATGATGAGCGATTTTGCAAGCTTGTCCCGGTCAAAAGGCTCGCGTGTGCCGTTCGACTTGATGACCGTCAGCTCGCGAAGTTGGATCCGCTCGAAGGTGGTAAAGCGTCCGCTGCAGGCCGGGCATTGCCGCCGCCGCCTGATGGAGGTGTTATCCTCCGATGGGCGGCTGTCTTTGACGGCCGTATCAACATTTCCGCAGAAGGGGCAACGCACGCTTTACCAGTATCCCTTAGCTGTAGATCGGGAACTGTGCACACAGGCCCCGGACAGCGTCGCGGACTTCGGCTTCAACAGCGGCATTGCCGTCTTTACCGTTGGCCGCCAGGCCGTCGAGCACCTTGGCAATCAGATCACCAACCATTTCAAATTCCGCGACACCAAAGCCGCGGGTTGTCGCGGCAGGTGTACCAAGTCGAATGCCCGAGGTCACGGTTGGCTTGAGCGGGTCGAAGGGAATTGAGTTCTTGTTGCACGTGATGCCTGCGTTCTCTAGCGCGTCTTCAGCCTGTTGGCCGGTGACGCCCTTGGGTGTGAGATCGACCACCATCAGGTGCGTATCCGTGCCGCCGGTGGAGATTTCGAGCCCATGCTTAACCAGGCGAGCGGCCAGAGCTTGCGCATTTTCGATGACTTGACCGGTGTAGGCCTTGAATTCGGGTTGCAGAGCTTCGCCAAAGGCAACCGCTTTGGCCGCGATCACGTGCATCAGTGGTCCACCCTGCAAACCCGGGAAGACGGCTGAGCGAAGTTTTTTCGCCAGATCGTCATCATTGGTCAGGATCATACCGCCACGGGGGCCGCGCAGTGTTTTGTGCGTGGTAGTGGTGACGACATCCGCATAGTCCAGCGGATTGGCGTGATGCCCGCCCGCAACCAGCCCGGAGAAATGCGCCATATCCACCCAGAACATGGCACCCACACTGTCAGCGATATCGCGGAATTTCTTGAAGTCGATGGCTCGGGGGTAGGCCGAACCGCCTGCGATCACCACGCCGGGATTATTGGCCTTCGCCAGATCCGCGACTTCATCGTAATCGATCAGACCGTCCTGGCGACGCACGCCATAATGCACCGGGTTGAACCATTTGCCGGAGATGTTCGGTGCCGCGCCGTGGGACAGGTGGCCGCCATGGTTCAAGCCCATACCCAAAAAGGTATCGCCCGGTGTCATGGTTGCAAGCATTACTGCGCCATTGGCCTGCGCGCCTGAGTGAGGCTGCACGTTGACGTAGGAGCAGTTATAAAGCTGCTTTGCGCGCTCAACCGCCAGTTCTTCGGCGATATCAACGTATTCGCATCCGCCGTAGTACCGCTTGCCCGCGTAGCCTTCCGCGTACTTGTTGGTCAGTACCGAACCCTGTGCTTCAAGCACAGCCTTGGACACGATGTTCTCAGACGCGATCAGCTCAATCTGTGTCTGCTGACGATCTAGTTCCTTGTTAAGGGAATCAGCCAGGGCTGGATCGGTGTCTTGAACGCTGCTGGTCCAAAAGCTAGACGATGTTTTGGTCATTACTCGACTACTCCGAATATGGGGATTCCACCGCATATGAGCACTTTTGCCCTTCGGCTAGAACACCCAAAAGCGGCTTACAATGCTGCAATAGCGGAGAGTCTCAGCTGGCGGGAGAGAGCTTTTCGACGCGGCGCTGGTGTCGACCGCCTTCAAACTCGGTGCTGAGAAATGCTGTCAGGGCGTGCTTTGCCGTTTCAACACCAATGACCCGGTCGCCGAAAGCAATGACGTTTGCGTTGTTATGCTGGCGGGTCAGGGTCGCCGCCGTTACGTCATTCACGAGGGCAGCGCGCACGTGGCGATGTCGATTTAAGGCAATCGAAATGCCGATTCCGGTACCACAGACTGCGACACCATGAGCTTCAGGCTGTTCAGCGAGAGCTTGGGCGAGTTTGTTTCCATAATCGGGGTAATCGACGGACTCGGTTGAATCCGGTCCAAGGTCAACAATGTCGTGACCCAAGGACGCGGCGTGTTCCATCAGAGCACGCCGCAAAGTCAAACCAGCATGGTCTGAGGCAAAGAACAATTTCATCGCGCAATCCGCGTGTGAGTTTCGATGCCTCAGAGAAAGCGCATTAAGCGACGCGGCTCAAGGCCTTGTCGGACATACCGTAGGCGTCAGATTGTGATGCCCAAAAGCGATCAAGGCGCAACAGCACGTCATTTGTCTTCGAAAAGACATCAGCATCCATGTTGAAACCGCCCAACGCATCAGCGTGGCGTGCGAACATTTCCTGCAACAATCCGCGGATCTTGATGCCCTTCTCGGTCAGCTTTACGCGGTAAGAGCGGCGATCGTGTGAACTGCGGCGGTGGGAAACGTACCCGAAATCCACCAGCTTCTTCAGATTGTACGAAACATTCGAGCCGTGGTAGCAGCCACGCAACGTCAATTCGCCAACCGTCAGCTCTTCTTCACCGATATTAAAAAGAATGAGCGACTGAATGTTGTTGATGTCGCGTACACCAGAACGGTCCAGTTCGGTCTTGATCACCTCGAGACAGCGGCGATGAAGTCGTTCAACAGCTGCGATCGTGTCCAGATAATCTTGGTTCACGGTGGACCCCTTTCTTACGTTTTGCCCAAAAAACCCCGAGCATTGTCATTGCAAAAGATCCGAGACCCGGCCTTTCGCTTTTCCTATTTATGCGTCCTCGCAAGCAAGTTCAAACTCGCTCTTGGAAACCGCCTGAGATTAAGATCTGCCATAAAAATTAATCTAATCAAGGTAAAAAACATACTGAATTCACTTTTAAGGGCAATTAGGGGTGGTTTTTAATTATAATTTTAATTTAAGTGTCTTAATAAGGCGCAAAACGCTCAAATTGTTAGCGAAAATGATAACGGATATCATTTGTTAATAGTTGTAGTCATGGGAAAGCTAAATCCTGGCGTGTCTATCATTAGTGTTATCAAACGCAAGGGCTTTCGAATCCTGCAACCTCGGATTAAACAGAGTTTTGCTCTCATGATCCACTTGGTGTCCGCTTTATGCCCAGCTTTCCCCGCACACGCCTGCGCCGAAACCGTGCCTCCACTTTCATCCGCTCGCTGGTGGCTGAAAACCGGGTCAGTGCGCACGATCTCATCTTACCGGTTTTTGTGACTGACGCTGACAGCAGCTCTGAAGTCGCATCCATGCCCGGAACCCATCGCAACACACTCGACGATGCGGTGAGATTGGCTGAACGAGCCGTTGGATTGGGTGTTCCGGCGCTGGCGCTCTTCCCTGAGGTTGATCCAAAGCTGAAGACGCCGGACTGCTCGGAAAGCTGGCGTGAGGACAATCTTGTCAACAGGGCAGTACGTCGGCTGAAGGCTGAATTCCCGGATTTGGGGATTATCACTGATGTTGCCTTTGACCCTTACAATCCCAAGGGCCACGACGGATATCTGGTCGATGGGGTTATAGTGAATGACGAAACCGTCACGGCGCTGGTGCGGCAGGCCTTGTCTCTGGCTGAGGCGGGCGCGGATGTGGTGGCCCCGTCGGACATGATGGATGGACGCTGTGGTGCCATTCGCGATGGATTGGACGCCGCAGGTTTCACCACTGTTGGGATCATGTCCTATGCCGTGAAGTATGCCAGCGCCTATTACGGGCCCTTCCGCGATGCCATCGGCAGCTCGGGCGCCTTGAAAGGTGATAAGAAGAGCTATCAAATGGACACGGCTAACGCGCTGGAAGGCCTGCGCGAGGTCGAATTGGACATCGAAGAGGGCGCTGACACTGTCATGGTGAAGCCTGGCTTGCCCTACCTGGACATGGTGACCCGCGTGAAAGAGACGTTCGGCGTGCCAACCTTTGCCTATCAGGTCAGCGGCGAGTACGCCCAGATCATGGCGGCCTGCCAAAACGGTTGGCTGGATCATGACAAGGTTTGGCTTGAGACGTTGCTGTCGTTTAAGCGCGCGGGCGCTGACGGTGTCCTGACCTATGGGGCGCTCAAGGTGGCTGAACTATTGCGGGAAGGCGCCTGAGGTTACGCGACCAAGAACCAGCCATGCGAGCGTGCAAGACTGCTTTGATTGATAAAAGCTTGGCGTCTGGGCCAAGGGTCGTCTATAGCCCCTCTTCATGTTCCGGAGCGAATTTGTTCGCCCCGCCTTTTGCTCTTTATGTCTTGGATGTTCGAAGATGGCTGTTCCAAAGTCCAAAGTGACCCGTTCCCGCCGTGGCATGCGCCGTTCGCACGACGCAATCTCCTTCGGCAACCACGCAGAGTGCTCAAACTGTGGCGAGCTGAAGCGCCCGCACCATGTTTGCCTCTCTTGCGGTTACTACGATTCCAAGGAAGTTGTTGTCGCTGACGTCTGAGTCGCAGCAAGTTCCTGATCAAAAAGGGCTGTGGACCTTGTCCACGGCCCTTTTTGCTGTCCACAAGTAAGGCTCACAATGCCGCCAACAGTGCTTGCACAAGGCCAGACAAAAGTGGTTATCTCTCCCGAACAGGGAATAAGGGCAACAACAAGCATGACATTGACCTTGGCCGTCGATGCAATGGGCGGTGATGACGCGCCCGGCATCGTGATCAGCGGCCTGGCCATCGCGGCTGAAAAACACCCAAACCTGCATTTTCTTATTTTCGGTCAACAGGAACTTATTGTGCCCCTGTTCGATCAACACCCTGTGCTGTCCGATCGCTACACCTTTACCCACTGCGAAGTTGCCATCAGTGGCGACGAGAAACCAGCCAACGCGCTCCGCGGCGGTAAGCGTGACAGTTCGATGCGACGCGCGATCGAAGCGGTTAAAGAAGGCGAAGCGCAGGCCGTTATTTCGGCAGGTAATACCGGCGCGCTGATGGCTCTGGCCAAGGTGTTGCTGCGTATGGTTCCCGGCGTGGATCGCCCCGCCATCGCTTCACCTTTGCCCACGGCGAAAGGTCAGTCCGTTGTTCTTGATCTCGGCGCGAACGTGCAATGTGATGAGCGCAACCTGTTGCAGTTCGCCATCATGGGCGCGCTTTATGCGCGGTTCCTGTTCGGCGTGTCTCAGCCGAGTATCGGCCTGCTGAACATCGGTTCAGAGGAACAGAAAGGGCATGACGTTTTGCAGGTTGCGGCGGACCTGATGCGCGACAGCCCGACGCTTCCTGGAAGATTTTACGGCTTTATCGAGGCCGACGACATTGCCGCCGGGACAACCGATGTGGTGGTGACGGATGGGTTCACAGGCAACGTTGCGCTGAAAACCACCGAAGGCGTGGGGCGTCTGATCTCGGGTATGGTTCGCGAAGCCTTCCAGTCGGGTATCTTCAGCCGGATTGGCTACCTGTTTGCCATGCCCGCCATGGGACGCCTGAAGAAACGTTTGGACCCACGGACCTATAACGGCGGTATGTTTCTTGGGCTCGGCGGGATCTGTGTGAAATCCCACGGTGGAACAGACGATATCGGCTTCGCCAATGCGGTCAGCGTGTCGGTTGAACTCATGGCCGGTGATTTCCAATCAAAGATCACACAGGCCATTGATGACAACGGTGATCTATTTGGTCTCGATACTGACGTAGCCTGATCCTTCTTTTCTGTGCTGAACACCGCATCTCTCCTGGGCTTCGTTATCACCTCTGGATTCCTGTTGGTTATCCCCGGACCTACGATTCTGACCGTCATCGCTTATGGCCTTCGCGGCGGGCGCAAGGTGGTTTGGGCCTGTGCGGCGGGAGTGGTGCTGGGTGATTTAACAGCGGTGACCCTGTGTCTGACGGGACTGGGTGCTGTGTTGGCAGTAAGTCCAGGCGCTTACGACGTGATCAAATGGGCAGGCGTTGGTTATTTGCTCTACATTGCGGTCCAGACATGGCGCGAGAGCAACAGGCTGGCCAGTCATGGTCGTCTCAACAACGCTGCGACCAATCCCGAAGGGGCCGCTTCTGTCCCCTTGTCGCGGGTTTTTCAGCAGACCTTTATTGTCACTGCCCTAAACCCAAAGGGAATCGTCTTTTTCCTCGCTTTCATTCCCCAATTTGTGGATCGCACTTTGCCATATTGGCCTCAGGTCATTGTCTATGGATTGGTGTTCGTGATTTTGGGAGGCCTCAACGCCTTGGCCTACGCCTACTTCAGCGGCGGGCTGTCTTCTCTGTTCACGCAAGCGCGGGCTCTGAAATGGCTCAAACGGGTGAGTGCTGGATTCTTGGGCAGTGCTGCACTCATAACGGCACTCCATAACGCGCCAAATCCTTGATTTAAGGCTCTTTTGGGCTGTTTTTTGCAATTTTGGTATTTGCAGGCCTGAGTCGCGTTGACCCCTTGCGAACGGTTGGTTATCAACCCTTCCGAGGGTACAGAAGACAAAGGTGTTTACGGGTGGATAAGACAATTACGCGCGCGGACCTGACCGAGGCCTTGTATGAAAAGGTGGGGCTTTCTCGTAACGAGTCAGCTGATCTTGTTGAAAGCATCATTAACCACGTCTCTGACGCTCTGGTTGACGGCGAACAGGTCAAGATTGCGTCTTTCGGTACTTTTTTAGTGCGCGACAAAGCAAAACGAATTGGCCGAAACCCAAAGACGGGCGAAGAGCACGAAATCCCTCCTCGCCGGGTTCTCGTATTCCGCGCAAGCCAGGTGCTCAAGCAGGCGCTTGTGGAAGACTGGAAGGGCGGCCCGTTGGAAGCTTACATTGAAGCGAGCGACAACGACGAGTAAGGTACGCTGGTCCAAGCTTAGAAAACAGGGGGCCAAACAATGGTAAAAGCAAACGATGCCTTCCGGAACATTCGCGAAGCGTCTGAGGAACTCGATGTGCCTCAGCACGTCCTCCGGTTCTGGGAAACCAAGTTCCCTGAAATCCAGCCTCTGAAGCGCGGTGGCCGTCGTCGTTACTACCGGCCAGAAGATCTGTCGCTGCTAACATCCATCCGGGATTTACTGTACGTTCAGGGCTACACCATTCGGGGTGTGCAACGGTTGCTGCGTGAGGGCGGTATTGAAGCGCCGCCGGCGCCGTCCGAAGATCTGACCCTGCCGCCAGAAATGGAGGCCGAGGATCTGCGCGAAGCCGAGCTGGAAGCGGCCGAGGATATTGTGAATTCAACGGTGGCACAGACGCTTTCCGAAGAAGCCATACAGACCCGTGAGCTGTTCCAGACCATCACATCTGTGGTTCCGCAGTCGGAAAATACCTTGGCATCTATGCTGAGTGTGCCGGAGGGTTCGGAAGACCCAGTAGACCGGCAGCGTGAGGAGCGAGAGCAAATAATTGGTCGCCTTGCTGTCATCCACGCGGATCTAGCAGGCGCGATGGCCCGATTTGACCAGGCGGTCGTCGCAGAGGCCTAGCGCAGTTTTGCAGCAGGTCGCGAAGAAACCGCGGTTGCGGATCCGACCGAAAGCGCCCATATCTCCCTCATGTTCTACAGGGCGCAGCTATGGTGCTGCGCTGACGGATGCAGACTGCTCCTATGGGGGGGCTTTCTGAAAGTCCGCAACCAATGGATGACTAATAGTGACCTTTCCTTACGATCCTTTTGCCTCCGCTGGCATCGTAGCTGGCCCTGACGCGACTCCGCTTGGCGGTCCAGCCCAGACGACGATGACGACACCGATACCGTACGTGATCGAGCAGACTAACCGCGGCGAAAAAGTCTACGACATCTATTCGCGCATGTTGATGGAGCGGATTATTTTCGTGTCCGGCGTGGTCAATGACATGATGTCATCATCGGTCTGTGCGCAGCTTCTGTTCCTGGAAAGCGTCAATCCGGATAAGGACATCAGCATTTACATCAACTCACCGGGTGGGTCGGTCTCTGCGGGTCTGGCGATGTACGACACAATGATGTTCGTCAAGCCGTCGATTTCCACGATCTGCGTGGGCATGGCGGCTTCGATGGGGTCGTTCCTGCTGATGGCGGGTGATAAGGGCAAGCGGTTCTCGCTACCGAACTCCAAAATCATGATCCACCAGCCCTCCTCGGGCTATCAGGGTACGGCAGCGGATATTGAGATCCATGCGCGCGAAATCCTCAAGACGCGCGAACGGCTGAATGCACTCTATGCTCACCACACGGGCAAAAAGGTGGCTGAAATCGATTCGGCGATGGATCGGGATAACTACATGGATCCTGAAGAGGCGTTGGAATTCGGTTTGATCGATGAGATCGTCAGCAAACGCACTGAGCCAGCAGAGTAGGTTGCCCCACCCAAAAAAGGGGCAATGAGCAAGGCGCGTATGAGGCAGATAAACTGACGCGACTTCAGCGCCTTGCAAGAACCTCCGCTAACTTCTAGTCTGTCCAGCGTTTACAAGGATTTAGGAATTTAGATGTCCGGATCGATAAGTGATAGCAAGAACACGCTTTACTGTTCTTTTTGCGGCAAAAGCCAGCATGAGGTGCGAAAGCTGATTGCCGGTCCGACAGTGTTCATCTGTGATGAATGCGTCGAACTGTGCATGGACATCATCAGGGAAGAAAGTAAAGGCGGTCTCGCTAAATCTTCCGAAGGTGTACCGACACCGACAGACATTTACGGCATCCTCGACGATTTCGTGATCGGTCAGGCACAGGCCAAGCGGGTTCTGTCAGTGGCCGTGCACAACCACTACAAGCGGTTGAACCACGCACAGAAATCGACCGACGTTGAGTTGTCCAAGTCTAATATTCTGCTGGTGGGTCCAACAGGCTGTGGCAAGACCTTACTCGCACAGACGCTGGCGCGGATCCTGGATGTACCGTTCACCATGGCGGACGCAACCACGCTGACAGAAGCCGGCTACGTGGGTGAAGACGTCGAGAATATTGTCCTGAAGCTGCTGCAATCAGCAGATTACAACGTCGAGAAGGCGCAGCGCGGGATCGTCTACATCGATGAAATCGACAAGATCACGCGCAAGGCGGAAAACCCGTCGATCACGCGCGACGTCTCAGGCGAAGGAGTGCAGCAGGCTCTGCTGAAGCTGATGGAAGGCACGGTTGCCTCCGTTCCGCCGCAGGGCGGGCGCAAGCATCCGCAGCAGGAATTCTTGCAGGTCGATACGACCAACATCCTGTTCATCGCGGGTGGCGCCTTCGCAGGTTTGGAGAAGATCATTTCCCAACGTTCGCAAGGTAGTTCGCTGGGCTTTGGCGCTACTGTGCAGAGCCCCGACGAACGCCGCACTGGGGAAATCCTGCGCGACGTGGAACCCGAAGATTTACAGCGCTACGGTCTCATCCCTGAGTTCATCGGCCGGATGCCCGTCGTTGCGACGCTTGAAGACCTCGACGAAGCTGCGCTGATGCAAATTCTGACCGAACCGAAGAATGCGCTGGTCAAGCAGTACCAGCGTCTGTTCGAGATGGAAGATGTGAAACTCAGCTTCACCGACGATGCGCTGGAAGCCGTTTCGGCCAAGGCCATCAAGCGGAAAACTGGCGCACGGGGCCTGCGGTCGATAATGGAGAGCATCCTGCTTGACCCCATGTACGACCTGCCGGGTATGAGCGGCGTTGAAGAAGTTGTCGTGAACAAGGATGCCGTTGAAAAGAGCGCGCAACCTCTGTTTGTCTATTCCGAAGAAAGCGGCAGTGAGGCTGAACCCGCTTCGGCCTAGGAAACAAATCGGAATTGCCAGAAAAAAGTCGTGCCGGTCTTGATGTAGCATCAGGGCCGGTATCTCTGCCTTTGCAAACAGGCTTCCTAGGCGGTTGAATTGATCGTGTTTTATGCGATTATGAAGCACATTAAGTGACTTCAGCAGCGAGGCTTGCCCCCATGAATCAATCTTTGCCAGCCTTTGACGTAGGCGATCATTTCAGTGAGATGTCCAACAGCTTATCCAAGCAGTTCGGGAGCTTTGCGCTCATCGCACTTGTCGTCGCCGCCATCCACGTTGCGCTGACTTACACCTTCGGTGAAACCTCACCGCTGACCATAATCATCAACATAGTGGTTTACGCCATCACCGGACCCACGGCGATTATGGTCGCTTATGACGGGCAGTTGGGGCGAAAGGCCCGGCTGGGCCAGTATGTTGGCCTTGCCGTCCGGATGATCATTCCACTAGTGCTGCTGGCGATGTTGCAATGGATCTTGATTTCCGTTGGGCTGATCTTTCTGATCTTCCCAGGTCTCTACATCGGCGCCATGCTATACGTAATGATCCCTGCGGTTGTGACCGAAAAAGCTGGTTTTGGGGCTTTTAGTCGGTCGATGAGCCTGTCGGAAGGCTATCGAATTTCAATTGTTCTGGTGGTCTTTTTGCTGCTTTTGATCTGCATCGTGATCGGCGCAATCGCAAGCGCCATCAGCTACGCCATTATCAGCGTTCCTTTTATTGGGGTCGCTATTCCAAGCTTCATGAACGCCTTCATCGTGCTGATCCCAGCGGTTTCGGGAGCGCTGGTATACTGGCGTTTGGTCGAGCGTAAGGAAGGCAAGAGCCTGGAACAAATCGCGGACGTCTTCGCCTAAGGGACCGTTCTTACGGCCCTGTTTTTGTCGTCAGATGCCACTGCATACCCTCTACCATGGCTGCCTGGTATTTCAGATGCTGGGCGGCGTGCGGGACGTTGAGCGTGATGAAGGTCTTTGGCGTCGTGGCGGGCAGGGCGCGGTAGAGTTTCTGGCCGTGCCGTATGGGAATCAGGCGGTCGCGTGTGCCGTGGACCCAAGCGACAGGCACCCTTGTTTGGGCTGCCAGCGCTAGATTGTTGAACTGATCCGCCATGAGCCAGCGCGCCAAACCGGCCATGTCTGGCAGGCTGGTAAAGGTGCTCATGATGATGCCGCCACGGGCGATTTGCCCCTGATCGTGCAGAGCGTGCAGTGCCAGCGCGCCGCCCAACGAATGCCCCGTAATCAAGGTGTTGCCCGGTGGCCATCCCAGCCGCTGGGCTGTGTCCAAAGCGGCTTGCGCGTCCCGCCTTAAGCCCGTTTCCGTTGGCGTGCCCGGCAGGCCGCCGTAGCCCCGATATTCAGGCAGGAGTACGGGGTAGCCGGCG
>Ga0115564_10003769_pt1 | contig 12543 bp, 6 predicted proteins | sample COGITO_mtgs_1105_7_FD_88680 | JGI IMG/M metagenome (GOLD analysis project Ga0115564, IMG submission 88680) | Pelagic marine microbial communities from North Sea - COGITO_mtgs_110523 | ecosystem: Environmental > Aquatic > Marine > Epipelagic | place: Germany:Helgoland, sampling site Kabeltonne...
GGCAGCTTTTGGGCCATTGGTGGGGTAACCTAGTTCCCAGATTAGATCATTTACGGTCAACTCAGCGGTTTTGTTGAACGGTAGCCATACCGGTCGAACAACCGCCGGACGGTATGTAGACTTATCTGGCGAAGGCATACATCAGTCCTTGTTTTGATTTCTTGTCTAAGGCACTGTGTGATGTGTCTACAATGATGGCAAGTGGTAGTGACTTGCTGTAGCGATTTGCCAGACCAGCTTTACTATTCTCACCAATCTACTAAAGGCAGCTTAAGCAAGCCGATACCAAATTTGCCGCGCTCCGGTACGTTTTGTGATACGTTATTTATTACATTCACATTGACAAAACAGCCCAGTGCGGAAAGTCTCAATAAAAGACAACGGGCAGTAGACTGACATCATATGACAGACTTAAAAGATACCAAACCAAATGAAGGTGTTAAAAATCTTCTTAACTTTGCTGGTGGGATTATTTCGGCTCGGGACAGAGTTCATTTGCAAATGTCTGAGCATAGAATGGGAGTGTTCAGGCAAGAAGTTATAGAAGGTTTGGTTGGGCTATCGATTGGTGGAATAGAAGACGAGTGGCTTCGCATCAAACGTCAAAAATCGACTGAACCGAACTTGCCAGAAAATTATATAAGAGAATTCATTAAACCGCAAAAATCTTGGGACCCCGATAATCCCCCATCCTTGAGAGACGCGATCTCTAAATCCGTGAGTATCGATGAAGCGTCGGAGCTTTTGGAAGCTGGTTTGATATTTGATGCCGATATTATTCACAATAATTACCAGGAAAGTGATAGCGAAAATTGGAATGTTGATGTTGTTTTACATTCATCAAACTTACCCGAGATGCGAATTGAATTCGAACACTGGCTCAACAAAATCTGGCACTCATGGGCGACAGAGGAAAAGCCACGCCGGCAGTCTATAAAGCTTTATGATAGCCTTTTTCAAATTTATGCTTCTACGCACGCATCTGCGAGTTTGCCGCCGGAGATAATTTGGGGATTTGGCGTAGCGCGAATAATTAGAGACGGCAGGACGATCGATATGCCTGTGGTGGAACAGGAGGTAGAGATTTCGGTTGAAAGTGGTGGTGATATTGTTTTGGTCCAGCGCGATCGACCTCTCACTTTAAATTTAAAACCTTTTTTGGAGGTGGAATTTACGAACTCCGCACGGCTGCAAAATTCAACTGGAAAACTTTTAAGTATAATTGAAAGTGGTGATGTTGATGTCACCCCAAGCGATTTTGATATTCTTTCCCCAATAATAGAGTCTGTCGCCAATGAACTTGATGCAAAAGGTCAAATTCTTGAAATTGGCGATACGGAAAATTTTCCAGGTAAAATTAGTGACGATTTGAAAATCACAAAAAGCTGGGCGATTTTTTGTAGAGCAAGATCTTCAGCGGCAAGGATATCCGATATTGAAAACCTTAATAGATCGATAGATGGGCTTAGTGATCCACCCACATGTTTGAAGGGATACGTAGCGCCTGAGCCTGATGAAATGGGTTCTACTGATGATTTTGACTTAGATGTTGCTACGCTACAGTCTGGACCAGTTTATAGTGCTGGAACCGAGGTTGGTATGAGCTTCGATGAGCCAAAATATACAAGCGCGCAGAATTCATCTGCCCAAAACGACTATACGTATTTTTTTCCGTTGCCATTTAATGAAGATCAAGCTTCAATTATTGATGCGCTAGAGGGTCGGCATGCTGATCCGGCAGCTGTTGTGAGCGTTACTGGTCCACCTGGTACTGGGAAAAGTCATACAATCGCGAACATTTTGGCGCATTCAATGGCAAAAGGTCAAAGAGTTCTCGTGACGGCAAGAACAGCTGAAGCTATTTCTGTGGTACGCGATAAATTGCCCGCAAATTTGCGAAATTTGGTTATAGCATCGACGGGTACAGACAGGGATAGTATTGAAGCCCTCAAAACTGCAGTAACCCAACTGGCAGAAGATGTCGTAACCTTGAATACTGCTAACGCAAAAGAGGAACGCACTCGAATTGAGGCAGATATTGTCCAGTGTGATACTGATATAAGAAAAATAGATTTGAAACTTTCTGAAATTGCACGAGCAAATTTGGAACAACTAGAATTCAATGATGAGGCATTTACTCCAATGGAGCTAATGTCGTTTCTGCAACAAAGTGCTAGTGAGTTTAGCTGGTTTGAAGATAAACCGAACTCTCTACCAGATAATCAAACAATAGAAGTTGTTAATAAATTAAAAGAGTTCTTGCCTGATCTCGCTCCAGATTTTGATTTATTAAAAATTGATCTGCCAAATCTTGAAAACATTCCCACTGTTGAAGCGCTTTTAACAGCTCACACACAAGAACTTGATGTTAAGTCACAAAAGATTTTCTTGCCTAATGATTTTCCACCAATGGCTATGGACTCTGCTGCAACTATTCAAAAGGCTGCAAACCTTCTTGTTTTATCAGAAAAAACCCGAAAAAAAATTCAATCACTTTCTCCAGGTTCACAAATTTTGTTTGAGGGCTCATTTTCTATTCCCGATGCGCCGAGAATATTTGATAAAGTTATAAAATTTGTACGAGATCTCCACATATCAGAGAGGCAATTTGAAGTCACCTTTCCGAAACACGAACCATTAACAGCGTTACAAGCAGCGGCGGTGCGAGGCTGTGCTGGACAAAATCCTGCGCCGGGTTTGTTCAATCGGACGCTCAAGCGTGCGGTTAAAGAAATTACGATTTCCGGAAATACTCCAGCGACCCTAGATGATTGGGAATGCATAAGGCGAACAATAGATATTGAATTAATAGATAAAAATATTAACGCACTAATTTCAGAGTTGCCTCAAGGAAAGATTTTTTTGGGGCGTGGTCCTCGTGGATGGGATATGGCGAAACTGCTCTATTCTCTTTATTGTGATTTACAAACTGTAGTTGAACTACATAAGGAATTGTCTCTTATTTCTACAGAAGCTCGCAAATTATTTCCGGTGGGTTTAAATATTAAATTGATACGGGAAGGCGATCTTAAAACATTAATACCATCATTAAAATCAAATTTACCAATGGAGAAAGCCGCATCGAACATAAAACGTGACCTGAAATTACTCGGCGAGAAAAGTCATCATCAACTTTTTGCAAGACTTCGCGATTTGAGCGCAGCTTTGGGCCAACCCGATACCGAACCACAGGACATAGTGAGGGAACGAGGAGAGTTGACGAAAGAATTAGATCGTCTCTCCGAGGTTAAAAACAAATTGAATTATATTTTAGATTGCTTTGGCGATCTGGAACAAAAAAATTGCTGCGAATGGGTAACAAAAATTACAAAAGCCCCAAGCGATGTTAATCTCACAATTCCTGACAACTGGTTCCAGGCATGGACCTGGGCGTTTCACTTCAAAAAATTGGATGATATCGTTGAGATGGGGAATGGTGATCAACTTCGTGTTGAAAAGTCACAATTGGTCAAAAAACGCGAACGTTTGATGGAGAAATTAATTAAAGTTCGCACTATGTTGGGCCTGCATCTAAGAATGACCTCTAGCGTTCAAAGAGCAATGCAAGCTTTCACACAAGCGGTCTCTAGATTGGGACGTGGCACTGGTCAAACTGCTCCGAGGTATCGTTTAGCAGCACAAAGAGAGGCACAAAAGGTAGCGACCGTAGCTCCTGTGTGGATCATGCCAGAGTACCGGATAGCTGAACAATTGCCGCCCGATATTGAAGCATTTGACCTTGTTATATTAGATGAAGCATCTCAGTCGGATATAACCGCGGTAGCCGCTTTAGCCCGAGGGAAACAAGTCTTAATTGTTGGTGATGAAGAACAAGTAAGTCCAACCAACGTTGGAATACCAAAGCAAAAGATAGATGCCCTTCGAGCACAGTACTTGGGGAATTTACCAAACGCAGACCTTATAGATGAAAACACATCTATTTTTGAAATTACATTGCGTATGTTCCCACAAAATCATCTAATTTTGAAGGAGCACTTTCGCTGTGCACCGCCGATCATACAATTTTCTACGCAATTTTATAACAACCGATTGATTCCGATCCGCGTGCCTAAGGCATCAGAAAGGTTCGATCCGCCGCTGGTAGACGTTTTTATTGAACAAGCCACACGAAAAGGTAAAACAAATCTACAAGAGGCGGATTTTATTGTAGAGGAAATCCTTAACATAGTAAGTGATCCTGCCAATGACAAAAGAGATATTGGAGTAGTATCGTTAATCGGGCCTGAACAAGCAAAGTTAATTGAGAGTCTTCTCTTAAAACATGAGAAAATTGGTCCTGAGGTTATCCGCGAGCGTAATATTATATGCGGTGATGCGAGAACCTTGCAGGGGCAAGAAAGGTCTATAATTTTTCTAAGTATGGTCGCAACGCCCACCTCTGTGATTGCACAGACAAAAAGAGAAATTCAACAAAGATACAATGTGGCAATGAGCCGTGGTAAAGATAGGGTGTATCTAGTTCGATCTGTCGAGCTATCAGATTTAAAGTCCACCGACATTAAATCAAAACTACTAAAACATTTTGAGAACCCAATGCCTGAGGGGCAAAAAATCATGGGTAATGATGCTTTAGCGTTATGTGATAGTGGTTTTGAAAAGGAAGTTTTATCACGTTTGTTAGATGCTGGTTACCGCGCAAAACCGCAAGTTGCAGCCGGTGCTTATCGGATTGATATAGTTGTGGAAGGTCACGAGGATCGAAGACTTGCAATAGAGCTGGATGGTGATGCTTATCATGGCCCTGACAAATGGGCAGACGACATGCATCGCCAATCTATACTCGAGCGGGCAGGATGGGTGTTCTGGCGGGTGTTTGGCAGTCAGTGGCAGAGTAATAAAGAATATTGGTGGGCACATCTTATACAAACACTGGATGCGATGGCCATTGAACCAATTGGAAGCGAAGGTAGTAATGGCGCATTCGTCCAATATTTATTAGTGCCAAAATCTCCAGCTAGTAATGCTTCTATATCTGATCATCTAAATAATAAAATCGTAGGTTCTGTGCCCGTTCTTGACGATTACCAGAGTGAGGAACGGATAGATGAAAATAACCAAATTGCTAGCATTACGGGTGACGCAGTACCAATAAGATCACAGGAAAGATTGGATTTTAGCGGTGAAAATATTGCTGAAATTGAAAAACAGTCGTTAGAGAACGAAATCACCGAAAATAGTCGCGTCACTTTAGAAATGGAAGATGGAAAAAAGCGCACGTTTATTATAGTCGGACATGATCCAGATCCAGAAAATGGAAGAATTTTACCATCCAGTCCGTTAGGCGAAGCATTGCTCGGTAATTTCTCAGGCGATATGATCGAATACGAAGTTGGAGATCATATAAGGCAGGCCGAGGTTTTAGAGGTTGCTAACGGATGACAATATATAGTCATATTAAATATTATTTTCGTATTTACGTTAAAAATGGGTAAATTTAATGAACTATTAATTACAAGATTATAACTCAAAATGATGTAGGAAACCGAAGGCATATTGATTTACCTATAGAGGTATTTTCACGTGGATCCGGTCGAGTTCATTTTGCGGCGTCGATTGTCGTGTCCTAATATTTATGTATCTTTCTGAGTTTTTTGCATGATTTAGTCAGTATGAAACAACCCTAAGCCAGCTGTTGGAATGGTTACTTCTCTAACTGTACGGCTAAGCCTCGCTGTATAAAATCAACACCGTCCACATAATACATTTCGTTTGCTGGTGTGGCCTCTGCTTCTTTTATAATGTCTCGCGGGATGCCTCCCTTGATGAGGAAAGAAAACATAGTTTCACTAGCCACCATACTACTAAATTTACCAAGCTCGCTTCCTGGTTGACTTATAGAGGATGCGTTATGAAATCCAAACTTAGCGGTGCGAGAAACAAGTAATTTTTTTCCAGAAATAGCTATCAAAACGCATGCACTCGCACATTCGCCATTTACAACGGTGCTGATATTATTGTTATCGACAAATCTGGCTATGTCCAATGCGGTTGCTATCAGACCTCCACCACTGTTCAATTGTATAAATTTTATATCGTTACTATTCGCGATCTTATTTATTGTTTCGAGAGTTAAACTTCCAATTGCTCCGTCGATGAGTAGCCAATTTTCGTCAACTATAGTTGCGGCTACCCCAGAATATTTTCCTAAATTGTTCGAATTGGTTATTTTGAATGATGAATTTAATACCAGGTTAATTCCATACGATATGAAGCAGACATAAATCAGAACTGCTGCTAAATCTACCAGATCTGGGTTAGCTACAAAATCTCCATCGTTTCCGATTGAAAAAGTGAGTAATATCGCCCCAGACATAAGTAAAATTGTCCAGTATGTTAGCGTCTCGGCGAAGAGTGATATAACCAGACTATTGGACCTACCCATCAAATACTCGGCGATCGGTAGAGCTATTATCAAAACCAGACAGGTCGAAGTAGCTAAGACCGTTAAAAGTTTTAAATTCTTTTGTCCCATTTATTAAATTGAATTCATGATCCTGCCCGCCGCTGTCACTGTAATAAGAAGCAAAATTCCCAAAATATTTAATGTATATTGGCCCGGACCGCTGGGCCTGTGCCACACCGTGTAATTTTTTTCGGAATCCCAACTCGTGGCCCCAGTGTCTTTTAGTTTTGAATAAGACATCCAAAGCGTAATTAGCGATACCAAAGGAATACCTAAGCCCAGTCCCCGTAGATAAACGGATAAATCACGCTGTATTCCCTGCACAGCTCCAATTCTTCTTCCATTTTGATCGACAACCATTAAGCCAAAAATTAATTTTCCTAACGAACTTCCCGACAATCCAATTACAACACCGCCTAAAACACATCCAATAAGCGCCGTAACTACAATATCTATTAAAATGCCTCCAGGTGAACTGAAGATAGAAAAAAATTGGTCTGCTGTGTAGGGAGCTACGGAATAGAATACGAAGGCAATAACGGTAAAACCTAAATAGCCAAAAACAACAATGTCTATAGATCTGGCGGCATATCGTCTCCAAGGAGTTGGCGGCGATGATAGCCAACCAGTCGGAACTTCTCCGTGCAGCACCATATTACTCTGAATATTGGGAACAGGTTTATCGGCAGTAAATTCAGACTGAGTCTGATCTGAGCTCGTCTTATTTTGCAACGAGCCATTTGGCATATCTGAGAAGTTTTTGGCACCGCATTTAGCACACATTACCATTGTGTTCTGGGCGGGTTCGCTACACGAGCTGCAATATTTCATCTGCTTTCCTCACTTGGTCTCATTTTCATACAATTCCAGTAAAAATAATTAATCAATCTTAAAGTAACAAAACTTTAAATATCTGGTTGAAGGAACAAAAGCTAAAATTAGTAATTATTTTTTTTAATTGATTTTATTTCGGCGTTTATTTAGCGGGCGTTATTGACCTGAAATATATTTTCAAACAGTATTATTAAGATACCTTAAAGTAATGTTGCATCGTTGAGAAAAATGTCGGCTAGTTAAGATAAAGGCGAGAGAAATATGACTGTTGATTATGTAAACAATCCCAATCAAAGGACCCCGTGTGTTTTGATTTTAGATGCGTCCTATTCCATGTCTACAAAAACATCCTCAGGTAAAACAAGAATTCAGTTATTAAACGAAGGGCTGCAGGAGTTTGAGAAGGCCCTGAAATCAGACAGTACAGCGTTGACCCGAGTACAAGTGTCTATAGTTTTAGTTGGCGGCCCTAATTCTAAGGCAGAACTTTTAATGGATTGGACGGACGCTAATTATTTCACTGCATTTAATTTGAAAGAGGGCGGCAATACACCCTTAGCAGAGGGACTGGAGATCGGATTAGATTTGGTGGAGACGTCTAAAGTAAATTTGCGTCAAAACGGTATTAGCTACACAAGGCCGTGGATGTTTGTGATGTCAGACGGTGAACCCACAAGTGATAGAGCTATTTGGAAGAAGGCTGCAGAGAATTGCAAGCGAGCTATCAACGATAAGAAATTAATGATTTTTCCTATTGGCATCGACAGTGCGTCAGGTAATGCACAAAAACTGAATGAAATTTCAGATAAGCCGTGCCTAAATATGGAGGGCACAAAGTTCAATGAATTTTTCGTTTGGCTTAGTGACAGTTTAAGTGCTGTTACACGCAGCAGACCTGGCGACACAATAGAATTACCCGAAACGGATCCATGGCGGCATGTTGGAATTTAAAAAATGTCTCATTGGATTGTAACACGCGGATCAGTCACCGGGACATCCCATACTTCTCAAGGAGAGGAGAAACAGGACAGTATAGCGGTAATTGAAGATATACATGGAAATGTATCCTTTTGTTTAAGCGATGGTGCAGGTTCCTCTAAAAATTCAAAATTTTCGTCATCCATTACATCTCAATTTATGGCAGAGGAACTTTCTAAACTTCCGAGTATGATAGAGGAGAGGGGAACTGGATCATGGATAAATGACTATATAATACAGTGTATTATTAATTTAAGAGCCGCTTTATATGAAAAATTTGATACATATGATTTAAGAGACTATCATTGCACGCTGGTTAGCGGGATCTTTTTTAAGAATACGTGTTTGGTGGCCCATATTGGGGATGGAGCAGTTTTGTCCGGGACAGTTAGTCTAGATGACAACGAATGCTTATTGAATGAAAAATTATATTTTTCAGAACCAGAAAATGGAGAATATAAAAATGAAACATATTTTCTTACCGAGCCCAACTGGCTAAAACACTTAAGAATAAAAGTTGTTCCAAACGTTTCTTGGTTAATTGCTGGGACCGATGGTGGCATAGACCTTCTATCGGTTGGGGATCGTTTGCAAGACCAGTTAGTTTTGGAAATTTTAAAAGATCTTATCGATTGCCCATCGTCAGAGAGAGATCAAAATTTAGAAAGGATTATGAGTTCTGATAAGGCTGATGAAAAAACTAATGACGATAAAACCTTAATTATTATTACATCGAGTGAAATTTCCAGAAATAGTAACCCATACTGGCAGCTTGATGCTAACACGATAACTGATTTTTACCCAAAAATTCAAAAAAAAAACGACGCTCCCAAAAATCTTGACCTAACGCCGAGTGCAGTTGTTGAGAACAGTCACGATTCACTTAAGATATTAAAAAATATAAATATTATAAGAAGAGTCTATGGTTTTTTTCATAAACAAACGATTTTGACTATCGTTTTATTATTGGTGTTTGTCATTTCAGCGTACGCAATTTTGAATTTCAAGACTCGCCAACTGGATAGCCCTCGAAATTTAATAGAGGCGATGAAAATTCCCACGATTAAAGAAAATAGTGACGAGGGACCTGAAGAGTCGGATGCGAAGGAGGAGGGCCCGACGAATGGCTCTAACTTCCCCAATGATGATCCGCTGAAGGTTAACGCTGAGGATGCATCAAACGGCGTGGAAGTAGATCAAAGTGAAACCCTGTTAGAAAACGAAATGGAAATAAAAAACGAATTTTCCGTTTTGGAGGATTTGAGCGGAAACCAAGACGTGGTTAGGCCGGACTTGTCTCAGGAAACTAAAATTAATAATTATATTAAATTTTTTAGAAGAATTATCGAATGGGTTACCCCTAAATCTACGCCTCTGGACGACACAGTATTAATCGATGGCTCGAACGTTAAACAGAAAAATTCCGAATAAAGAGGTATTGGTAAAAAAATGGCTTATTCATTAATAACTCCAAATTCTGTTCAGTTTTTTGAACTAAACCTAGGAGACCATTTAGGCCGTGGTGCAACTGCTGACGTTTATAAGGTGTCCATTGAAGGTCATTATTACGCTCTAAAAATTTATAAAAAACCGGATGAAATAAATTGGGCAAAACTTAAAGCGTTATCCGAATTGGGTCATGACCAGGAATTTTCTTTTGTCAAAACCCATGCTTGGCCGTTGGGCATCGTTCAAAAAGATCAGCAGAGTATTGGCTTCGCGATGGAGCTATTTGATTTAGATTCGTTTAAAACTGTAGATCATTATTATGATAACATCTTAAGAGCACAAATCAGTGACACGCGATTATTAGCGTTGCCCAATTTAGTTTTAATTGCAAAAAATTTGTCATTAGAGCTTGGGAAATTTCATCAAAATAATATCCACTTAGTCGACATTAAGCCGCAAAATATTGCAATTAATACAGTTACAAACGAGGTAATTATACTGGACTGTGATGGTTTATCTTTTGGGAAAGATAATGTCCATTATCCAGCCGATTTTGTATCGGCAGACTATATCGCGCCAGAAGTAACAATCAATAAATCGCCGCCCCAAACCTTAGGCCTTGGACAGGATTTGTATGCCTTATCCGTTTTAATTTTTCAAATTTTGAACCGTGGGCTTCATCCATATTCCGGTGTGTCAAAAGTTGAAATTCAGGTGCACACGAACGATGATAAGGCCACTTTAGGTAACTATTATGCGTATGGGAAAATAGATAATCCGGCTGTTGCTCCTCATGTTTCCAGTCTACACCGTCATTGGGAAAACAATATTCTATCGGCGTTGGAAAGCTGCTTTACTGGATCAGTGAGGACTTCGGCGGCTGATTGGGTGCAGATATTTGAGGGTATCGAGCACTCTAAAGGGTATGTTCGTTGTGACAAATTTCAGCAAGATTCGCTTCATATAAAGTTTCGAGACAAAGAGTGTCTTCAATGTCATCTTGATGGCTTGCAGATTACGCATACCCCCCCTCCAAAGCCGCAAAAGCCATCATTTGATCCATTGCCGCCTCCAGCACCTTCCAAACCTCCACCGACCGTTCCAAAGAAGGCGTCGGGGTTTGCAAAGTTTTTATCAGCATCGATTTTGGTTTTGATCGTTTGGGCTATTTTTAAAAATGTTGAGACAACCAATGCTCAACGTACAACTTCACCGGTGACCACTGTTACTGATACACCTGGGCTAGTAGCAAGAAACTGTTATAAAAATGTAAAATTTTGCAATATAGAACAACTGTGTTTCCTTGCAACAACAACGATTAATGGTCGCCAGTCCTGGATAGCAACCACAACAACTTTTTCAAAGTACGTGCAGGAAGCTAAAACAAGAGGTTTAACCTGTGGTGTGAAAACCAGTTCAAACTCTTCGTCTGGCAAAAAAGTTTGTAGTTCTAACTTTCCACAGAATTGCGCTACAGACTTACTTTGCGCGCGTGCCACTATTCTCGATGGTAGCCAAAGGAAATGGCGTATTCATTATTACAATCAACTTTACGTTCAAGAAGCTAAAAAACGTGGTTTGACCTGTGGTGTAAGAAATGTTGCGGTCCAACCATCAGCCAGCTCCCAATCAGCAAGCTTTTCGTGCATTTCGGCCCAGCCTGAGCGATGTACTGATATACTACTATGCGGGCGAGCTACTTATTTCAGTTCTGGTGAGCGAAAATGGCAAACTGGCATCAACTCAAGCGTTTTTGTAAGGGAGGCTAAAAAACGTGGTTTGACCTGTGGTGTAAGAAATGTTGCGGTCCAACCATCAGCCAGCTTCCAATCGGCAAGCTTTTCGTGCAATTCGGCCCAGCCTGACCGATGTACTGATATACTACTATGCGGGCGAGCTACTTATTTCAGTTCTGGTGAGCGAAAGTGGCAAACTGGCAGCAACTCAAGCGTTTTTGTAAGGGAGGCTAAAAATCGGAAATTGCAGTGCGGGGTCACTGTTGGAAAGCCAAAATATTTTGAAAATACGGATTTTTTGGGAAACGATTTTAATAACACGGGCATAAGAGGCATATCATTTGCGGCCTGTGTAGATATTTGTAAGGGCAGGGAAGACTGCAAAGGGATCTCCTATGTTGATGAAAAAAAGTGGTGCTGGCCTAAGCGAGCAATGAATAATCGCTCAATTAGAAGTGGAATTACGAGCATGATAATACGATAAAAAAACGCTGTTCTTTTTCGTAAGATTTGCCATCCAGTTTCGGACCAATTTTGATGATCGGATATACAAACTTCCAATTTAATAGAACTAATTTTCAGGCGCTTGAATTGATTTCAGGTTAAAAAGTGTATTAAAATTCTTATGTCTAGTCCAGTAATGTTGCACGCAACAATCTATTGATTAGCAGCTTAACTTAATCTGTTTTCACAATTCACGCAGTTTCTTTTTAACAGAACTGTCAAAAGCTACTAAAAATAGTTAGAGCCGGCCAAGTTATACAAAAATCCGAATTTTAATTTTTTTGTAGGTCATGATAAGAGAGTTGGCTAAATCAACCCGAAAAATCACGCAGATTTTAAAACCTGTATCTACCCAACCAACACCACTCCCACCATGTTCTTTAAATTTCTATGAAAACCGGCTTATTCTCAAAACAAAGGCTTCCTCGGGAGAAAAGAAAGCCTTAGGTCGATTGCTGCTCGTTTCGACGGTGTTTCGACCCGCCTTGTTGGTACTGGTATGATACTTTTAGCTAATTTACCAAGAAATTAATGCTGTGCTTAAAACTGGGCAAATTTTTGCTGCATGCAAAAATGTCCAACTCATCATTTACTGCACATTCTACCTTCAATTTTGCA
>Ga0115564_10003773_pt1 | contig 12528 bp, 12 predicted proteins | sample COGITO_mtgs_1105_7_FD_88680 | JGI IMG/M metagenome (GOLD analysis project Ga0115564, IMG submission 88680) | Pelagic marine microbial communities from North Sea - COGITO_mtgs_110523 | ecosystem: Environmental > Aquatic > Marine > Epipelagic | place: Germany:Helgoland, sampling site Kabeltonne...
CTACTGGAATCGCGGCCGCCAGCGACATACATTTTGTCGTTAACGATGGCTACTTGGAAGTGGTCACGTCCACGAGGGGCATCAGCTAGCTGAGTCCAAGTACCCGTGGCAGGATCAAACTCATCGAACCATGAAACCAGTGTTGCCCCAGTGTTGTGACCTCCATCATTTCCCGCGACGACATAGATTTTACCTGTGTAGGCTATAGCTCCCGTCGAGCCGCGATTACGGTCCCCAGGAATAGCAGGTCCAACATGCCATGAATCGCTTGCAGGATTGTAGATATAAATATTGTCCAAGTTTTGCTCATTGGGGAATCCTCCCGTCCACGCGCCGACAACATAAATCAAGCCGTCTGATTCAACGGCTTGAAAGTGATGCATTTGAATTGGCAAGGAAGCTCCCGAGGACCAGGTGTTGAGTGCTGGATCATATATTTGCACGGAACGACCATCTCCGCGCCCTCCGATCAAATAATACTTATTGCCAGCCTTCACGTAAGCATTTTCGTGGCATTTACAACTCGGTGGGGCGGGTTCAGCTGGTGCAAGATCGTTCCAATCACCTAGGGCATCTGAGGCCACGGGTGTGACGTCAATGAAGTCCCATTGTGCTGTAAAATCTCCGTCGTCATTAGTGGCACTGGCAATCACGCCAACAGCCAAAGCATCGGTGCCCTGTAGTGTGCTAAGTAAGTTGCCTGACAAGGGAATAGGGGCCCCTAGGTTGGTCAGGGGACCATCATCAATACTGTATTGCGGCTGCACAGTGCCTATTCCCGGATTGACTAGAAAAAAGAGGTTGAGGTTTACCAACTGAGTGAGTCCGGTGATGTTAGGTGAGGGGGTGAGCGTTTCAGCTACTGCATTATTTTCATGCACCAAGGTAAGCTCTGGCCCGTTGCTAGTAGCCACTGCAGCAAACATCAAATAATTATCCTGATCTCCGGTGCCGATGTAAGCACCTGCTGAGCGCCCATCCGTGGGTATGATGCTTCCGAATACATCACCAGGCATGCGCACATGGATTAAGAATGCGCCTGAGGTGGAGTTGACATCAATGCCGAATTGTAAGGCATTTTCTTGATTATTTTGACCTTCAAAAGCACTGGTTTGAGTGACGCCATCAATGGTTAATACACCCGCTGTACCGCCAGGGATTAGCAGCTCGTCTCTCAGAAGTGCCAAATAATCATCAGTCCCATTGCTCATTAAGCCTGTAAAACCTAATCCATAAAATCCTATTCCAGGATCTCCATTGAGCATCGGGTAATCGAGGGGGATCGATGTCGAGCGACCATTGTGCTTATCCTGTGGGTAAGCGTCTTGAGCATCTAATATGCCATCATTGTCGTCATCAAGATCATAGAGGTTCGATACAATGTCTTGGTCAAAATCAGCTGGCACATCCGAGGCCGAACAAGGACTGGTGCCATTATCAATCTCTTCTGCATTTGAATAACCATCCCCATCCTCATCGATATTGGGATCATAAACTCCGCTACAAACAAAATTATTACCGCCATCGTAATCGGAAGGTTCAAAAATGGAAATGTTGTTACTTCCGTAGGTTGCCGCCCAAATCGTTCCAGGAAAGGGCCCGTCGTCTCCTTGCGCGACTACGTCCAAAGGAAGAGAGCCGAAGTTGCTGGCAAAGGTCGATACGTTTATTGCTTCATCCCCTGAGGCATTAAGCTGTATGCGCTCCAGATTACCGCCGAAACTAGCGAGAATCAGATCGCCTTGAAGTTCTCCGTCAAAGTTGGAAGCTGTGTATTCGGCGATGCCATTGGTAGATGATCCAAAAGTGGCTAGGGCATTGTCATCTACTCCTGGTTGCAGGTAGTCCCCTTCAGAAGGGTTGACCATGCTTGGTGGCACAGGAGGCCAATCAACGGGAAGGTCTGAGGCTTGCGTTCGCCATGTTCCTTGCGACGCGTCATCGGTATCATTGGTGTAGAGGCCAGCACCCGTGGGGTTGGCTCTTATGGGTGTGGGGTGACCTCCATAAAAACCCTCCGTGACAAAGTGTAGATTGTCTTTGTTGTTTACTTTAGCGTCGCCACCTGTGCCGGGGCCAGTGGATCCTGGTTCCCCTGTTAGATATTGGTTGGTAGCATTAGATGTTCCATCATTAGGGGGGCCTTCACCATCAGGGTGCCCACCCCAGCCGCCATTGGGTCCATTATCCACGGTGTACATTCGTCCTTCTTTCCCCGGTAAACGCGTGATCAGAAAGTCATAGGCATTGCGGAAACCTGAGGCATAAATTTGCACAGGTCCGTCAACAACAAGCTTGGCTTGATTAAGTCCATCATTCCCGCCCCAAGGATCATTGATATCCTGATTGCCCGATGAGTTATCCCGATCTGGATCATCAAGTGTAGGTAGATCATATTTATAAAAAGCCAACCCGCCGAAATCAGTCTGTGTCGGCATGGCGTCAATTGCATCTAGATCAATGGAGAGAATCGCACACGAGTAAGCATACTCTGTCAGCGATGCAAAATTCTGCGAAGGGGAACCTGCATTGGTGTTACCGCCAACCGCTAAGTAGAGTGTATTGCTTGTCTCATCCAACTGCATGCCATTGACCGCGTGGTTTTCCTCTGAGCGTGGAAGCCCGCGAACCAAGTCAACTTTATCCCAACCGTTGCCGTTCCAAATTAATCGAGAAATGACCCCAGAGTTTGTATCTAAGTTTTGATCGCCGCTGGGTCCACCGATTCGAGGATCACTCGAGGATACATACAATATAGGCTGCTGAGCAGTTCCTGAGAGGAGGATTCCTGTAACCTGACGTTTTCCGAGGCTGGCATTTAAAGTGCCATCGTCATTGTGATTGAGCATACTTTTAACCAAGAGAATCGTCTCTACATTGGTTACGACGTAGTTGTTGGAAGCCTGCCTGCTGATGGTGTATGCAAAAATAGTTCCGTCCTGCTGGGATACGTAAAGGCGCCCGTCTGGACCGAATTGTAAAGACGTCGGGTTGTTTAAGGACTCACCCTGTAATCCACTTGATGTGAAATTAATGGCAGCGTGAATCTCTGCGGTGTTGAAGAGAGCTAGCACACTGAGAAGAAGCGCTAGGAAAGTATTTTTTGAGAGGGGTGAGGAAAGAGGCATTCGGGAAAAATTATCTTACCTGAGTTTATTTCAAGCAGCTAACAGGACGAAGATCTTTCTAAAAAGACAAACTAAGCAGGCTTTATATTCCTTGGTTTTGGATAGTAAGTGGGGATTAGCTTTTCGGGCTGTGTGGCAATCTACATCGAAAAAAGCCATGTCATATTCCGCCGGAATTAAGAGCGTTAAGAGAAAGGTTCCCCGGGGGGTTTTTTCAAATTCCTCCTTGGATTTAAGCGTAATTCCTACAGGAATCTTAAGCGAAATGTGGCCATCAAAAACAAGGCTTCATAGATGCGTTTATATGCGGCATATTGGGGGTGTGAAGCTGAATGCGGATGTTGGTGAGGGCATAGGTGATGATGAGTCATTGTTTCGATGGATCGAGATGGCTAACGTTGCCTGTGGATCTCATGCAGGTGGGCCGGAGGAGATGACAGAGGCTGTTGATCTTGCTATGAGTTACGGAGTAGCAGTCGGAGCGCATCCAGGATATCCGGACCGTGAGGGCTTTGGGCGGAAGTCAATGAAGCTTTCATCTGCTGAGCTTACCCGTGTTGTGATCGAGCAAGTGGAAGCCTTAGATGCCATATGCCAGCAGGCAGGAACCAAGCTGCAGTATGTTAAACCTCATGGAGCACTTTATCACGATATGATGGCCTATCAGGAGGTGTACGAAGCTATGCTCCAAGTAGTGGCTTCGCTGCCTCATTCCCCAGCTCTGATGATCATGGCTCGAGAAGATGATGCCCTCGACCGGAGGCTGGCGGCCATGCATGGGGTGGCATTGCTTTTCGAAGCTTTCGCGGATCGTGCCTACACCGCGCAGGGTACGCTGTTGGATCGTGCCGAGCCGGGGGCGGTTTATAGTGACTCGGAGCGCATGCTTGAGCAGGTCATGCAGCTTGCCCACGAGGGAGGTGTCACCAGCTATTGTGGTAAAACCATCGCGATCGCTGCCGATACCATCTGTGTGCACGGAGACAACCAGGCATCGATCGAAGCAGCGAAGCAGATTCACTTAGCACTTAGGCCATGATGGGGATAAAGGTCAGTTGGGCTCCTGTTTCTGAAACGAGTCTGATGCTTTATTTTGGAGACGAGATTGATGTCAAACAGGCTTCGTTGATTGGCGAGGTGGCTCGCCGTATCAAGGCGGAGCATCAGGAGGTTTGTGAAGTAACAGCATCTTATACCTCTATTTTGGTGCAGGTTCATTCACCACAGATCAAGCTTGAGGAGTCTGGCAAGAGACTGGTAGCGATGACGGGTCACAGTGTTGTTGAAGAAAAAGCGGAGGGGAAACTCATCGAGCTACCTGTGTATTATCATCCCGATGTGGGGCCTGATCTAGAAATAGTGGCACGTGCCAACGGCTTAACGGTCGCAGAGGTTATCGCCATTCACGCGGGCAGAGATTACACGGTGTGTGCCATTGGCTTTGCTCCTGGCTTTGCTTTTCTAGCTGATGTTGATGCACGTATTGCGACGCCGAGACATGGGCGTCCGCGAGCCAAGGTGGTAGCGGGCAGTGTCGGCATTGCCGACCGACAGACCGCGGTTTATCCGATGGATACGCCTGGCGGTTGGCAGTTAATCGGGCGGTGTCCTGTGCCACTTTATGATCCAGATCAAACACCCCCGAGTCCGTTTGAGCTTGGTGACCGAGTGCGCTTTGTGCCGGTAGAGCGTCATGATTATATCGAAAGGGGTGGGCATGTCTGAGGCTGATGATAATACCAAGGGGCTGAAAGTTCTTAGGCCAGGAGTGCGCACTACCGTGCAGGATCTTGGTCGTTACGGCTATGCAGGGCACGGTCTAAGCCAAGGAGGAGCAATGGATTTGCAGGCCCATTGTTGGGCCAATAGGCTATTGGATAACCCCGTTAATGAACCGACCTTGGAAGTTGCCATCGGTATGGCGAGCTTTCGTGCGGAATGTGATCTGATGCTGGCGATTACCGGAGCAGATATGCAGGCAGAGCTTGATGGTGAGCCGATTGGTAATTGGCGGAGCTTTTCGATGAAGCGTGGTCAGATCTTGAAATTGAAAGCAGCTCAAAAAGGGTTACGAGCCTATCTGGCTGTGAAAAGTGGCTTTCAGGCAGTCCCTATTTTGGGTAGTTGCTCGACGGTGGAGCGCAATCGTTTAGGCTCGATCGTCCAAGAGGGTGACGTGCTACCGGCAAAGGCTTGTCATCATGAGGCGGCAGCCTGTGTGCCTCCGAGGTATGTGTCGAATTATCCTGACGCTATTGAGCTGCGAGTCATGGAGTCTTATCAAGCCGGTCAATTTAGTGCGGATGCCATGGCGAAATTCTACCAAGAAGATTATAGGGTCAGCTCTGACTCAGACCGCATGGGTGTGCGACTTGAAGGTGGCGCGGTTATACCACCGAGTGGAGGAGTGATATCTGAGGGTATCGCCTTAGGAGCGATTCAGATTCCGCTGGATGGACAGCCGATCGTGCTGCTCAATGATCGGCAGACGCTGGGGGGATACCCCAAGCTGGGGGTTATTGCGCGGGTAGATTTGCCCCGGCTCTGTCAGGCACGCCCCGCGACGCGGATACGCTTTGTCCCGGTATCCATCGAGCAGGCGCGGTTGGAGTGGTCAGAGTTTTGCGACTATTTCTCACTCTAGTCTTCGTGGCCTAGCCCAATTTTTCTAACACGATCACGCACTCCAGGTGTCTGGTCTGCGGGAAAAGGTCAAAGGGCTGCACGGCAGTGAGCTTGTAGCCTGCGAGAAGAAACTCGCTGAGGTCACGCATCTGGGTAGCTGGATTGCAGGAGATGTAGACGACTTTTTTAGGGCTAAAGGCGAAGAGTTGCTCGAGGAATTCTTGGTTGCAGCCTTTGCGCGGCGGGTCAATGACCACGGCTGTTTCTTCAGCTGGAAAGCTAATGTCGTCAAAAATAGCTTCGGCGCTGGAGGCGAGGAAGGTAGCGTTGTCGATTTTGTTGAGTTCAGCATTACGGCGGGCCCAGTCTGCTGCGGTCTCGCTGACCTCGACTCCCGCGACTTGTTTGAACTTGTGCGCGAGACACAGTGAGAAGAGGCCTGATCCGCAGTAGGCATCGACGAGGTAGTGGGCACCGCAGGAGGACGCTTGTTCGGCGACGTAACTGGTGAAGGCAGGTAGGATGAATGGGTTGTTCTGAAAGAAGTCCCCGGCGAGAAAATGAAAAGTGATATCTCCCGCGTCGGTGGTGACGGTTTCGGAGATGGGATTGCGGTGATTGGTTTCTACGCGACCTTCGGTGGCGCGCAATAGTAAGGTGGCGTCTTTTTTGTAGGTCTTTGCGTTGTTGCGTGTTTCGTCGCGGATACGGGGTAGGGCATCATTGATCTCATCCATGGCGATGGGGCAATGCGGCACGTCGACGAGGTGTGAGCGCTGCCCTGCTAGCAGGAAACCAATGTCGCCGATCTTACCGTCGCGAGGCCGTTTGAAGTGTGGCGTGATTTTGGAGCGGTAGCCCCATTGGCGAGGTGAGGGAATCGCAGGGGATACATCGGTATGCACACCAGCCATATGCTCAAGTAACTCTTCGACCTGGCGTGTTTTCCAAGCGAGTTGCTTATCGTAGGAGAGGTGCTGGTACTGACAGCCACCGCATCTGCCGAAGAGAGAGCATTTGGGCTCAAGGCGGTCAGTTGAGGGGACGAGGACGTCGACGAGATCAGCCTGACTGTGTGATTTGTCGTTGCGGAAAATACGTGCGAGGACCTTTTCTCCCGGAAGGGTGTGTGGCACAAAGACAACCCAGCCTTGTTGTGCTTCGTCTTGGCCGCTTTGGTTACTTTGCTCGCCTTGGTCCTCAAGTTGCACACGGGCAATGCCGACACCAAGATTGCTTAGCGATGAGATTTCAAGTTCGATTTCCTGATGGTAATCAAACGGGTGAGGATTGAATTTTTTGGGTTTGCGCATGGCAACCAGAGAGCCGATCTATCGTTAAAGCTTAGGGCTTATCGCTCTGCTTAGGGATTGCCGCTTGAAGGGGTTCCTGCAGGGGGTTTGATAGATATACTAGGGGATGAATTATTAGGTTGGCTTGGTGGCTTTACTGCAGCGGGCTGCTCGCCTTCGGCTATTTGTGCGTCCGTTGGTAGAGCAATATCATCTGATGGAGTGCGAAAGAGACTGGTCGCGGCAGCCGCGGTGGCTGTTGATACTTTTGCTTTTACTGTTTTCTTAGGAGCTTCTTCGATGGGCTCTGGTGCGGGGCTTTCTTGTTTAGCACACGAGGCACAAAACTGAGCGAGGCATGTTAGCAGAATGAGGTGATGGATTGTTTTCATGGTCATTAAGAAACGCTGTTGGCAAGATTAACCTTTAAGCTCGTCTGGGAGAAGTGGCAATGGAGAAAGTGAGGAATGCGGAGGAAAGTTAGAGCTGTTTGAGTGTCAGTCATTGTCGAGTTGAGAGGCTTGAGCAAACAGCCTTAGGTAAACAGCCTTAAGTAAACAGCCTGAAGCAAATGGTCTCATGCAAACAGGCCCACACGGAAGAGTGCAGGCCTGTTGATTATAGAGTGTTCTTTGTGAAGGTCCTTACGCAGGGCTTTGCAGTTGGCGATTAATCACGGATACGTGGCGCACGAACTCACGAGTTTCTTTTTGCCATTGGGCCATTGCTTGTCGCGATACGCTTACCTTGTTTGAAATGGCTTGTTCTAGCTCGTTATAGCTGTCGGTGAGACGCTGAGAGAAATCATGAAATGCTTCCATGGCTTTTTCGCTGAGCGCAGTCTCTGGCTCAATCGCTTTGACTTTATCTGCCTGGCGGCATGCTTCACGCATTTCTGCGAGCAGGATTTTTTCATCCGATACACGGCGCAGGTTGCTGGTAAGACCAAGCTTAGAAAGCACCCAAATCATCCACTTGGTAGGGTCAAACTGCCAAGGCTTTACGCCATTACGGTAGTCGTGCTGGAACGCGTGGTGGTAGTTGTGGTAGCCTTCGCCACATGTGAAAACGGCCATGATTGCGCTATCACGTGCAGAGTTCTCTGTATTATACGGGCGTTTGCCGATGGTATGGCAGAGCGAGTTGATGAAGAAGGTGCAGTGCTGAACTACGACGATGCGTAGGATACCGGCGAGCAGGAAGCCTCCGAGGGCGTAGTGCCAGGTAGGCTGAACCATGTAGGCAAGTGCGGTGGGAACAACAACGCCTAGGATGAAGCCGATCCAGTGCACATACTTGTGTTGCCACATGCAGAGCTTGTCCCGCATAAGATCATTGACGTTATTGACTGGTTCTTCGGGTCTCATCTTGAAAATGAGCCATCCAATGTGAGCCCACATGAACCCTTTGGAAATATCATAAGGATCATCATCGTGGTCGACGTGTTTATGATGTTTGCGGTGATCAGCGGTCCAATCAAAACATGAGTTCTCGAAGGCGCAGGCGCCGAAGAGGAGGGTAACCAGCCTGACAGGCCATTTCGCCTTGAAAGCAAGGTGGGAATAGAGCCGGTGATAACCGAGCGTGATACTCATGATGGTGATCACGGTGTAGAAAAAGAACATCCCGAACTGAAACCAGTCGATTCCGAAGTGCCATAGATAGATGGGAACGGCGGTAACGGCGAGGAGAGCGGTGGTAATGAGGAAGATACTCGTGATCCAGTTGACGCGAGAAAAAGGAATTTTGTTAAACATAGCGGGTAAAAAGAGGGCCAGGTGCAGTAATCATTTTGATCAGTCTGTGGCCGATGTGGATAAAAATGGCAGTGGTTATTCACCAAAGATGGATCTCTTTACACGAGCTGGCTTGTAAAGTCAAGCTCAGGCTTAGGCTAGGCATGGCGGTTAAGCCGCACTGGATGCCTTAAACAATACGTTTCCATTGAGTTACAAGGGAAACCGACCACTGGAATTTCCTAGCTGTTTCTCGGATTAAAAAGGGCTCATCTGCCTTTTTTACTAGCTCAAAAGAGGGGCAAAGAAGCTCAGATAACCATTCAAAGGTATCCTCACTGGGTTGATTCTCAGGAGGGGTGAATTGTTCCAGCCAGGTGCATGGGGTGGCCAGAACGAGATAGCCACCGGGTAAAACTAGATCGGGAAGCCGGTTGAGTAGTTTAGCTGGATCGGGGAGTCGGCAGATTAGGTTGGCGGCATGAACATAATCAAATTGGCCGAGATTTGCGGGCAGATTCATTGCATCAGCACAGAGGAACTGGATGCCTTCTGAATGGGAATGCTCGGGAATGCTTGCCGTCGCCCTGCTATTGATTTTGCCGCTTTCTTTAATGGGGTAATCAATACTGCCATGCTGGCGCATTTCTTCAGCGGCTTCAATAAAGCTGGCAGAATAATCAATGCCGACGACCTCGTCGCATACTTTAGAGAGTTCAAAGGTGGATCGCCCGACCGCGCAGCCAATATCCAGGCCTCGCGATGCTTTTTTCTCGGGGAAATAGGCAACCGTACGGCTTGGAAATCCGATTGCATCAGCAGGTCCAAACGGCCAAGGCATCAGCTCTGCATCGGTGCCGTAGTGCATGAGTAAATATTCGCTGAGGGCTTGGTCTGTTTCGTAAAGGTTGGGCATCTGCAGAAGGGGTAGAAATAAACAGAGCAGAAGGCAAGCGGTAAGCAGTGAATACTTGGCTCAGCTTTAGCCGTAGAGGGCTCTGAGGATATCGGTTTCCGTCGGTGATCCAAGGTGGCTGAGCTGAACAAGAACTTTATCCCAGGTAGGTATTTCTAAACGCTCCTTCTCGATTTGTCGTTGATCTATAGGGAACTCGTCCGCGGGAAGAATGCCCTGTGCCAGATGGAAGCAAGCCCAAGCTCGCCATGCCCGCAGTTCTTTGTTGGGGCCGCTTATGCGGCTTGCGAGGTGCTGGTAATGGCGCACGGGGTTGCCCATAAAACCTTCTTCATGCCGACGGGTAAGGATCCAGACTTTGGCCTGATAAGGCAGAGGCCACTGAGTGAGTGTTATATCGTCGGGGGCGAGGGTGACACCAAGTGCATGGTTGAGTTGGAGCAGTGCTTGGGCGGGTTTGCCTTGAAGCCAGAGGGACTGAGCGCAGGTGAGTGCGGCAAGATAGTAGCAGCTGGGATCTCCGCTCTCACGTGTCTGCCGGCTATCCGATGGAGTCAGTATACTTTTTGCATGCGGCAAGAATGGACAAGCTTCGCGGCCTGCGATGTGTTGGCGAATAGGCATCTCAATGGGCGTCTCAGTGGGTATGTCTAATCGTCAAGACTACGAGCTTCAGCCGTATGATCTGAAAAAAGAATCACCATTGGGCGGCAGCACACTTCACAATCATAATCGACTTCGCATGGGCACTCCTCGGCGGGAGGAAGTGTAACATCGAAGGATTGAAAGCATGCCGGGCAGGTAACGGGAGTTGTTTCCATGGCATTAATTTGTTACCAAGTCGCATGATCGTCAATCAGCTTCGCGACCAGATTCCCTTTACCACAGCAGATGGATCCACTATCCGCAGTATTCTCGATGCCACCAATGCACCCGTAGAAAAGCAGAGCCTTGCCGAGGCGAGCCTACCGGAGGGCGGATTTACAGAGCGCCACTACCACAAACTCAGTGAGGAGATTTATTTCATTCTGGAAGGACGTGGGCTCATGGAGATTGATGGTGATGAGCAGGAAGTGGGGCCAGGAGATGCGATCTTGATTCCTCCCAGTGCCTGGCACCAGATCAAGGCATTGACAGCGATACGCTTGCTTTGCTGTTGCGCACCGGTTTACTCACATGAGGATACCTATTTCGAATAGCTGGTAGGTTGATGGGGTGGCACCACCTTTATAGGAGTAGACCCACCCTTATGACAATAGACCCACCCTTATGAGAATAGACCCACCCTTATGACAATAGACCCACCCTGAGATTCTGTTGCCCATTTTTTTAAGTTGGTAGGGGTGGGTAGATCGTTTTAAGTGGGCACATGGCAACACCGCAGCGTGACTGGAATCAAAATTATCTAGAGGGCCATACTCCATGGGACAAAGGGGCGCCGTCACCGGCATTGCTCGAAGTGATCGCAAGTGGAGAACTGCCAGCAGCGTCTGAGGTGCTGGTTCCGGGTTGTGGATATGGGCACGACGTGAGTGCGCTGGCTCAGGCGGGCTGTCGAGTGACTGGGCTGGATGTCTCTGCAACGGCACTGGCAACAGCAAAGTTGGTAAACGGTATCGACGGAGCAAGCTACCAGGAGGCAGACTTTTTTGATCCTGAGCTTGCTAGAGAAAATCAATACGATGTGATCTGGGAGCACACTTGTTTTTGTGCGATTACCCCCGATAAGAGAGATGATTATGTAGATGCCGCCCACCGCCTACTGGTGCCACAAGGTCTACTGATCGGAGTTTTTTTTGCCTTTGCTGAAGATCCAGACGGGGATGGGCCGCCATTTAAAACCAACATTGAAACCATTCATAAGCACTTCAGTAAGGCGTTTACTCTCGAGTGGGAGCGCCTGCCCAAAAAACATTTTCCGACTCGTGAAGGAGAGGAGTGGTTGATGTGTTGGAGGCGGAGTTAAGGCCGAGCTTAACACCAAGCCACAGCAAGTTGAGGCATCAGGGCTTGCGGAAGATGGCAAGGTGACGGTCCACGGATTTATTGGGTGCGTCGGTAATGATGCGAGAGTCGGAGTTTCTCTCAGAGCAGACTAATTCGGCACCGAGCCCTTGAATAGCATCGAGCGCAAGGCGGTGCTCATGGTCAAAGTAAGAAGTAATCACCAATAGGCCATCATCATCGAGACGGTGGAGTGCCTCGTCATAGATTTTTGTCCAGGTTGTGTCGCCGTTCCAGAAATTTTGGTGGCGCATGAAAGCGATGTCAAATGCACTGCCGAGCTGTTTAAGATGGCCAAGTTGTGAAGCGTCCTGAACGAGAAAGTCGGCACTTGCCTTATTCGGTAGTTTTTTCCAACGCTCTTTTGCTTCACCTATTTCTCGTGTCCGGATATCGACGCCAGTGAGATGGATGGAGTCAGATTTACTGCCAAACACATCTGCGAGAACCTCTGTTTCGTCAGCTCGGCCACAGGCGAGATTGAGGAGTTGCATACCGTTAGAAGGATCAGACGGCTGCCCAGGGATTTGAACGCCGGATTTTTTAAGCGTATCAGTTAGGAACTGCCTGAGGCGCTTCAGGTCCTTGTCAGTATGAGCATGAGAGAAGCTGGTCATCTTGGATGGAGTCGATGTGAATGCTATCGCATAGTATGGCAGCCATTAGCCGCCTCGTTAACCCCTTCGAATTTCAGATCCTTTGAAGTGGACGGTGATGCGGAACACCTTCTTTTCCCGGCATTCGATCTTACCCGTATTGAGGTCAATCCGATTGGGTATCTCCATCAAGTGGATATCTACAGAGGCAAAAAATCCGCGCTCTGAAAA
>Ga0115564_10003780_pt1 | contig 12518 bp, 16 predicted proteins | sample COGITO_mtgs_1105_7_FD_88680 | JGI IMG/M metagenome (GOLD analysis project Ga0115564, IMG submission 88680) | Pelagic marine microbial communities from North Sea - COGITO_mtgs_110523 | ecosystem: Environmental > Aquatic > Marine > Epipelagic | place: Germany:Helgoland, sampling site Kabeltonne...
CGCGCGATGAATAAGCAGTTTGTGCCCAGCGCCGACAGCTCTGGTTTACCCGCCGAGCCTTCTGGCCCGAGCCAGTGGCACGGCCAGTTACGTTTGGAATTCGCCCAAACCCGACGCGGGGTGCGCCTGATGCGCACCGAGCACCGGGGGCCACTCTATGTGCAAAAGCCCTTTTACCCCGAGGGGCCCAATACGCCCCATGTCTATCTGTTGCATCCGCCCGGGGGCCTGGTCTCGGGCGATCGGCTGGAAATCGATATAGCGGTTGCCGCTGACGCCCATGCGCTGGTCACCACGCCCGGGGCCGGTCGACTCTATAAGGCGCGCGCCGATCAAAGTCTGCAGCGGCAAAGTGTTCGGCTGCGCATCGCCGCCGGTGCAAGTATCGAATGGCTGCCACTGGAGGCCATTCTGTTTCCCGGTGCGCATGCCCAAACCGAGACGCGCATCGATATAGCCGAGGGCGGCAAACTGATTTTTTGGGATGTGGTCAGCTTCGGCTTGCCGGCCAATGGCCGGGTGTTCGATGCGGGCGAATTTAATCAGAGTCTTAAAATTTATCGCAATGGTCGCCTAAGCCTGCAAGAGCGCTTGCTGATCAACGCGACCAACCGCGGTCTGTTATCGGCGCGTGCCGGATTACAGGATTTACCGATCCAGGGCCTGCTGGTGGCCGGCCCCTTTATGGCTGCGACTGAGCTGGCCTCGACCGAAACCGACGAAGCCATGGCAGAGCTGATCCATCGGTTGCGCGAACGCTGTGCGGCCAGCGCCGAACCGGCGGCGATCACCCTGATCGATGGCTTTATCGTGGCCCGAAGCCTGGGCAGCTGTAGTGAACGCACGCGCAAACTGTTTGAACAACTGTGGCAAGAAATTCGCCCAGCATTACTCGACAAACCGGCCTGTGCTCCGCGCATTTGGAGCACCTGAGGCGCACAAACCCTAAGTCTTAAAACGCGTTACGACGCTTAGCAAACATAACAAGAGAACCGCTATGGAACTGTTACCCCGAGAAAAAGACAAGCTGCTGGTCTTCACCGCCGCGCTGTTGGCCGAGCGCCGACTGAATCGCGGCCTCAAGCTGAACTACCCGGAAGCCATGGCCTATATCAGCATGGAAATTATCGAAGGCGCGCGCGATGGCAAGACGGTGGCCGATCTGATGAGCTTTGGCAAAACTCTGTTGTCGATCGATCAGGTGATGGACGGTATCGCCGATATGATCCGCGAAGTGCAGGTCGAGGCCACCTTCCCAGATGGCACCAAGCTGGTCACCGTACACGACCCCATTAACTGAGCCCAAGAGACCGGGCGCCAAGAAAGAGAAGGGCACACAATGATTCCAGGTGAAATTCAAGTCGGCCAGGGTGAGATCGCAATAAATGTTGGCCGCGCAACCTTAACGGTACGGGTGGAAAACACCGGCGACCGGCCCGTTCAGATCGGTTCGCACTACCACTTTTATGAGGCCAACCCAGCCCTGCAATTCGAGCGTGAGCCGACCAAAGGTTACCGCCTGAATATTATTTCTGGCACCGCGGTACGCTTTGAACCGGGTCAGGGTAGGGCAGTGGAACTGGTGGAATACGCCGGCAGCAAAACCATTTACGGCTTTCGTGGCGAGATTATGGGCCCCTTATCCGGCCCGTCCGCTACCGATAAGACAGGAGCGCCATCATGAGCCGCACGATCGATCGCACCACCTATGCCCAGATGTTCGGCCCCACCGTCGGTGATCGGGTGCGCCTGGGCGATACCGAGCTGTGGATTCAGGTTGAACAGGACTTTACAAACTACGGAGATGAGGTCAAGTTCGGCGGCGGTAAGGTAATCCGCGACGGCCAAGGCCAGTCGCAATTGACCAGTGAACACACCATGGATCTGGTGATCACCAACGCCCTGATCCTCGATCACTGGGGCATCGTCAAGGCCGATGTCGGCATCAAGGCTGGCCGCATTGTTGGCCACGGTAAGGCGGGTAATCCGGACATTCAAGATGGGGTGAATTTAATTATCGGCCCGGGCACGGAAATTATTGCCGGTGAAGGGTCGATCCTAACGGCCGGTGGGGTCGATGCCCATATTCATTTTATCTGTCCGCAACAGGTCGATGAAGCGCTGATGTCCGGTGTCACTACCATGATCGGTGGCGGAACCGGCCCGGCCACTGGCACCAATGCCACCACCTGCACACCGGGCCCCTGGTACATCGGTAAAATGCTGCAAGCGACCGACTCTATGCCGATGAACTTTGGCTTTCTCGGTAAGGGCAATAGCAGTCTGCCCGAGGCCCTGGCCGAACAGCTCGAGGCCGGCGCCTGCGGGTTAAAATTACACGAAGACTGGGGCACCACCCCAGCGTCGATCAGCAACTGTTTGGACGTGGCCGAGCAGTACGATGTGCAGGTGGCGATTCACACCGATACCCTGAACGAGTCCGGCTTTGTCGATGACACCATCGCGGCCTTCAAAGATCGGGTGATTCACACCTATCACACCGAGGGTGCCGGCGGCGGTCATGCGCCGGACATTATCCGCGCCTGCGGTTTTGCCAATGTCCTGCCGTCATCGACCAACCCAACCCGGCCCTATACGGTGAACACCGTCGACGAGCATTTGGATATGTTGATGGTCTGTCATCATCTGGACAGCAATATCCCCGAAGACGTCGCCTTTGCTGATTCTCGAATCCGCAAAGAGACCATCGCCGCCGAAGATCTGTTCCACGATCTGGGTGCCTTCAGCATGATCGCCTCCGACTCGCAAGCCATGGGCCGGGTCGGCGAAGTGATTACTCGCACCTGGCAGACGGCTCATAAGATGAAGACCCAGATGGGTCTGCTTCAGGAAGATTTAGCGCTTGGCGCCGATAACTTTCGCGCCAAGCGCTATGTCGCCAAATACACCATTAACCCGGCCATCGCGCATGGCATTGCGCACGAGGTCGGCTCCATCGAGGCCGGCAAGCTGGCCGACCTAGTGTTGTGGAAGCCGATGTTTTTTGGCATCAAGCCATCGCTGATTATCAAGGGCGGCATGATCGCCGCCGCGCCGATGGGCGATCCCAATGCCTCGATTCCAACGCCGCAGCCGGTGCACTATCGCAAGATGTTCGCCGCCTTCGGCAAGGCCGCTGCGGCCACTTCGCTGACCTTTGTATCGCAGGCTGCCGCCGACAAGGATATTGGCACTGCCTTGGGTCTGGACCGTACGCTCGCGGTGTGTAAAAACACCCGCACTGTGCGCAAGGCGGACATGATCCACAACAGCTGGCAGCCCGATGTCCAGGTTGATCCACAGACCTATGAGGTGCGCGCCGACGGCCAATTGCTAACCTGTGAGCCGGCCAGTGTCTTGCCCTTGGCGCAGCGCTACACCCTGTTTTAGACGCAATACGCGGTTTTAAACGCGATATCCAGATTTAATGACCGGTCGCTCCGTGCGGCCCGGTCTGACCCGGAGGCTTTATGCTCGAAGTACATGAACGTTTAGGCATGCATTGCCACGCTGAGGTCGCCCATAGCGTGGTGCTGAGCCATGAACAGCGCGACCGCGGCCGGCTCAAGGTGGCGACACCGGAGGGCGAAGAGGTGCGCATCTTTCTTGAGCGTGGCCAGCCACTGCGGGTGGGTGAGTTCTTAAAAACCGACTGCGGCCAGGTGCTGCAGGTGGCCGGTGCCGTGGAAGCGGTGGCTCATGCCAGCTGTGATGATTGGCATGCCTTTGCCCGTGCCTGCTATCACCTGGGCAATCGGCACAGCAAGATCCAGGTGGGCGACCGCTGGCTGCGCATTAAACCCGATCACGTATTGGAAGAGTTGTTGCATCTATTGGGCCTGGTGGTCACGCATGAACAGGCCATCTTTAATGCCGAAAGCGGAGCCTATGCCCAAGGCCATAGTCACAGTCATGACTAATCCAAGCCAGACCGGCCCAGACTCGTCCCGCCGCGCTACGAGCGGTCTAGTGACTTCGGACATTGCCAGCACGGACACTGCCAGCACGGACACAGCCATGACGGACATCACCATGAACATCACCACGACCAGCGCCAGCCTGTTGCGGCTGTTGCAACTGTCGAGCGTCAGTTTGCCGGTGGGCGGCTTCGCTTTTTCTCAGGGCCTGGAGTTTGCCGTGGAAACCGGCTGGGTGCGCACGGCGGAACAGACCGAAGACTGGCTGGTGAGTCAGTTGCAGGAGTCGGTCGCCCGAGTTGATTTACCGGTGCTCCAGGGCGCCATGCAGGCCTTGGCCGCCGATGACCTAACCGACTGGCAAGAATGGAACGATATTGCTTTGGCCAATCGCGAAACCCGCGAGCTGCGCTTCACCGACGCCGCCATGGGCCAGGCGCTTAAACGCCTGCTCGGCACACTGAGTATCGCGATGCCGGTCAGCGCGCAACAGGATGTCAGCTTTGTCAGCCTCTTTGCCGTGGCCGCGCACAGCTGGCAGATGGCCTTCGACTTGGCGGCTTACGGTTATCTCTGGTCCTGGTTGGAAAACCAGATTGCCGCGGCCACCAAGCTGGTGCCGCTCGGGCAAACCCAGGCGCAATTGTTGTTAGGCCGCATCCAACTGGTAATACCCGAGGCCATTGCCTTGGCCCGCACACTCGATCGCGACAGTCTGGGCGGCTCTTTACCCGGCCTGGCCCTGGCCAGCAGTTGGCACGAAACCCAATATACCCGGCTGTTTCGGTCCTAGACCAAACGGCCTTTAATTTCAGTAGGAGAAAGCAGTATGAGTAAAAAACAAACCTTGCGCGTCGGTGTCGGCGGCCCAGTCGGTTCGGGCAAAACAGCCCTGTTGCGCTCCTTATGTGCGGCGTTAAAAGATCACTACAACATCGCCGTGGTGACCAACGATATTTACACCAAAGAAGACGCGCAATTTTTGACTAAAAATAAAGCGCTCGAAGCCGATCGGATTCTCGGGGTCGAGACCGGCGGCTGCCCCCATACCGCCATACGCGAAGACGCCTCGATGAACCTGGCCGCAATCGATGAGCTGATGGCCCGCCATGGTGAGCTGGACGTGGTCTTCGTGGAAAGTGGTGGTGACAACCTAAGCGCCACCTTCAGCCCGGAGCTGTCGGACTACACCATCTATGTGATCGATGTCTCGGCCGGTGACAAGATTCCGCGTAAGGGCGGGCCGGGCATTACCCGATCCGACCTGTTGGTGATCAATAAGATCGACCTGGCCCCACTGGTGGGCGCATCACTGGAAGTCATGGATACCGACACCCAACGCATGCGCGGCACTAAACCCTTTGTCTTTTCCAACCTAAAGACCGCGCAGGGTTTGGATGCGATTATTCAACATATCATCGTCGAAGGCATGCTCGAACCGAAGGCGGTACCGGCCGCACAGGCGGTGGTCTAAGCGCCGCGAAAAAATAGCACGACTTGCAGTGACTGCTCGGCGGGGTAAAATATGGCCGCTCGCAGAAGCTGCCGTCGCGACCGAATAGTGGTAATCAATTTAATAGACATTCTTCTTAAGATGGGAGCACAGCATGAATAAAAAAACACGCATCAGTTTAGCCCTGTTGGCATCAATACTCTTGGTACCCACCCTGGCCCTTGCACACGACGGCCACACCAGTGCCACCCTATTCAATGGCCTGGCGCACCCCCTTACTGGCTTTGATCACTTGCTCGCCGCCCTGGCCGTTGGCCTTTGGTCAATTAATAGTACGCAAAAACAGGCCTGGTTGGCGCCACTGGTATTTATCGGCGCAGTGGGCGCGGGCACCTTGCTCGGCACCTTGGGGTTCACGCTGCCCTTGATGGAAACCGGCCTGGTTGCCAGCCTGGTATTTTTCGGTGCGCTGATGTTTGTGCATGCCAAAGCCAATGCTGCCGGCAGCCTGTTGGTGATTGGCCTGTTTGCCTCGGTGCATGGTATGGCGCATGGCAGTGAGATGGCCAGCAGCGCCACGCTGCTCGGCTACCTGACCGGCATTCTGGCCACGTCCACCGCTCTGCTGGTGCTCGCGCGCCTAGCCTCGATCACCGCACAGCGGCAGGTGGGCACCCTAGCGCTAAAAGTCAGCGGCGCGGCTGTTGCGCTTATGGGGGCTTTCTTAGCAACCGGCATCTAAGCCCAAAGGCTAGTAACTAACATGAGTGATAGCGGTGGTTTTGGCCTCGCCATCACTCGATCCCCGCCACCCCCGCGCCCTCACGACCAAAGCAAGCCAAACCCTTATAGACCGAGACATTGAAGCGCATAGTTATGGTGATCTGTTTCGGCCGACCTTCCTGCTCTGGTTGCAGGCCAGGGAACCCTATGCGCAAGAGATGATTGCCGATGGATTACAGGCTATAGTTACCTGCATCGACCCAACACAGCTTGACCCTGCCTTCGTCGGCTGGCCCTGTTTCTAGCCATAGGAGACTCAACATGCACGCGTCAGTGAGTATTAACATAGCCCAACCCAAGGCCGTTGTTTGGCAGGCGATTTGCGATATAGAGCATTCCAACACCATGATAAGCGCAATTCTGGCGATCGACATACTGGATCAGCCGAGTGAGGGCCTGATTGGCCTAAAGTGGCGCGAGACCCGCAAGATGTTCGGCAAAGAGGCCACCGAAGTGATGTGGGTTACCGAGGCGGAGGAGAATCACCACTACACTACCCGCGCTGAAAATCACGGTGCTGTCTACATTTCGCGCTTGTCGCTGGTGGACTTACCAACAGAACCGAAAGCGGACTCGACAGACGAGTCGACCAGCATGACCCAATTAACCATGACCTTTACGACTGAGTCCCAATCGCGTCTTGGAAAAATAATGGCGAGCTGTATGGGGTTTTTGATGAAGGGCTCGATGCAGAAAATGCTCCAGCAAGATTTGGTCGATATTAAAAACCATTTAGAACAAGCCTAACTAGATAATTCTGAATGTATTGCGACATCGAATTTAAAAACACGGATAGGAACAGATAAAATATGAGTGAGCTCGTCAACAGTAATTTGTTTTTGGTTAAGGAACACGTGGGCCTATTCAAGGCGGCCAATAACTATGATATCTATGACCCGGCCAGCGGCGAAATGATCATGCAGTGCCGCGAACCCTCCCTGGGCTTGCTCACCAAGCTATTACGCTTTACCGACTTTAAGCGCATGACCCCCTTCGATGTGCAAATATCGACCCCCGGCGGCGAACGCATAGTACGGATACAACGGGGTATCTCGCTGTTCATGTCCAAGGTTGAGGTGCGCGATCAAGACAACGTGGTTATTGGCGGCTTTCAACAACGGATGCTCTCAATCGGTGGCAAGTTTGATGTGCTGGATAAGGACGATCAGCTGCTCTGTAAGCTGGAAGGGCAATGGACCGGCTGGGACTTTTATTTCCGCAATGGCAAACAGGACCTGGCCCATGTCTCCAAAAAATGGACTGGCCTCGGCCGAGAGATGTTTACCAGCGCCGACAACTACGTATTGGAAATATACCAAGACGTGCCTAAGGATGATCCCGTGCGCAAGCTGATATTGGCTGCGGTGATGTGTATTGATATGGTGTTGAAAGAATAATCCTCGCCGTGCGCAGGCTAACAGTGAGCCAGCATTAGACCTCCTGTCCCGATAATAATAAGAGATTCTATGAAAACACAATTGCTCCCCATTCTGATCACGCTAACATTTCTCCCGCTGTCTGCGGTCGCTAAAGATACCCATGCGGTTATAGCGGCCCCGGTGGCCGACCAGGTCATGCGTGAGCAACGGACCACACTGGCCGACAATACCCTAGGGCAGGGTTTTGGCCCTCAATCCCCGCGCGATATCGATTCCCTGCCGGGGAGGAATGCGAGAGTCTTTAGCCCGGCCCCGCTGGCTTCGGAGATGAATCTGTGCAATATCCACTTTCACAAGAATGCCGAGCACAAGGGCGGCGAGTTTACCCTCTATGCGGGCAATGGCGATGGGCATGGCAACCAGAGTGGTTATCGCTATTCTGGGCAATTAAGTGATGCCGAGCGACTGCCGGTTAGTGCCTCAGTTTGCCCAAGTGAGCACGGCAGCCTCGAGTCCGGCGACACCATTGAGGTGCATTATGTGTACTCCACGGCCCAAGTTAAGCCGGGTCCTACCTTGGCGGCCTGTCTCAACGAGGCCATTGGTAACCCCCAATTGCGAGTCGAAACCCAGGTGTTGGTGCTGGTTAACGCTAACGAGGCACTTAACTTCGGCGAATTAACAGACTATGACGCGTCGCAAGGGCTTTATCAGGCGGTAAATATTCCGGCGGATACCGGTTTGCCAGTGCAGTATGCCGGTTCCACAACGGGCCCAGGCTATAACGAATCCGGTTCACCGTTTCAAGTAACCTGGAACGTCCGCCCTCAGGTGGCTAAGGTTAATATCCAGTCGGTTGCAACCTGGTGTACCGGCAATGATTTTGATGAGGATCATGGCCATGGCGTGCGTAACCTGGTGGTCAATCCCGATCTACTGTCTCAAATAGTCCGGTAAACTCTAATATCGCCTGTGGCGCCCTGCCCTGCAAAGTGGCCGGCTTCGGTCGGCTGACCCCTAGGTTGCTGAGTGAAAGATCTTTATTGTACCGTGGTGCCCGGCACAATCGCCCTGCGTTTTTTGGCAAAACCAGTCTAATTGACAGCGCCCCATATTGATCGCAGTATGTAGGGTTCACCAATGGGCATTTAGCCCGACTCTATAACTTGGCTGCAGTCACATCAGGTTGCAGTTCTACCATAAATTGCAAGCTACCTTGATCTTGGAGATCTTATGTCACTTACTCAAAAGCAGGTTGGTGTATTCAAAGGAATTCTAGTCGGAGTCCCGGTTGCTTTGTGTGTGGTTTTTATTGGCGCCTATGCGAATCCTTTTGGTTTCGCTGAGTCCTCAAGTCAAGTCGATCGGCTGGGTGTTGCGATTTTATCCTGCATTATACCCGCCGTGTTCTTAGCATTTTCCATCGGCCGGCTCGCAAAACATCGATTTTTCTCCCCCGAAGATATTGATGGGGGTGGGCTAACGCACGGCACAGGGAAAGCAAATATCCTGCAATCGATCCTGCAAAATACCTTGGAACAAACATTACTCGCGACCCTTGTTTATCTGGTTTGGTCCGTTGTTATGCCGGCAACCTGGTTGTCAGTAGTGCCAATTGCGGCCCTGTGTTTTGGGGTAGGGCGCCTACTGTTTACCCTTGGCTATGCGCATGGCGCTCCTGCAAGAGCGCTCGGTTTTGCCTTAACCTTCTTTTCTTCAAACGCAATGCTCATTACGATAATCGGATATTTAATCGGGCAAATCGCCATTAGATGATAGCGGAACCGCAGATGAAAATAGTTAACGCACACCTTGCCAATAGCATCACCGATCAAGGGATGTTAAAAGAACCGAATGCTCTGGGCTATATAGCCATCACTGCAGAGGTCGAGCTGCCTAGCATATGGTCATCGAACAGTACCAAGAAGCAGCAGCTGTTGGCTGAGCTGAAATCAATGTGCCGGGAGCTTAGGGGCTTATCTGAGGCTATTCGTCGCGCAGACATATTTGATGCTTTCATTATTCCTCCGGGTACCGCAGCGGGCAAGAGGCTGATAGAAGAGAAGTCATATAGCGTGCATGTGGCGAAGTTCGACATTGTCATTCTTATTGAATGCGCCAGTGTTGAGGAGGCCTTAGTTATAAGGGAAACGCCGGCGGTAGAAGCTATAGTAAGCTTGACCCGGCTTGGGTCAAGCTATATAGATGTTATAGTTTATAAGAACCCCAAGCGGATTGATGAGGTTAGCAAAGATACTAAAGGCGTTTTTTTGTTCAACTATTTTTATGCGCAGGACACGCAAACGTTATTAGATGTGTGGGAATATACCGCCGGTTGGTGGACAAAAAATGCCAAACTAACCAATTCAACCCCGTTGCAACCGGTGATCGCAGGGTCGCCCTATCATCTTATAAATCATTGTCGTTGGGACCGGCTTATTGACGTTTTGCCCTCGTTGATATTTAAGCCGAGCATGAAAAGATTTGTGCTCAAAAACTTTACCGAGAACAATATTGTTGCGATGCCTGTTTTATACAGGCTGGCCTAGTGACTATCTTTAATTGGATTCGCTAATAACTCATGAGCAGCGGCTTAGCTGCTTGCGGCCTTTTGCAATAAAATAAACCGATAGCTTTTGTTCTCTTTGAATTTAGTTGAATCCAAAAGATCAAGTTGTTTTGTGAGCTTGGCTATTTTTTTGCGATAGAGCCAAAATATTATTTTTTTCAGATAGGGGCGTTTGCCTTGGATCTTCTCTGTTAGGATCTCCAGTGCTAGCAAGAATTTACTGACTACATCCAACCCTAAGTCTAACGTTTTGGTGATGCTACCGGTTATATCCTGATCGGCTAGTAAACTAAATTTGCTGCTGCCAATCCTATTGATAAATTTCTTATAGTTATGACCACTCTTGCTTATTTCACCAGAGACACCGTCTAATGTGAAATAGTCACATATCATTAGCAGGCCATCTTTTTTAAGCGCCTGACTGGAATTCTCGAATATCTTATCGATGTTTATGTACTGTGAGGATTCACTCATAATAATACAATCATATCGGTCTGCGATGGAGAAGTCTTCAAAACCTAAATGGTGGAATGGCGCGTTGGTCTTCTCTGTGAAAACCTGTTTCTGGTTGATATCGGGAGACAAACCTTCTGCGTCGTAACCAAGATCTATGAGTTTCTTGGTCAGTATGCCGGTACCGCAGCCGACATCTAGGATGCTTTTAACGTTCTTGGGTATATGCTCTATTAGATAATCTTCATAGCGTTCTTGTGCTTCTTTTAACTTGCTGAAGGTCAGTTCGTCCTCAGGCAGCCACATGCCATAATGCAGTCTATCTAAGCCTAAAACTTTATTGTAAAAATTCAGTGCGCGGTCGTTTTTTTTGCTCATAGTCATCTCGTTTTTTTTATTTTCGAGTTCTAAGTATGAAAGAGGTCTGTGAATATATAGTTACAAATTCAATAGTTTGTATAATGGCATATTCTGCCTAAAAGTGTACCACAGTATGTTTATAAGACTATGGCTCGGCCGGACTTTGTTTTTCGGGGCGGTTGGCTGGATGGTGCCGCCCTGTAGGTAGGGCAGCGGGGTTGGTCTTTTTCGGTCAGTCTGCCAATTCAATGCTTATCTGCAGAGATTTGGCACTGCCGGCGAACCATTTTTGAACATACAATGAACCCACAATTGGTGCCTTGCCCTCGCTCGGGACTTCCTTAAAACGAACGCTATTCTTGGTTTCTTTTTCGAACTCAAACTTAACCTGTTCTGTCTTCATGATGGTTTCCTGATTCTATTTTCGCTGATTTGATCGCATGGACTAGAGTTCGAGATAATTGGCGATCTCGAACATGTCAGGGCGGCCTTCTTCAAAGCCAAAAAAACACACATCGCTGCGTTTATCGTCTTCAATAATACCCACTGAGAAATCACACTTATATTTCTTTGCGAAATCATAGAGCTGGTTCAATGGCTCCTTCAGTTTCTGGGCTTTACTGATGGTTAATTCTATCCCGACCTCAATAGCGCGTTTGCTAAGCGATGCCTGCTCAGCCTCATCATGGCGATAAATGGCCTCGATGGTCGTTTTCGGCTCTGCCCAGATTTGCAGTTCCTGAAACAGGGCCTCGGCGAAATCGTCCAAATCATCCTGTTCTGCCAGCATATAGAGGTGCATCGGTGGTCCCTTTGGTGAGTTGGGGCATATGCCCGTTTATGGGTCGCAGTTTAGGCTAATTGACCTCGGCTGTGAACGTTCGCTAGCCGAATGCGTCAGCTTTATGGCTATACAGGCCCGCCTGCTCGAGGGTCTCGCCGCTGCAGGGCAGGTCAGCGGCCGTGGGCCTAGGTACCGAGTCAGGTTAGGGTTAGTGAAATTCGGGTCGTTGGCACAGGGCCAGCCAGTTATTCAGACCGGCGCTACGATATTTCTTCTTATGCAAAATAAACGACAGGTCTCGATTGAAGTGGCGGTGCGGTACATTTAAGGGCACCAAATTGCCCCGTTTAAAGGCCTCGACCAGGGTGATCTTCGATAAACAGCCAATGCCCAAATTCGCCTCAACGGCCCGCTTGATAGCCTCGGTATGTTGCAGTTCCAGGGCGATATTCAACTTAGGCAGAATGCCGTGCATGGCGCGCTCGAAGGTTTGTCGGGTGCCAGAGCCAGTCTCGCGCAGTATCCACGGCACAGACACCAGGTCTTGGTCGGTCAGGTCGCCGTGCTCGGCCAACGGATGTTCGGCCGAGCAGAACACCACCAGTTCGTCGCGGCGCCAGTGAATGACGTCGAGTTCGGGTTCGTTCCAGTCGCCCTCGATTAGACCGATGTCCAACAGGTAGTTGCGCACCTGATGGGCGATGGCGGTGGTGTTGGCCACTTCCAATGAGACCTTGGCGTTTGGGTGCTCGCGGGTAAACTGGGCGAGGATATTGAGCGCTAGGTAGTTACCGATCGATAGGGTGGCACCCACTTTGAG
>Ga0115564_10003781_pt1 | contig 12518 bp, 9 predicted proteins | sample COGITO_mtgs_1105_7_FD_88680 | JGI IMG/M metagenome (GOLD analysis project Ga0115564, IMG submission 88680) | Pelagic marine microbial communities from North Sea - COGITO_mtgs_110523 | ecosystem: Environmental > Aquatic > Marine > Epipelagic | place: Germany:Helgoland, sampling site Kabeltonne...
ATCTGCATGAACATCAAATGCTCCCCCCCTGGCGCAAGCTTCACCGTTGCGCCGGCCGCAATCACCAACCCATCGTCGAGAGGGCGCATGATCATCACGTCGTTGTTCATTGTCATGGTGTGGACCTCGGCCTTTCCCGAGTGGTCTGAGCGAACGGCGATCAGGCGATCGTCGCGCATGCCATGATTGGCAATGGTCAGATACCCGCCGCCTACCTTTGCGGTGGGGGTGGTAACCCGGCTCCACGCATCAGAAATCATCAGGCCGTGGTGGTGCTTTTTGTCGGCAACGGCCAAAGGGGCAACCATCAGCATCATGCCGACGGCCAAAGTGGTCATCATCCTTTTCATAGGGTCTTTCCTGAAGTCACAAGTAGGTTTTGCAAAAGAGTTGTGTTGTAGGATTTCAGGAGAGAAAGGGGGGCGCTCGCGATCCTAGGGGCGGGGATGAGGCGGTGGTATGGGTCTGAATTGCCTGCGCCGGCGGCGCTGACTGTGCCCACAAGAGTAACCCCCGCGACAGGCTCGGGTTGGCCAAGACGGCATACGCCGTCGCATCAGCGCAAAGGCCGCAGTCCAAAGAACCGACCGTCGGGCTCGCGTCGCCCTGACTGAGACAGACCGTCGCCCTGTCCTGCGCCCGCTCCAGCGTCGTGTCCGCAAAAACCCGCTCGGCATGCACCAGCGCAAGACACAGCGCCGCTAACCCATAGAGCAGCAGCATCGCCAGCCGAATTTGCTTATCGCGGAAAACAGACATCATGGGTTGTCAATGACCGCTGACCAGCGACCGGTCAATGCGTCCAATGGATCAAATTTTGATGATCAGCCCCTTATCAGGGGCGACTTTGCCCTGTGCCACGTCATCGTAGACCGCCTGCAAACCGCTCAGCCCTCGATGGGGCTGGTAGGAAAGCCAGCCTTGAGCCTTCATCCCGGCCTGCATCATGAAGGCAGTTGTGCGCTGGTCCAGCTCTTTGGCGCCCCAATCCTGGGTGCGCTTTTGAAAATGACTGGGGGCAAAGAACATTTCCTGCCGGTCTTTGGGAATGTCGCTGCCTCGCGTCGGCTCATCCCAGTGAGTGAGGCCGACCCTGATGCAGTACTGCAGCGCCTCACCTAAGTGCGCCTGGATCTGTTGCAGCAGCAGCGCGTTACCCGACATGTCCACGATCACCGTCGGCTCTAGAGGGTCCAACGCTTCAATGCTGTCGTAAGAAACAACGGCATCGTAAAGACCCAAACCCGCAACGAATTCTGCGTTTCCAGCGCTGGTCAGCCCAGTCGCTGGCTTGGATTCAGGATCCATAGTCAGCGCTGTCGCCAGACCAATGCTGGTCTTTGATGACGCACTCAAGATCAGCACTCGTCCTGCGCCAAACCATTGATTTTCAACCATATAATCCCACAAACACCAAGACGTCAGGTAGAGTGGCGACAGCAGCATCATGGGCTGATCCAGCATTGGATTAGGCGTATCCATGCGCCGATAAGCGTTGTAGGGGCGTGGAAGGTCGCGCCGGTGCGGCATGCCATCGACCACGCGGCTTTTGTTGATGTGGGTGGGACGGATGGTGAGGTGGCTCGCGGTTGGCCAGTACCCGAACAGACGACTGCCCACTGCAAGGTCATCACACCGGCTCTCCACCGCGGTCGCAAAACCCCAAACCGGCACCAGCCCCCATTCATCACCCTGTTCCCCCACAGCATCGCTCTGCGGCGGGAAAAACGACCAGTAGCGGATTTGGTGGCCCATGACGGCGTAAGTGATGTTGTTGGCGGAGAACCCAAACTGTTCAACCTTCATCCGAACGTCACCGGCTTCCAGCGGTTGCAGCTCGACCGACTGCAAACGAGTCTGGGTATGATCAGCTTTGTTGACTTGAAGTTCCGAAACCGGCGCCGGTTCCTGCTTTGCTTCAGCCTCGTCGAGCGTCGCAATGAACCGTTGCAGCGTGTTCATTGCCGGCATCGCGTTGTCCCGGATCCGCTTGATAATAGCCTGCCGGGCAGTGTCTTCGGCCGGAACGCTTGCAACGAGTTTGCTGAAACCGTCCAATCGGTCCTCAAGCAACCAGGCCCGCAAGGCCTTGTCGCGCCCCCAGGTGTACTGGTTCATCATGGATGCAGCCGTAAACCGGAAAAAGTCCTGGTCTGAATTGGGCACGGGAACCACACCACACAGGGCGTTTTTCTGGGCGTCGCCCTGATACGTGGCTTCGACATGCGCAACCAGAGCGGCGCTGAAAATCGGCTGATAGGAACGCACCATTTGGGGAGTGATGACAGGGCCGTCGAAAATGGGCGTGGTTTCCATGTTGGTGATCGCAGACGCACTGCAATCGACGTGCACGGTTTCGAGCGAGGTCGCGATGCTACCCTCATCCAGCTCGATCAGGTCTGACGAAATGCGTTTTACCCGGCCCAGGCGGACCACGTTGCGGATCTGACGCAAGGCCTCGATTTCAGCTTGCGAGATGGTGGCGGCATGGAACATACGCGGGCGAACCTCGGGGTCCAGACGCAGGAAGTATCCTGACGCCTCCAGGCGGTCAAAAGCGTCATCTCTATCGTCCGCCAGCGCCAGAGACTCCATCAGCGAGGCCTGCGAGCCGATGGTGTTCTCAAAAAACGCCATCGTTGGCTGGGTGTTCTTGCGGTCGATCATCCAGGCGTCACGCGGCCGGATCCAGGTGATCTGATCCGGATTGACGCCATGGTGCAGCAACCACAAGCAGGCATCTATCCCCGTCTTGCCGCCCCCAATGACCACGAAACCCTTCGGTGGTTGCTTGGTCCGAACTAAGTCATTGATAGGGATGAATTTTACACCTTCATCAACGGTGAAGCTTGGGGTATGGGTCGAGGGCACACCAGTCTTCAAAAAGGTCGTGTCCACCCGTTTTTTGTGATCGATTGTGCGGGTTTCGCCGCTCAGCAACGAGGTGATACGCCCCTCGCCCTCGTAGTCTGTCAGCGGAAAATACTGCACTCGGCCCGAGGGCAGGAAGGTCTGGCGCATGACTTCATCGAAATAAGCGTTGATTTCCGCGCCCGTGGCCAGGTCGCCCAGCCCTTTGTTCAGGCCCACCTGATCAACATGACCCTTGCTCAATTCCTTGGAACTCACGCCGTAAAACGCACTGTGTTGATGCAAGGTTACAAACGGATAAGCATCATTCCAATGCCCGCCGGGGGCAGGATGACGGTCAACGATTGTCAGGGTCGCATCCGTTTCCGTCAGCAGGGTATCGGCAAAGGCCATGCCGACGGCACCGCTCCCGACAATCAGGTAGTCCGTCGCTATATTTTTTGTCATCTAAGCTTCTCGAGTCCGGTTTGCTCAAGACTTGGATGGCTGCTGTTCATTTGTCCAGCTGGGGATATAGACAATTCACAAAAAAGGGATCCACCGCCCCAAGGCGACAGATCCCTTTTTTACTTTAGGCGAAAGGCAAACCGACTGTGGATCGGCCCGCCTTTCAGAGAAAACTGGTTTAGAAGGACAGGGTCGCGCCGACGGATCCGCCGTCGTCCGCTACGTCGTAATCCGCGTACAGGTTAAGCGCGCCGACACCGTAAGACAGACCGAAGGTCGTCTTCAGATCCTGATCCAGACCCAGAGACACACCAAAGCCGTTGAGCGATGTTGCGCCTTCGATGGAGTAGACAATGCCGGATTTCTGGTGATCTTCATTGCCCGTTGCGCCAAATTCGGCATCGATGGCAAATCCACCGGTGGACATGGAGGCAGACAGGCCCCAGTCGCTATTGGAGTCAGCTGCGAAGCCCACTGACAAGCCACCCACGGCGTAGTCCAAGCCCAGATCCCAGGTATCAATCGCGATCAGATCCCCGCTGCCGACCTTGAGGTCAAAGGCTGCAATCAAGCCGCCAAGGTTCAAACTTGCCCCGGTTAACACCTCCAACTGTCCCAGCGCCGCGTTCGGCGCGAGATCAATCGCGACAAATGGATTGGCGCCCAGCAGGCCAACGCTTTCACCGACAACAACCAGGCCGTCGGCGTCGATGTCAGCCTGATCGCCTGCGCCTGCGATTGCCGACACGCTGCCGGAGTAATCATTGGTCTGGAGGGTCAACTTGCCGAAACCGCCTTCGATGTAGATCGAAGCGTCCGACGCCGTCATGACCTTGGACGCGTTGTCGAGGTAGAAGGCTACGTCAGAAGAATTAAGGCCTTCAACACAGGCCGCACCAACGACCAGTTTTGTGGTCGAAGACGCCATTTTCACTTCCATGAACGGGCCTGCGTAAATCAATGCGTCGGTCACAGTGTCCGTGGTGATGGAACCACCACCGTCTAGATCGACGGCACCTTTATTCAGGTAGTGGTACCGAACGATGCTTGATGCCGCGCCAGCTGGATTGGCAAAAGACTCAGTAAGATCAGTTGTTTGGGTAATTTTTGCCGTCACACCGTGGGTCGTCGAGATCGATCCACCCGCGGCCAACGTAACGGTTTCGGTCGCACCCGCTGCGATCGAGGTACTGCCCATGACCGCAAATTGACCAACAGGTAGGTATCCACCCGTTACCGCAGCGGCCTCTTCGGTCGTGGTGCTGTTCAGCGAACCGGCGAAGATGCCAGAGGATGCCGTGCCCCGGCCTGCAATCTTACAAATGTTAGAAGACGAGAAGCTTGGGGCCGCGTTGACGACATAATCGGTCCGAACATCGCCGACAGAGCGCCAAGTCGAATTGATTTTGACGGCCATAACGCTTGGAATGCTGACCGAGCCGCCACCGGACACGTTGTGCAGCGCGCCGACAATATCGCTCGCTCCCTCAACCGTTGCCTTGACGAAATACTGGACGTTGTTCTCGCTGTACGGGTTGAACTCGATCGAGGCCGTGGTGCCCATCGAGAACGAGCCACCGTACTTCATCCCTGCGTCGGTCGTACCGGCTGCGGTAAGAAACAGCTTCATGCTGTTATAAGCATCAGCGAAGGTCAGGTTGGTGTTTGACTTGGCAAGGCCAAACTCAACACCAAGATCGATGGAACCGCCCAGGGTAATGTCGACAGCACCGGCCAAACCAGCAGCCGAAACGCCCACAAGGCTGGAGCTTGCAATCAAATGAAATTTCATAATCATTTCTCCAAAAATACCCGGCCCATTTTCAAAAACTCAACCGGTTGCGCTGATATAATGCGCTCTCAAATTCAAATGCACTTGCCTTTTACGAAATGTTTCTTCCTTATTTCAATAGGTTATAGAGTGTTTTTATAGTGATGTTGCAGGAGTGCATCACTATTTATGCGTTTCCCAATGTTTCCGGGCCTCCAAACAGGGCTCAACATCCGGAAAAAACCGCTGTCCCCGCTCAAAAACCGCCCTATTGCCCCCCAATCAGGAAAAATGCATAGGTACTAAAGCGTTTCTAAACTCTGCTTCTTGCCTTGAGGTCGCGTCTCCCGGCCGTCACGTGGTTCCGGAAGATCCCTTCAATCCCGGCCCACATTTTCTGTTTGTTGGGCCAAAATTGTTCAGCGCGTCGTGAATCTACTTGCTGAAACGACGCAATGTCGTGATTTTGCAGGAAACCGGCCACACCCTTGTGTCTGTCGGCGCTGAAGGGTGAGTATGACAGTGGATGGAATGAGTTACAGGCGGCACGGGCGCGCCCTGGTGGCGCTGGCCTTGCCGCTTGCTGGCAGTCAGCTTGCCCATGCGGCGGTTGGGCTGACCGACACGATCATGCTGGGATGGTACAGCGTGGAGACGCTCGCCGCGGGCGTCCTGGCCAATTCAATATTTTTCACCCTGCTTGTTGTCGGCAGTGGATTTGCGCAAGCCGTGATGCCAATGGTGGCCTCCGCCGCGAGCGCCAATGACCCCCAACAAATCCGGCGTATTACCCGCATGGGCCTATGGCTGTCGCTTTTAACGGCGGCTTGCCTGATGCCCATCATGTGGTGGTGCAAACCGATCCTTGAACTGCTGAGACAAGATCCGGAAATCGCCTCTCTGACCCAAACCTACATGCGAATTGCTGGTTGGAGCCTGTTTCCGGCCTTGTTGGTCATGGTGTTTCGAAGCTACCTCGCCGCTCAGGAGCGGGCACAAGTGATTTTCTGGATCACGGTTTTGGGCGGTATTGGCAACGCGTTGGCAAACTGGGTACTGATTTTCGGAAAATGGGGGTTTCCAGAGCTTGGGATCGCCGGCGCTGCCATCGCAACTCTGCTCAATCAGCTGCTAGTACTGGCCGGGCTTTGCTTCTACGCGCTGCGGGCCTTGCCTGAACACGCCCTGTTGCAGCGGATGTGGCGTCCCGATTGGGAAGCATTTCGGGAGGTCTATCGGCTCGGTTGGCCCATCGGTCTGACCCAGTTGGCGGAGAGCGGACTGTTTACCGGCACTGCCATCATGATGGGATGGCTTGGCACACTGCAACTCGCGGCACATGGCATTGCCATGCAAATCACCTCAACCGTCTTTATGATCCACATCGGGCTCTCGTTGGCCGGTACAGTGCGTGCCAGCCGTGCCTTTGGTGTGGGCGATGTCGCAGGTTTGCTGCGCGGGGGGCAGGTTGCCTTCATGCTCTCGCTCAGTCTGATCGCGCTGACAATGGTGCTTTTTCTCACCGTACCCGAAGCACTGCTTGTCCTGTTTCTCGATCCCAATGAGCCGAACCGCGCCGATGTCATCGCTCTGGGCGTGGGTCTGATGGCCATGGCGGCGCTGTTTCAACTCGCTGACGGTACGCAGGTCATGGCTTTGGGCCTGCTACGAGGCTGCCAAGACACCCGCACGCCGATGGTCATGGCGGCGATCAGCTACTGGGCTATTGGCATTCCAGCGGGGTATATCCTGGGTTTCTGGACACCGCTGGCACAGATTGGGGTTTGGGCTGGGTTGGTGGCGGGCCTGTTCTGCGCTTCGGGTCTGCTGTTGCACCGATTCTGGGTACGCAGGGACTGGCAGAACCAGCTACCGCCCGCCCCCACCTGAGTCTTAGACTCACTGACTGGGGATGGGGGGATTGCCCGGGATCGGCTCCCCACGTAAAGCGCGGTTGGACCGCATGTACTGCGGCGCATAGGCCGCCTGGGCGTTCAGCGCTTCCGCCGCGTGCCACGCCCAGCGCGGGTCATTGAGCATTCCCCGGGCCAGAGCCACCATATCCGCCTGATCCGAGCGCAAAATCGCTTCGGCCTGATGGGGTTGGGTGATTTGCCCGACCGCCATGGTCGGCAAGCCAACCTCGCGCTTGATGGTGGCGGCAAAGCCGGTCTGGTAACCCGGTCCAGCGTCGATCTTCTGGGCGGGCGAGTTGCCCCCGCTTGAAACATCAATGAACTCAGCCCCTGCGGCCTTCAGCGCGCCGGTGAAGCAGCTTGCCTCTGCGACGGACCAACTGGAACTCTCGACCCAATCAGTCGCCGAAATTCGCACGCCCAGCGCCTTGTGGGTCGGCCAGATGTCTCGGACCGCGGCAAAAACCTCCAGCGGAAACCGCATGCGACCTTCCAGAGAGCCGCCATAGCCGTCATTGCGCTGATTGCTCAGTGGCGACAGAAATTGATGGAGCAGGTAGCCATGCGCCATATGGATTTCCAGCACCTCAAAACCAATGGCATCAGCCCGCTTGGCAGCGGCTCGAAAGTCATCGATCACTTTGGCCATGCCTGCTTCATCCAGCGCTGTGGGCGCGGGAAAGGCCTGGTTATAGGGCGTGGCGGATGGGGCGACCGTTTGCCAGCCCCGCGGGTCCGATGCTGGCAGCGGCGCTGCCCCTCGCCACGGCAGGTCTGTCGAAGCCTTCCGCCCGGCGTGCGCCAGCTGAATGCCCATTTTCGCATTGCCGAAGTCGTTACAAAAGCCCACCACCCGCGTCAGCGCTGCCTGATTCTCATCCGACCACAGCCCCACACAGCCCGGCGAAATCCGTCCCTCCGGGCTAACGCCGGTGGCCTCAACAAAAATCAGACCAACCCCACTGACCGCAAACTGGCCCAGGTGCATCAGGTGCCAGTCCGTCACATCCCCATTGACCGCGCTGTACTGACACATGGGCGCAACGATGATGCGGTTGGCCAAGTCAACGCCACCCAGCGTGATGGGAGAAAACAATTTTGAAGCCGACATTGGTGCATGAACCTGTTTGCTGGTTGCAGAGGAAAGCGACCAAGCCAGGGAGCCTGCGTCGCTGTTCCTTGAGATTTGAGCCCAAAACCCACGCCGACAAGCACCCCCTCGCACAATCGCCCAAGGTTTGGGGGCAGACCCGCGAGCTACATCCGCATGCGGGGTACTTTGTTCGGGTCGAGCTTCAGTTCGACAACGATGGGTGCCTGCCGCTTGTTGATGGCTTCGATGGCGGTTTCGAGGTCGTCTGGCGATGCCACTTCAACGCCTTCACCGCCCAGGGATACTGCGACCGCCGCAAAGGAGGGCCAGTCGAACTCAGTCAGGGAGGGGTCCATTTGCCGGTCTCGCATCTGAATGTGCTCAGCGCCGTACGCTGCGTCATTGCAAATGATAACAATGAGGTCGCGATTGGTCCGCACAGCCGTGTTGAACTCGCCGATGCCGCCCATCATGAAACCACCATCTCCGATAAACAGCACAACCGGACGACTTGGCTCTCCGTGCGCAGCGCCGATGGCCTGTTGCATGCCTTGACCGATGGCGGCGAAGTTGTCGGTCATATGAAAGCTGTTCGGGTCCGGCACCTGAACCCGGCACCACACTTCCGTGATATACCGCCCCCCGTCCGTCAGCATGATCCGGTCTTGCGGCAGGGCTTGGTTGAGGCGGTCCAGAGCGTATTCGAGGTTGATGCAGCCCTCGTCCGATTGCGCCGGGTCGCCCGGTGGATGGCGAGCGATATCATGGGTTGGCAGCTCCCGAGAAAAACCCGACGCTGGAATTTCAGCTTCGTTCAACCAAAACAGAATGTTGTCTGCGGTTTGGCCTGCGTCAGCAACCAGTGCCACATCCGGCTGATAGAACTTACCAATATCAGATCGGGCCTTGTTCACCTGAACCACGCGCTTGCCTTCCACAAGCTTACCCCGGTCTGTGGTCAGGAAATGCAACCACGCGCCAAAGGCAACGATGCAATCAGCTGAAGCGATGACGTCATAAGCCTCCGCCGTGCCCAAAGTACCGAAGAAGCCAATATTGTTAGGATGCCCGTCAAACAGCCCTGTCCCCTTGAGCGTAGTTGCTAGGGGTGCTTCCAAGCGTTCTGACAGGGCAATCAGGTTGTCTCGGGCTGAAACCGCGCCAGCGCCAGCGAGGATAAGCGGTCTTTTTGCCGAGGCGATGATACCGATGGCTTGTTCGTGCAGGTCCCCACTGGAAATCAGCGTCGGGGCCTCCAGCCGAGGAAAGACAAGGGTCCGGGGTTCTACCTCTGCCCACATGAAGTCCGATGGAATGTTGACCACGATGGGACGTCGCTCATTGTGCGCCCGGAAAAAGGCGTGAGCGATGTCTCGGGAAGCCGTCTGCGGCGCCTGAATTTGTTCAAATCCGGCCCCAGTTGCCTTGACCACTTCGCGCTGATCAATGTTTTGCGGATGAAAGGCCGCTGTGGCGGGCGTGTCGCCGCACAACAGCAGCATGGGTCGGCGCGCCACCACACCTTCGCGCAGGGCGGTAAAGCAGTTTGTCAGGCCTGGACCCTGAGTCACCGTTGCCACGCCAACCTTGTCCGTGACCTGGGAGTAGGCAAGCGCCATCAGGACAGTACCGCCTTCGTGCGCTGCAGGAACCAGAGTGCCACCGCAGCCGTTGACGAAGTGGTTGGCGAGGAAAAGGTTTGCGTCACCCACCAGCCCAAACATTGTCTCGACGTCATGGTCTCGTACCGCTCGGGCGAGGGTTTGATGAACGTATTCCCGTTGGTCGGTCATCGTCGCTTTCCTCTGTTATACTGGCGCGTTCATGGAGCCAGGCATGTGGTTGCCAATGGCGCTAACATAGGCCGGGCGCTTCTGCCAACGAACCACGTACTTTGTGAAATTCGGGTAGGGTGAGAATGGAAAATTATTGCGCTGGAAGAGCGCATACTGCGGGATCCAAGCGATATCGGCGAGTGTCATTTTGTCACCCAATATCCATTCGTGCTCGGACAAGCGGCGATCAAGATCGGTGAACATGCCTTTCAAGGTCTTCTCAGCCGCAAGGATTTTTTCCTCTGGGATACCCCCTTCGTTCAGGGTTTCCTGATGAAAATCGACGATCCACTGGTCCTTCTGCAATTGGGCTAGTTTGGCCATGCTTTCGGGCGTTTTGGTCGGTTTGTTGTTGCGACCGTAGGCCCACGTCTTGATGATCGGAAAGTGCCCGGAGCGCGTGAATTCGAGTATTTTTTCCAACTCTGCGCGGTCTTCGGGGTCATCGGGTATGAACGACGGCTCGGGAAACTTATCTTCGAGATATTCCAGAATATCCGCAGACTCGTGAACGATCACACCGTCATCTACCAGCGCCGGGACCAGCCCCTGAGGGTGAATGGCAAAATACTCTTCCGTGAGGTTCTTCTGCGCGCGCAAATCAACGAAATGGTCGTTCCAGGGGATGCCCTTTTCATCCAGAAACAAGCGGATCCGCATCGAGCAGTTCGAATAGGAATAGTGAAATAGATTCAGGCCCCGCATGTTCAGGATGTCGGGGTTGTCGGTGGGTCTAATCGGCATTTTTCTGCTCCAAGATTTTTTCCCAGTTAGCCTGCTTTCGCCATTCGATGACAGCCTTGTCGAATTGAGGCCTGCGGCACAAAGCTTCGTACCACCGCTGGATATTGTGGAAGGGCGCGAAATCGAAGCCACCGCTGAGCAGTGTCGTCACCGTCGGGCCCCAGGAAATGTCGGCCAGCGTGTAGTTGTCTCCGACGAGCCAGTCCTTGTTCTCCAGCGCCTGATCCATTTCGGCAAACACCGCATTGAGCAAATCCGTAGCCGTGGCGGCATCCTCGTCCGTGAACGATTTACCACCGCTATGCTTACCGTGAAACTCAAGCAGTTCCGGGTCGGTTTGCAGTTTCCGGAACAGCTCTTCTTCGGCTTTGGACTTCACCAGAACGGCGGCATTGATTTTGTAATACTGGAATGTCTTGATCGCTGGAATATGCAGATCACCAGACTTGCGCAGCCACTGGTCGATGTCAGCCTGTTCCTTGTCGGATACAGCGCGAAACCCCGGTTCTGGAAAGCATTCTTCGAGGTAGACCAGAATGTCATTCGACTCGATGACGACGTTTCCATCGTGAACAAGTGCCGGAACCAGACCCTTGGGATTGATCCCAAAATAGGCCTCAGAAATGTTTTCCTTTTTGAGCAGGTCGAGGTGATGACTGGTCCACGCGACCTGCTTCTCCTCCAGCAACAGACGCACCCGGGCCGAACAGTTGGATCGTGCAGAATGGTAGAGGTGCAGCCCTTCGAGTGACAGGGCATCTTTATTTTTGGGAACGAGCTTGACCATTGGGGCTTTCCTAAGCTGCCGGGTTAGGTTGTTGACCGATACGCATGCGCAAAGGCTTCTCTGTATTCCTGGAGCTTGCGCTCGAAGGCCGGGGCTGTCTGGCGACCTGTCCAGGCGTGCGGCGAGTCCTCTGCGATGGCGTTATACGGAAAGTCGTCGAGCTGCCTCATGCTCTCACGACTGGCCACGCGGTCCCACCAGGCGCGCACAAGGGGATAGGCCTCGAGCCAAAAGTCCATGAACCGGACCATTTCGAGGATCTTCAGGAAGGGCGCAAAATTGGCCTCCGCGAGCGTAAACTGATCCCCCATCAAAAAAGGTCGCTCATCACCAAGCGCGCGTTCCATCAGGACGAAAATCGATTCCAGCGCCCCGATTGCTCGCATCACGTAGGGCGAGTCTGTGCCCTCAAGGATGACTGATTTTTGCCGATAGAGACGGTCGATATTCGGAACGCTTTTCCAGCGCTCTTCCATCACCTCACGCGGGACAGTCAGCCGAAACTTGGTGACAAAGTTGACCACCGCCGTCGCCTCAAAACCGCGTTCATCAAACAGCTTGACCCACTCTCTCATGTGGCTCCGCTCAACGGGGTCCGTAGGCTTCAAAGGCGGGTCGGGTCGAAGGTCATCGAGGTAATCGCAAATCAGCGAGGACTCCCGGATGGGTCGTCCGTTATGGATCAGGGTGGGGACAACACCCTGGGGGTTGAGCTTGAGGTATTCTGGTTGGAACTGGTCGCGGTTGACCAGAAGCATCTTGTGAGCAGTCCAGTCCTTGATGCCCTTCTCCGTCAGCGTAATGATCACTCGATTTGAGCAAATTGAGTCAGTTTCTTCGAGATAGTAAAGTTCCAGGCCCATAGCAGCAGCGCCTCACTTCATTTTATATGTATAGTCATATATGTAGGGTCATGTTATTGGAGATGTCAACATCCATGATTCACGGCCTCAGAATGAAATTTCAAGACATCGACAGCGAAACCCTGCCAAAGAGTTCGAGCTTTCTTGTCAAAATTCTGCACCGAATGAGCACCCTTTTGGCCAAGAACACC
>Ga0115564_10003786_pt1 | contig 12507 bp, 18 predicted proteins | sample COGITO_mtgs_1105_7_FD_88680 | JGI IMG/M metagenome (GOLD analysis project Ga0115564, IMG submission 88680) | Pelagic marine microbial communities from North Sea - COGITO_mtgs_110523 | ecosystem: Environmental > Aquatic > Marine > Epipelagic | place: Germany:Helgoland, sampling site Kabeltonne...
CTCTCGACCCACCACCACTGGAGAGCCATGCTGAAAATAGGCTTTCACATGAGGGTTCAAATCTGAAATGTGCATTTCTTCTGGCAACGGATCTAAAAAATCCAGTCTCCGAGACACAATCGCCTGCGGATGTAGATTGTCTATCAAGGGTCTGGCCATATTCACCTCTAAAATCTTATGTGCTCTATTGAGACTCTGATGGTTTGTGGTTTTGTTTCCAAAAACGGCCCTCATCGGTCACTTCCAATTTCCAAACGGGAACGTCACGCTTTAATGCTTCCAATACAAATCGTGAAGCATCATAACTCGCAGCTCTATGAGGAGTAGATACCGCTATCACAACACTAATTTGATTGGGATACACTCTACCAATCCGATGAACCATTGCGACACGTGCATGAAATTGTTCTTTTGCTTCGATGGCGATTTTTCTCATACATGCAATCGCCATTTTTTCATAGGCTTCGTACTCTAGATATTGTACACTCTGCCCTTTATACACACCGCGTACTCGACCTACAAAAATCAGGTCCGCTCCGCAATCTGGATGCTGTACAGCCTCTTCCAAAGCCTCTATCGAAATCTCATCGTTGCTATGAGCAAGCGCAATCATCCGCCCCCCATAGGTGGTAAAAATGCAATCTCATCCCCATCGGAAATCACCGTTTCCGTATCCACATATTCAGCATCAATAGCCAATCGGATTCCAGTAGGTTCAACCAAAAACAGCTGACGAAACAATGCACCAATGGTGCACACTTCAGACAAGGTGATTTGTTCTTCGGAACAACCTCGAAGGTCTCTCAAATGAGCAAAATATAGAATGGTCACACAGATCATTTTCTTGCATCCCTACATCGTGATGGGTAGACTGAACATACCCTATACCACAACACATTTCATCCCTATGGGCAAGTTCTGATGATTCCTTTTCTATCAATACTACATTCATTCGTTCTTTTTGGCTCTGGATGTAAAGATGAGCCAGTCCTTCAAGCAATCGAACAACCGGCTTTATTAGAGGAAGTCCCATCGGCTGAAGAGCGCCTTGAAGCCAAAGAGGAAGTCGAGTACAACAAAAAAGAAGGGGTTTACGTTGATGTGATGTATCTCGGAGGCAGAGACTGGGTAATCAGTCAACCCATTTTGTCTGAACAGTTGGGATCTCTTCAAGAGACTCAAGAGTTGCCTATGCGTCAAGGCATTCGATACCAGTACGACAATGGTTCTATCTTTGTATACGAAGGAAGGGTCTATCGAATGGACCTTATATTGCCTGAACTCCTACGTAGATCATCGGTTTTACAGATCCTTGGCTTCCCTGAACAAGTAGACAAATATCTCATCACCCATAGAGAATACATACTGGAAAATGAATGGGCTTTTAGACGAATTCGAATGAAACGGGACAGCAAAGACAATGAGTTGGTCAAAGAAGTGTCCGCGTGGAAGTTTTCACCACAAGAGTTGTAAGTCGAAAAGAAGATTGTTCGACGTCATAAAGGGTATTTACAATACTGCTTTACCAAGTTCCACCACGAATACCCCCTTTCCAGATTCGTAAATCACCACTGGAATTTACACACTGTACTTCTGTGCGCCACCACTTTGAACTAATGCTGTACCCTTCGTTCAACGCTTCTTGAATCTCATCTTGACAGTGTTCCCATAAAAACAACTGCCACATTCTAATGTATACAGCCCAACTGATTCCCAATACACTAAGCAACATCAATCCTGTCAATACGCTATGTACAATAGATTCATCGAGCCAGTGAACTACTCCGACAAGTCAATCACTTGTCCCTCCCGAGCAACTCGCACCTTAGTGAAACGCTCTCCATCTTGTGATGCCCAATAGTCTGCCAGTTGATCCATTTGCGTATCGTTGGCTGTTGGCGAGTGATGAAAGAGCATCAACTCCTTGACTCCTGCCATATTGGCTAACTTCACAGCATATTCAGGATAAGCATGACCCCATGTGATCTTTTGTAAATATTCATCATAAGAGAACATGGTATCCATGATCACCAAATCTGCATCTTTCATAATACTCAACAATCTTCGTTCCGCACGCAATGGTTCCTTGTCACCACTCAACCCTTCTGTGGGCTTACTTAAAGGGGCTGTATCCGTCAAGTATGCCACTGCAAACCCATCTGCTTCGACACGATAACCACAAGAACCACCCGGATGATTCAGACTCACCGTTTTAATGGTATAGGTATCGCGATGTAGATTTTGACCGACTCGAACACCGTGAAACTGTACTTCCGCAGCCAAATCTCGAATTCGTACTGGATGATACAAACCGTTCAAATAACGACTCAGTTTATTTTGAGCATCAACAGCACTGTATGCCGGGACATTTACGCGAACGGTATTTCCTGGTATGTACAGAGGTGCAAAGAATGGAAAACCAAACAAATGGTCCATATGAAAATGTGTAAACAGAACTTCAACATTTTTATGTCCCTGCTGTAAGACATCCATACCAGCAGGTCGTGCACCAGTTCCACAATCCAAAATGAGCGGCGTTCCTTCTTTCGATTGAATGCGAATACAAGACGAATTCCCACCATATTTGGTGATGTCTTCTCCAGAAATGGGAATCGAACCGCGTACGCCATAAAATTGAACTTGCATGCACACTCTCCCCAACTATTGTTGCGCTGAATAAATGTTGTTTTTAACTATAACAAGATTTATCGAGTGCATACAACACTCTCATACGTCAAAAATAGTAACGAAATCCCAACTGCCCATCTACACCCCATGAAAATGAAATCGAGGATCCCAAAACATATACGGTTGGCGCGGTCTCTATATAAATTTCAACAGGCAAACCATCGGTCGTAAGCAAGAGGCCCATAACACCTCTGAGACCAATGTAAGTTTTGGTTGTTTCTGCAACTTGACTGGATGCTGTGACACCAGCACCCAAATATACAGGAACAGAATACCCATCAACTGGATCATTTAAGCTGGGTAAGTGCTGAACAACATCCAACGTGAGCCCCACGTCTCCGATCTGGCCCAAATCACCACCCAAGGAAAACTGTGTTGCCAAACCATCGGCAACATAAATCTTGCCGGTTATCCCACTGGGCGCACCAATACATGCCCCAAATCCGATCGATCCAGCCGATTTTGGGTTTGCCTCTGCAATATGTAATCCAAGCAACAACGCAATCATGTCTTTAGTGTATCCAATTGAGAATCGGAATCAAACTTCATCATGCACCCATCTGCGCATTTCTTGCAATGTGGTACTGTACCAGTCGTCAGTCGCACGTTCTTTTACAAATGCTTTAAACAGTGTTTGAATGATGCGCACAATATCTTCATACTCCTGCATACGGAGCAACAAAAAAGCATCTTTGGTGTCGTCTTCTTCAATGACAATCGTCGATTCATCTGCATCTTCACTGACTTGCTTCAATGATGAAATATCACATAAGTCGCCTTTGAGGGTCAACATATACGAATTTCCTGGGAGTCGAAGGACCAATTTGGCATCGGTAATGACCTTTCCGCTAATCAATGCCGCTTTTGTTTCAGCAGAGGCAGGTGCATCGGTTCCAGTTACGACAGTCCTTGATTTGTCCTCACCGTCGCTGGCAAAGGTCAATCTGTCTTCTAAACGAACCTCTACAGGGCCTATGCCTTCAACATCGAAGTGTTTGTTTTCTACTTCGGATTGAAAGAGCAACCATGTATAAAATTCTGGGGCAATGTGTGGGTAAATCTCATCTCGTAAATCAGTTTGAGGCATCGTGAGTTCTCCTAAGGGGCACTATCATGTCTATAATTATTCTTTGAGGGCTCTAGCTTTGAAACCAGATACGCCACATTTTGTCATGGATTCGATATCTGGATCTCCAGCATCCAAAAACATCAGGGGCGTTTGAACACGCAGTCCCAATCCGAATGTCGTGTAAAAATGATCGCAAAATTTTTCGTTGAAAGAGTCCGAAAGGTTCATCAAAATCAAATACTCTTGATCAACATTCCAACAGAATTCAACCACTTTTATCTTTGGTAAGGTTTTGGCGTACAGTTCTGCACTCAATACATCTCGAATATCATCCTTGTCACGTTTTGGAATTCGATCGCGATTGTTGGTTGTCAACCATTCCTTGACTCGAAGATCCAACAGTGCTCGAAATAAATTACTGGGAAGTGCCTTCTTGTCCACACGAAACTGTCCGTAGATATAAGGTTCCAAGTACCACTTATCCAATCGAGAAAAGTCAGCATCCAACAACGAATCCCCGACCACCCAACCAAGTTGTTCTTCTGTTCTTTGATTGTTTGCAGCATTTTCAAAAGCATGCATCTGAAATTGATTTTGAATTCGTGTCAACCAATCGGATTCCGTTTGGTCTGGTTTACCATCTATGCTGTAGCGACGCATGGTGCGCGCACCCTTGATCAATTTCATTGTATTGCTCCGATGAATGAGTGTGGATGTACAAGTCTAAATTCTACTTGTGGGTAATACACGAACTCAATATCGTCCATAGGAAAGCATATAAAATGTCAACAATTGACCGTTAGAGAGACAAGACAACAAATGCATTGTTACAAAAATGGGCCAATATTGGAAATATTACCCAGCCTGTATGGCGAGACCACCAACTCAATACCACACCAAATACCATCAGTGGAGGTACCGCTGAAGGCGTTTCAAAGTGCAACAGTCCAAACAAAAGTCCCGTTACAATAATGCCAGCCCATTCCCCCATCTTTTCGATCAACCAAGGTAATAAACTTCCTCGAAATAACAACTCCTCTGCAACAGGGGCAAGTCCAACCACCAACAGTATTGTAAGTCCCTTTTCGAAAGAGTTTCCATCAGCCAATAAATCAACAAGACCCTGCTGTTCTACTTGGCCACCCAAAGATTCAAAGAGTTCCAAAAGGATCCCAGAACCGATTAATGAACCACAACCAATCAATAAACTCACTCCAGTCCATTTCCACAATTTGATATTTGAAGGTAAAGGATTTGGGGTTTTTCCAACACCAACAGACAATAAAAACAACAAGGCGAGCAGTTGATTAATGCATGACACTACCAATAAGGCAAACTCGGACTCCTCCAACAAGAAATACGCACCCAGTCCACCAAACAGACAAAAGTACAGCGCAACCAAAAACTGAACCCCCAATGGCAACGTTCGACTGCTTCGACCCATCCAAATTGACACACCTGCCATAATCAGGGTGTAAAGGAGTGCCATAATCTATCCTTCGATATTGTCTTGAAGTGCTTTGAGGCACTGTTGAATACCTTGTCCAAGCATCGTATGATCATAGCAAAATACGGTTGCATCACAGGTCTGTGGAATCTTTTCTCGACCACCACCAAAAACAACTATGACTGGATAATTGTTCATCTCACTGGTAAAACCCCACTTGTCTTCACGAGGATCTACTTGAACCTCAACAGTATTTTGTGACAACTGATGTCGAAGAAAATTAACAAAGGAACGGGGAACTCCCAAAATTAACAGTTTGTTCCAACCTTGAAGTAAAAACTCTGTGACCAGTTCTCGCGTTTCACTGAGCAACTCAACACCGCCACTCATTTCACATTTGCTGTTGTCTACTGGAATGCATACTCCTGGTATAGACGAGGTGTCTTCTATATTCTTAGAAATCAAATGTACCTGTTCGTGCAAAAACTGTTGCATGGTTTCCCTGTGCACCTGTACATCTTTCCAAACTGTCCAGCTATGGGAAGAATCTCCAACCACCCGAAAAAAGTTGGTGTACTCTGAATGCGTACGCAATCCTCTTTCATTGAGCAACCCCATCAATGGAATCCATTCCGCTCTGTTCAGAAACTCTGTTTGTTGTCTATTCATGTCTTCTTGGACTTTGGACATTTCATCTTTGCTGACGCGCAGTTGTTCTTGATGTGATGACAACGATTTCTGTACATACAACAAAGATTCTCGCAACTCTTTGATTTCAGTATTCAATGGAGCAATAATACTGGCATGAGCCTGTTTTTGCTGTTCAATCCGACTCGATAAAGTGGCTTTATCAGCCTCCCACTGAAGACGTTCTGTTTGATGACGTTCTTTCAGTGTTGCAATTTCCTGCTGCAACTTTTTAAAATCAGACTCTTGCTTCAACCACATCTCCAAATCTTGAGCTGTAGATTCAACCGTGGCTTTTTCTTCAGACACTTCGTTTTTTGACGCATGTGTTGTTGTGAATCTAGACGCATTTGAAGGTGTTCTAGAAGAGGATTTATGTTCAGGGGGAGAAGTCGATTTCTTCTTTGTAGCAGGATCATCAAATGCCCCACCAAACATGTCGTCAAAGTTTAAAGAGGCACCACTTAGATCACGAACTTTTTTACTTTTACGGCCCATAGTCATCTACCCCTTACATCAATCTATACATGATAAACTTAGCCCGTACACCATAAAAAATCAATGCCTTAAGAAAGGCTATGCAGGATCAAATTGACAATCGAATCACAATATAAACCGACTAATTTGTATTGTCTCTGTCATGCCTTAAATGACAATATCATCGATAATCTCGAATGATTGTTTATGTAAAAACCAGTGTAGCCACAAGATATTTCTGATTAAACTATCGAACGATAATCCTTCTACAACTTCACGCAATCTACGACGTTGCTGAGTAGATACACCGCGTCCATAAATTTCTCTAAACAATATCACTGCACATGACCACATCGATACAGACGAGTGGTATTTCTCTAAGATATCAGTGGAATCAGTCGAAGTATAAGTTCATGAGGATACACAACTGGATTCACACGTACACTGGTCACCAGAGCATCAAATGGCGCCTCCATCACTTCTAGAATCTCACCACCCACAACGTGCTGAACGGTCCCTAATATCTGTCCCTTCTTCACACGAACCCCCGTGCATTCTATATTCACTGAAGGAATGAACAAACCGCCATAATTGGATCGAATCTCCGTCATTGAACCTACCAACGTAAGACTGTTTTCAGAAGGAAGAAATACATCTGACACCACACCCAACGTTCGCAACCATGACAGTAAGACAGATCTCATCATGGCAACGGAATCCAAATCAAGACTGTTTCCACGACCACCCGTCAAGTACATGATCGACTGTCCCCGACTGCGACATTGACCCAACAAACTGACTCGACCATCCACTTCTGGACGAACCCAGACCAATGGTGCTCCCAATGTTTTGTACATCTCAACATCTTCTGACAAACAACGCACTTGAACTATATCAAAGATGTGTTCTGCTCCCGTATGTACACTTACTACAGCATCACATGGTTCGAGTGAGGCAAACACTGCATTGGCAATGCGTTCCGAAGCAGATCCTTCCGAATGACCAGGAAACCAACGGTTGATGTCTCTGTGATCTAGAGGATTGATCTTACTACTGTCATCCAAACCCATCCTATTGATAACTGGATATACGTCGATACATCCAACGATTTGAGAAGCTTTTATGGTTGCTATCAATTGATTGACGGCGCAGATTCCACCAACCTCGTTGCCGTGAAGTCCAGATACGATGGCGATGTGCTTTCCTGTTCCAGGCACACCAAAACGCAACCTGTGAATCTCCACCGCATCTCTAAAAGGTGCAGCCAAAGAAACGATGACATCTTTACTGTACTTCATTCCTGCTCCATCGATTGAATCCGAGCCACCAACTCTCCAAGAGAAACCACTGGTTGATTGCGCAACGCAATAACAATCCCACTTGAGGTACTGTGAATCGTTTCTACAGAAGTGGATGTCTTGGGATCCATTACAACACCAATTTCATCACCCTCTTGGACAACAGAACCCAGTCGTACAGAAGGCAAAAATAAGCCCGCGCTGTTCACCCGCATTCGTTTCACCTGATTGTCTTCAAGTACAATAGGGTCTTCCATGGCCATCCAAGGAAATGGCAACAATGTTTCTGGCAACACCGTGGTTCTCGTTAACAAATACAAACAACCGTCTCCAAAGATGTCCCCTACATCGTCTGTCAATCGGTTGCCTTGACCACCTTCCAACACAATGACATTCTTAAATTGATTGGCCAACGTTTTGTCTGCTTTTGTTCCAGAGGTTCTTTTCCATACCAGCGTTGTATTGCATTGACGTGCAATATCCAACAGTGTCACCCCTTCACAAACCACATTGTTCTCATGAGATGTTCGAATCATCACATGTGGTAGTTCTACAAACCCTGGTCGAGCCCCTCGTAATTCTACAAGTACATCGACTCCCCTCAACGCATTCATCAATTGATGTCCCAAACGAGCCGGAGGATGACCTTGTGGATTTCCTGGGAATTGACGATTCTGGTCAATATCAAACCCAGGCCACAAACGACGTCCTTGCTCTGCTGCAAGCGGGTTAATGCAGGGATAAACATCCACCACGCCTTCTAAACTAGGCTCTAAACCCTTTAAGGCTTGCATCAATCGAAATGCCACTCGAATACCTTCAGGGGCATCCCCTCGTACTCCAGCAACAAATGCAATGTGCAATCCATTCTCTCTACTCGACTTTCCAAATCGATGCTGTTGAACGGTCAAGGTCGCCCCTGATGGGGTTTGCAAGTCAAAAATACTTCTCGACTCCATTTACCCTCCCCATCCTATCATTACACCATCCTCAAGAAGACCAAAACAGGCCTCTTCAACGTACAAAATAAACTGGTGTCTATTGAACATATCTAGCCTTTGATTCTCAACGGTCATCATGGTTTCTCCGATGTTGAAACTATACTTTCATAACCCATTCTAGAACGCAATTCTTGTAGGAGCAATCTCGGAGCTTCCTCTTGAGAGTGACGAAAAAACAACGATGGCTCTATCATTTCAACTTCGTTGACAACCCAATCTCCATTCATCATATGCAAAAAGTCTATTCGAGTAATTAATAGGTTCTCAAAACGACTGTGTAAAACAGACAGCGTTTGATGAGCAACCAATAGCATTTCCGGAACCTCATTTGGATCAATGCACTGATCCGAAGCCCCAAAGTCATCTTGAACTCGATAATCACCCGTTACTGGTATCTTTTGTACACAATGAGACAGTTTATCGGCGAAGAATATCGCGGAATACTCTCCTTCTGTTTCCACGGTTTCAATGTAGGGCTGAAGCATCATTTGGGTATCCATCTCAAGCAATCTATCCAGCCAATGCTGAGCCTCTTTCACGTCTGATAGCGAGAAACGTTTTGTATTTGAAGCACAGGCTCCCACCACAGGCTTAAGAAACCCCTTAGACCAGCCTCTTTCTTGCATGACATCAATCAAAGAAACCTCTTTCTTTAAGATCCAAACGGTAGGTGCAATCGGTACACCTCTATCTTCCAAGTCTTTCAGGTACGTTTTTTCAATATTCCAACGAACCACCTCTATTGGATTGAGCAAAACCGTTTGCGTAGAAATCTCTTCTAGAGCCAATACAAATGCGACTCTACGATCAACATAATCCCAAGTTGTTCGAATCAAAACACCATCAAATGTTGACCAATCACACGTTTCATCCCAAGAAACAACTGTCCAATCAACACCATGCTCGGACAAGACAGTTTGAAAAAATCGGTCATCTTTTTCCCAATCCGGTAAATCACGACACGACAGCAGTGCTAGGTTCATATTTTTATCCCTTATTTGAATCTACTTTCAATCCGTCTTCAATCTATTATCTATTACCTGTGGTTGACAATCAGAACTGCTTACCTTACAGAATTCCATCATGATTGTACATCAAGAGAATCGATTGATGTATCTATTGTAACAATCCCGTATTGGAGTGAGCAATGAACAAAGTATATGCAAGTGCTACAGAGGCCATCTTTGACATGACAGATGACATCACGTTGATGAGTGGTGGATTTGGTCTGTGTGGAAATCCTGAAGATTTAATCCGGGCACTGAATGTCAAGGGATGCAAAAATCTTACGGTTGTCTCTAACAATTGTGGTATCGACGACAAAGGACTGGGGATTCTCTTGGCAGACACACAAATCAAAAAAATGATTTCAAGTTACGTCGGTGAAAACAAAAACTTTGCCAAACAATATTTGTCAGGGGAATTGGAAGTGGATTTGGTTCCACAAGGAACCTTGGCGGAGCGTATTCGAGCTGGAGGAGCAGGGATCCCTGCATTTTATACTCCAACTGGAGTCGGTACGTTGGTTGCTGAAGGAAAAGAAGAACGAATTTTCAACGGTAAAAAGTTCATTCTCGAAGAAGCATTAAAAGCAGACTTCTCGTTTGTTAAAGCATGGAAGGGTGACACGCACGGAAACCTTATATTCAGATCTACCGCTCGAAATTTCAATCCCATGATGGCCACTGCTGGTACAATCACAATTGCTGAAGTTGAAGAATTGGTACCCGCAGGTGAACTTGATCCAAATGAAATCCACACACCCGGTATCTTCGTACAGCGAGTCATAAAAGCCACCAACTATGAAAAGCCCATTGAACAACGAACCGTTCAAACACGCGACTAAACTCGACGAATTATCATTTTAGGAGAATACAATGCCCTTAACCAGAAACGAAATTGTTCTACGAGTTTCCAAAGAATTGCAAGATGGATTCTATGTCAACCTCGGTATCGGAATGCCAACACTCGTCGCCAACCACATCCCCGAAGGTGTAGAAGTGGTTCTGCAGTCTGAAAATGGATTGCTGGGAATTGGTCCTTTTCCGTATGAAGGAGATGAAGACGCAGACTTAATCAATGCCGGAAAACAAACAGTCACAACCCTACCTGGTTCTTCTTTCTTTTCCAGTGCAGAATCCTTTGCGATGATTCGTGGTGGACACATTGATCTTGCGATTTTGGGTTCAATGGAAGTTGATCAAGAAGGAACACTCGCCAACTACATGATTCCTGGAAAACTTGTAAAAGGAATGGGTGGTGCTATGGACCTCGTTGCAGGAGCCAAGCGTGTCATCGTTATCATGACCCACTGCAACAAGTATGGTGTGTCTAAAGTGGTCGAAAAGTGCAACCTACCAATTACGGGTGAGCATTGTGTCAATCACCTCCTCACAGATTACGGATGGTTTGACTTTACCAATGATGGCAATGGGAATATCAGCATGGTTCTCACCGAGATTGCTCCTGGCGTATCGATTGAAGAAGTTAAAGCCGTCACACCAGCAAACTTTACGGTGTCCGAAGCGTTAAAGACCATCTCGATTTGACCATAACGACTTCTACACTGACGGGTTAATTTCGCCTGTTGATCTTGGATATAAATGTCACACGACCACATGTCGCTTCATCTATATTTTTAGAGCCACACTGAAACTATAGATCTGTGACCTATGATCTATGATTGAGGGAGTCCAAACACATGTCTTTTCGTACAAAAATATTTCGTACACTTCGTCGTATATCAGGTCTGAACGAAGGCTATACAAGTACTCCAAAGCCTGTACCTACCGTTGAGCCTAAGAATACCATCCAACCTCAACCCACCAACGTTGCTGAGGGAAAACAACCTTCAACAGCAAATCTCTCAGATGCAAGTACCCTGCCTGAATTAGTCCTCTATGGACGACCATCCTGCCCATATTGTGCACGGGTCGATAGAGCGATTGTAAAGATGGGCATTGAAGATAGGATCACCAAACGACACACGGGTTCTGGAACAGAGTGGAGAGCAGACCTTCGAAAACGCACTGGCAGTACACAGGTCCCCTGTCTCTTCATCAATGGTGAACCGATGTTTGAATCGCTAGACATCATTGCATGGATGAAAGACAACTTGGCATAAACAACTCTTTAGGCAGTGGTATCTTTAGCAGCATTCTCACGTTGCTTCGCTGTCCATTCTCGCCAATTCTGATCGGTACCCAAAATCCTATCCCAAAGACCAAGAGCAGTGCCATAACACCCCTTTGTCGGAAACTGGTGATGATAGGCATGTTGTGATGCAGATCTAATATGGGCATATCCACTGTGCCCATCATTGGTTTCATAAATACGAAGCGCTACCCACAAGCCCCAAGTGAAAAAATGGCTGCCCATAATCACCAACCCCGCATACATGGCTATCAGATTGAGTAGATTCTCCACGGGATGTGCATACTCACTGGATACAGGTCTAACTTGACGAAAAGTATGGTGTTTACGATGAATCATGCGAAACAGTTTCTTATTGTGGAGCAGACGATGAGAGAAATAAAAGATGGTTTCGTTGGCCAGTATGCAGACCGCGATGTCCACTGCTACTTCCAAAAGACTGGGCATCGATGCAGAAACACTTCCCCCTCGCCAAACAAACAAAGGGTACAATACCGCCCCCATAAAGACAGGTACAGAAACAATGTGATTGACAATCCATTCCTTCCACGCTGAACGGACCAACTTCTCTGATGGATTCTTTCCCTTTTGTACACGAAGTGTTGGAAAATGATTGTTCTTATGGAGATACGTAAACAAAAGAGTACTTCCAACCGAAACCACTTGATGAATTGTCCACAAAATGGC
>Ga0115564_10003788_pt1 | contig 12504 bp, 11 predicted proteins | sample COGITO_mtgs_1105_7_FD_88680 | JGI IMG/M metagenome (GOLD analysis project Ga0115564, IMG submission 88680) | Pelagic marine microbial communities from North Sea - COGITO_mtgs_110523 | ecosystem: Environmental > Aquatic > Marine > Epipelagic | place: Germany:Helgoland, sampling site Kabeltonne...
ATCCTCGCGTTCATGCGTGAAACCATCCCGCAGGATTGGAAAAACTTCCGCGACAAGGTCGCAGACAACTTCCGCATCATAACCCACGAGAAATTTCGGGTTTTGGAGTAGAAGCGGTATAACGCACCATGACAGTTGGTCTGGCATCACAAGTAAGAACACGGAAAAAGGAGAGCAACTATGGAATATGGAATTTTGGGCCTCTTGGTCCTCATCGCAGACATCTACGCAATTATCAGCATTCTCTCAAGCCGCGCATCGACAGGTAGCAAGCTGCTATGGACATTGTTGGTTCTGGTCTTGCCGGTCATTGGCGTCATTATCTGGTTCTTTGCGGGGCCGCGCGGCAAGACGGCCGCAGCCTGACGCAGATACAGACAACTGAGTTGCGCAAACAAATTGCGGATGGAAAAACTTAAAATCCAAGAAAGGAAAACGAAATGAATTGGGATCAAATCGAAGGCAAATGGAAAGAAATGTCCGGCTCTGTTAAATCAAAGTGGGGCGAGTTGACAGACGACGAAGTTGCTGAAGTGGATGGTGATCGCGAGGCGCTGGAAGGAAAAATCCAGGCCAAATACGGAAAGACGAAAGCGGAAGCAAAAGCCGAAGTGGATGACTTTCTAAGTCGGCACTGATCTATCGACGTAACCGAGTCGAGCACTGCCTGACGCGACATGTCGCGTCAGGCAGTTTCTTTTTGAGGACGGAAGGTAGGATACGCAGTGTTGAGCAGGCGATGGCTAGGATCGCAAATGAAGTCTTTCAAGGTTGGATCACCCTCAGGCATCATTTCGATCCTCTAAGACAGGGCCGGCACATGCGTAGATCAATCGGGATTAGTGAGACCAGTTTGTTTGATTACCCCTTGGGCGCGGACGCATTCTGACGCTGGGCCGAATTATTGCGCCGGAGTTGGGTTAACTATGCGGGCTATGTCCAACTCATTCCTGGTTAAAACCTGTAGGTCATTTGGCAGTTGTCAAACCATGCGCGCCTCGGGATAGATCGCTGCTCAATCCGGATAATGAAAAGTGGGGCAAGTGGGTCGAAGAGATGCCCCTCTCGACCGCAACCTCAAGTCAAAGCGCTGATTTCATCGCGGTGAACAGCGCGTGGTGCAGGCTTCCCGCTGAAGCGCGCGGGCCAAGAATGCGGACCCAGTTGGCGGGGTCGCGCCGCAGCACGAAACAGCCCAGATGATGGATCGAGGTGCGCGTGGCATCGCCCGTTTGCATTGCGCGGATGTTGACGTTGCAACACAGCTCCATCACGGCCTCCATTCCGTCGCCGCGCAGATCAAAGCAGGCCCATGCATCTGTTTGCTCGGTGATAGAGGCGGTATTGCCAAAGCGCGCCTTGAGTTGTGCCGCCAGATCCTCGTGGGTTTCAAACGGTGCGCCAACCATCCATTGGTTCGGCCCCATCCAGAAGGCCGCTTCGGGATCATGCAAGCGGCACTTTCCGGCGGCTGGCGCGGCGCCTTCCAGCAGGTCCGCCAGATGGGCGCTGCAGGCATCCTCGTGCCCGATGCGCGCCGAGACCGAGGCCAACGCAAGGCCGGGGTTTTCGCGCAATGTGACACCGGCGACGACGTCGACTTGCGGCGTGGTGCCGCCAAGGGCGGTGATGGGTTTCAAATCATGCACGGACACGTTCCCCTTCGGGATCAACAAAATGCGCGGAGACAATTTCAACGTCAACCGTCAGGTTGGTAAGGGGCGAGACAAGGCGCATCCGCTCTCCTGTCCGGGTGCCACCCTCCTTGAGAAACGCCAGACCGATCATTGTTTCCAATGTGGGCGAATATGCAGCCGAGGTGACATATCCCTGATCATGGGCGGCATCGACGGGGCCTTCGGCCTTCATCAGATGTCCGCCAGCGGTAATTTTCTGCGACGGATCAAGCGGCTTGATCCCGACCTGCATCAGCGCGTCGGGGGTATTCAATCCTTCGCGTTCTGACAGTTTGGCGCCGATACTGTCTTTGGCCTTGGATACCATGCGGTCCATGCCAAGGTTCAGCGCTGTGGTCATGCCGTTCAGCTCATTGCCCGCGGCATGGCCCTTTTCGATGCGCATCACGCCAAGCGCTTCGGTGCCGTAGGGCACAACGCCAAATTCTTCGCCCTCGGCCATCAGACGGCGCATCAGCGCATCGCCATAGCGCGCAGGCACGGCAATTTCGAACGCCAGTTCACCGCTGAACGAAATCCGGAAAAGACGGGCGCGCAGCCCGCCACAAATTGTGATGTTGGCGCAGCCCATGAAGGGGAAGGCGTCGTTGGTAATGTCGTGTTCGGCATCGACGACCTTTTGCAAAAGCCGACGCGAATTGGGTCCTGCGACCGCATATTGCGCCCAAGCCTCGGTCGTGGAGATCAGTTGCACATCCATGTCCGGGAACAGACATTGGCGCACGAATTCCATGTGTTGATAGACCTTGGCGGCGTTCGCGGTGGTGGTGGTGACAACAAAATGATCTTCCGCCAACCGCGCGGCGGTGCCATCGTCCATCGCAATCCCGTCCTCGCGCAGCATTAGACCATAGCGCGTCTTACCCACGGCCAGTTTGGCAAATCCGTTGCAATAAACCTTGTTCAGGAAGTCGGCAGCATCCGTGCCTTGCGCGTCGATCTTGCCCAGTGTGGTACAATCACACACGCCGACAGACGCGCGTGTCTGGCGCACCTCGCGGTCCACGCTTGTCCGCCAATGGGTTTCGCCGGGCAGGGGGAACCACTGCGCGCGCAGCCAATTGCCGACCTCGACAAACACCGCGCCGCGTTCTTTGGCCCAGACATGCGATGGGGTCAGGCGGGTGGGATGGAAATCCTTGCCACGCATGCGGCCTGCAAGCACGCCGATGGCTGTAGGCGTATAAGGGGGGCGGAAAATGGTGGTGCCGACCTCCGGGATCGACTTGCCAGCCAGTTCGGCCATGATGGCAAGACCGCCCATGTTCGACGTTTTGCCCTGATCGGTTGCCATGCCCAGCGTCGTATAGCGCTTAAGGTGCTCGACAGAGCGGAAACCCTCCTGATGGCTCAGTTTCACATCTTTGACGGTGACATCGTTTTGCTGGTCCAGCCACGCGCGCGAACAGCCCTCAACATACCAGAACGGCGTCTGGTTTATCGGGCCGTCCTCGGCCTGCGGTGTTTGCACGGCGGTTACGTCCAGCATCTGCGCTGCGGTCTGCGCCCCAGAGGCCATTGCGCCGTGGGTCGAGAAAATGCCGTTCGCGGCACCGGCCACGACCATGCCGGGGGGCAATGTGCCGCCCGGAACAAAGGCGGCAAGTGTGTCGTTCCATGTGGGACGTCCCCGCTGGTGGCAGGTCAGGTGCACATTCGGGTTCCAGCCACCCGACACGCCCAAAGCGCCACATTCAATGGTGCGGGGCGTGCCATCCGGCAATTTGACCTCGACAAAGGTCAAACCCAGACGGCCCTTGGTATCGACAACCTGACCCCCGCGAATGACCTCAAAGCTGTCGGACAATGGCGCATCTGTGCGGGTGTCGATGACGGCGGCGACCGAGACCCCTTTGGCCTGCAAATCCTGCGCGGTGCGATGACCATCGTCATTATTGGTAAAGACCGCGATCCGCTGCGCCGGGGTCGCGGCAAAACGGTTGGCATAGGTCCGCAAGGCAGAAGCCAGCATCACGCCGGGCCGGTCGTTGTTGTCAAAGGCGATGGGCCGTTCTGTCGCACCTGCGCAAAGCAATGTTTGCTGCGTGTAGATACGCCACATGATCTGGCGGGGCTTGTCGGCATCTGGCGTGTGGACATGGTCACTGATCCGCTCTACCGCGCCGTAAATGCCGTGATCAAACGCGCCGATCACCGTCGTGCGCGGCATCAGGCGCACGTTTGGCAGGCTTGATAGTTCAGCAACACTGGCTGTGACCCAGTCAAGGGCAGGGGCGTCATCCAACGCAAATGTTTCGGCATTCAACCGTCCGCCCATAGCGAAATCCTCATCCGCGAGGATCACGTCTTTTCCTGCGCGCCCGGCGGTGAGGGCGGCCATCAGCCCGGCCGGACCTGCGCCGATAATCAGCAAATCACAGTGGCGAAAACCCTTGTCATATGCGTCAGGGTCGGCACGGCGCGACAGCGCGCCAAGGCCCGCGGCTTTGCGAATGATCGGCTCATAGAGTTTTTCCCAGAACGCGGCGGGCCACATGAATGTCTTGTAATAAAATCCTGCAGTCAGAAAGTTCGAGAACCGGTCGTTGATTGCCATCGCGTCAAACGCAATGCTGGGCCAGCGGTTCTGCGAATGGGCGATCAACTCGTCATAGAGCTCTGCTGTGGTTGCCCGCGTGTTGGGTTCCTTGCGCGCACCGCCGCGCAGTTCAACAATCGCGTTCGGCTCTTCGGACCCGGCGCTGAGCGGGCCGCGCGGACGGTGGTATTTGAATGACCGTCCCATCAGGCGCACGTTGTTGGCCAGCAGCGCAGAGGCGAGCGTATCGCCGGGATGGCCCTGATAGGTTTTGCCATCGAACATGAATTTCAGGGTGCGGCTGCGGTCGATCTGACCGCCGGTCAAACGGTTCTTTTGCGTCATTTTGAGCGCCCCTTTGCACGGGCCACATCGCGCGCGAGTGCGACGGATGAGATTTCGTGGGTTAACGTGTTACGTGTCACCACCAGCCAGGATCTATCGCCGCCCTCATGGAACCATAGCTCTTGCATGTCGCCCGCAACATTTTCGCGCAGATACGCATAGGCGTGCCAGTCTTCCGGCGTGGCGGTATCCGGATCGGGGCGGTCGATCAGGCTTGCGTCGCCCATATAAACGAACTCAGCTGAATCGCGTGGGCCAAGGAGGGGGTGGTTAATGATCATCAGCGGGGCCTTTTGGGGCAGAGGTGGGGTTGAGTTTATTTAGAAAATTGAAAGGGATAAAAGGCGGTCAATGCAGGTTGGGTTGGTTGCCCATGCCTTTTTCATCAATCATCCGGCCCTTGGCAAAACGATCAAAGCGGTAGGCGGCGGCGGTCGGGTGGGGGACGTCGCGCGCCAGCAGATGCGCATAGGTGAAACCGCTGGCCGGGGTCGCTTTGAAGCCGCCGTAACACCAGCCACCGTTGAAATAGAGCCCGTCGATATGGGTGCGGTCGATGATGGGCGATCCATCCATCGACATGTCCATGATGCCGCCCCACATGCGTAAAACGCGCGCACGCCCGATCATCGGCATGATCGCCATCCCGCCCTCGCAGACGTCCTCCAGGACGGGCAGGTTGCCGCGTTGGGCATAAGAGTTGTATCCGTCGATGTCGCCACCAAAGACCAAACCACCCTTGTCGGACTGGCTGACGTAGAAGTGGCCTGCGCCAAACGTGATGACACCGGGGATCAGGGGTTTCAGCCCCTCGGACACGAAGGCCTGCAAAACATGGCTTTCGATCGGCAGGCGCATGCCCGCCTTGGCCATCAGATGCCCCGATGATCCTGCAACGCATGATGCCACCTTGCCCGCGCCAATGAACCCGCGCGAGGTTTCCACGCCAAGGCATGTGCCGTTCTCGATCCGAAAGCCGGTCACTTCGCAGTTCTGGATGATATCGACGCCGTGGCTGTCTGCAGAGCGTGCATAGCCCCAAGCGACCGCATCGTGGCGCACGGTGCCGCCGCGCCGCTGCGCAAGGCCGCCCTTGATCGGGAAACGCGCGTCATCAAAGTTGAGAAAGGGATATTCTTTCTTGATCTGCGCAAGGTCGAGGTATTCGGCATCCGCCCCGTTCAGGATCATCGCATTGCCGCGCCGGACAAAGGCATCGCGCTGGGCGTCGGTGTGGATAAGGTTCATAATGCCGCGCTGGCTGACCATCGCGTTATAGTTCAGATCCTGCTCCAGCCCTTCCCACAGCTTGAGGGACATCTCGTAAAAAGGCTCATTGCCGTCCAACAAGTAGTTCGAGCGGATGATTGTGGTGTTGCGACCCACGTTGCCGCCACCGATCCAGCCCTTTTCAATCACGGCGACATTCCGGATGCCGTGCACCTTGGCCAGATAATGCGCCGTGGCCAAACCATGCCCGCCGCCACCGATGATCACGATGTCATACTTCGCTTTCGGCTCAGGCTCCCGCCACGCGGGTTGCCAGCCTTTGTGGCCGGTCAACGCCTCTTTTATCACCCTGAAACCGGAATAGCGCATCAATCAGACCTCTCTTTGGGCAACCATGCCAAAGCCGTTTCATTTTGTCCCTATGAAACCCGACATTCGTGTTCATGAATCGGACATTCTTGGCCAGTGGCTCGACTGGTCATTCTGCATAACTAGCTTCCACGGGCAGATCCACTTTGGTGCCGCCTAAGACAAGTCGCGGTACCAGAGCCACACACCAGTTTTTCGATCCCGGTTGGTTTATGGGTGCGACGTACCGGGAAACATGAAACAGCGGCATTTGACCGAGACAGCTTGATTGTGGACAATCTTTCACACTTGCCTTGTGAGTGGCGGGTCTCTCATGCTTGGCCCTCTAATATATTGATAATAAAGCATTTAAAAAAGTTCAAATCTGTCATATTATTTATGTAGGGTGTTGAATTCTCTGCCTTAGACAACAGGATGTTTTGCTTTTACCGTTTGAAAACAGAAAAATAGCGGGTTTTCTGCGCAGCAGGACCAAGGCCTGTGCCAAATTCTGAAACAATAGCCCAATTATTGTCGCATTCATGCGGCAAGATGCACCTCAACGATACACCTTAACCTGAATGGTGAGACAATTGAGTATTGCGCTGAACCAACGAACTGGAAGACCGGCGAAAAGCCGGAAACACTGGTCCCGTGTCCTGCACCATATCAGCCGCTTTTCGATTTACATCGCTCTCGCGGGGGTTTTGTACTTTTCTTTCGGTAGATTTGAAGAGCTGAATTACCAGAATTACCTGCGGGATCAAAAACTCGCAGCGACAGTCGAACTCATAGACGTGCGAGAGCGGGTTGAAAGCAGCCTTTACGCCCGCGTGATGGATGTGACGGAAATCGCAATGATCGTTTCCGAGACCCCCCAGATCACCACAACTGAATTCAATCTCAAAGCCATCGACTATGTGCTGGATCACAGCGAAATCCTGAGCATTTCGGTCGCACCAGATCTTGTGGTCGAGATGATCTTTCCGCGCTACGGCAACGAACACCTGATTGGCAAAGACCTTTTGAAATCACCAAATGACCGCCAGCGCATCGAAGAGGCATTAAAAACGGATGACGGGTTCATCACCGGACCAGAAGACCTTGGCCAAGGGGTTATCGGGGTGACGCTGCATAAACCCCTGTATTCTCAAGGAGAGGTCGGGGGACGGCGCCTATGGGGTGTTGTGTCCGTTGTATTGGATTATGAAATATTGCTGGAAAAGCTCAACATTCCGCAGTTTGAAGCAAGATACGATCTTTTGATTCAAGAAAAGCACCCGGATCGCAGCTTTGAGTCCGCTGTTCTTTATGGGGATAAATCGCTGATTGATGCAAACCCCATCCGGCTGAACTTTCGGTTCCCGTTCGGTCAATGGGAGTTGGCTGCCACGTCTGACGGGGGATGGCCGACACACAAGCCTGACTACATCCTGCGCTGGTCCAATAGCATTCTGATCATCATCGTGTGTCTGGGGACGCTGGGGTACGTGATCCGTCTGATCGAAGGACGGTTGCAGGCAGAAAAAATCCTGTCGACGGGTATCGAAGCGCTCGACCACGGTTTTGTCATGTTTGATGCGGACCGCAGGCTGATTGCATTCAATGAAAAGTACAAGCAGCTTGCAGGTGGTTCCGGCATGGTACGGGTTGGCTCGCTCTACGAAGATATTGTGAAGGCAAACCTAGAGAATGGCCTGATCCCCGATGCCGTTGGCCGCGAAGAAGAATGGTATGAAAATTGGTCAAAGCGGCTCGAGATCAGGTCCTCAGACAACGAACAGATATTGGCAGATGGTCGGCTGATCCGCGCCTACGACCGCCCCATGAAAGACGGCAGCGTTGTCGGGTTGCGGATTGATATTACTGACTTGAAAGAGGCTCAAAACCTTGCCGAGGCGGCAAATCGGGCAAAAACTGATTTTATGGGCGTCCTGAGCCATGAATTGCGGACGCCTCTCACCGTTATCTTGGGCAATGCCAAACTCGCCAAGAATATCAGCAAGATGCCAGCCTATAAGGCGCTTGTTGAACGCCTCCAGTCCGGGCCGGGGACGTACGACGAACTGGGCCCGTTGCTTGAAAAAGTGAACGACCAGATCGTCTCGATGATGGGCTCGCTCGAGAACTCAGGGGACCACCTGCTTGGGTTGATCAGTGAAATTCTGGATTTTGCCAAGATCGAGTCCGGAAGTCTGGGGCTCGAGAAGGAGCCCACCTCAACAGAGCAGATTGTAAGGTCTGTTATTGACCAGATGCGCCCGGCTGTTGAACAAAAGGGTTTGAAGTTTATCACGAACATCGACGATGTCGGGCTGACGGCGGACGTCAAACGCATCCAGCAGGTTCTCTTTAACGTGATCGGTAACGCGACCAAGTTCACGGAAAAGGGGATGATAACACTGGATGTCTACGCCCAAGACGATGAAGCCATCTTTAGTGTCACAGACACGGGCATCGGCATTCCTGACGACCAGCTCGACAAGGTATTCGAGGCCTTCCAGCAGGTCGATCTATCGGCCAACAGAAAATACAATGGCACCGGTCTTGGGTTGGCGATTGCGCGGGACATGGCCGTCGCGCATTCAGGTGAACTGACGGTCATCAGCACGTTCGGCACAGGCAGCACCTTCACGCTTTCCCTGCCCAGAACCGGCGCAGATGCGGCAACACAAACCTATGATGAAACCATACAGACGCTGGTGGCATAATTGTCATCTGAACCCTTTGCGCGATCACCAACCAAAGCAAGCCATTGGCACGTTCGTTCCGTGCCGGTCCAGCATGTAATTGGGGCAGTAGGGTCATATTTTTGCCAGGATTTGAATGTAAATTCCTAAAGGTAAGAAACCGAATTTATACGTATTTAATGACCTGTCTTTCGCTGATTTTGAGGGAAAAGAGACAAGCAAGTGATACCGGATAAACCCAAAAACAACATTGCGTGGCCCATTGCAGGTGCTTGTGCTGTCGCAGGCGCTTGGTACGCAGCGGCATCGACTTTGCTATCCGGGCCTGTCGCAGACATATTGCCCATTGCTGGTGCAATCGCACTGGCCAGTTTGACGCCTTCAATCCTGCTCAACAAGGCAGCAAAAAGGCAGTACAGCGATGCTAGGCTATCAATGGGGCAGCGCCTTGATGCGTTCAACAAACACGCCTGCATCAATATCGTTAATCACAAAGACGAACTGACGGAAGTCAACGACAAGCTTCTGGAACTGACCGGCTATACCCGCGAAGAGCTGATCGGCCAGCCGATCAAGATTCTGTATCCACCGGCAGAACAAGAAATTGCCACGGACATCCGGCGTCACTTGCAACGCGGAGAGAATTGGGATGGCGAGACACCGCTGCTGCATAAAGATGGCCGAACACTCTACACTCAGTCCACGATCATCCCCTTGTTCGAGGCAGATGGCAATTGGGCCGGGTCGATCTCTGCCCGGACGGACGTCACGCGCACGAACGAATTGATTGCGGAAAGGCATACAGCGCAAACCCTTTACGAGTTGCGCGATGACATTTGGATCATCGATTCACAGAGCGAAAAATTCACCTATATGAACCGGGCCGCCAAAGAGCGGTTGAATTGGGTATCGGAGGCGCCTGATGGTGGTAGTTTGGACGGCTATGAATGCCAGCACGACATCAATGAGATACTCGCGGCCTGTCGGACCCTTCAACAAAACCGAAGTGCGGCGCACCAGTTCGAGACGGTGTTTATGGGCGTTGCAGTCAACGTCAGCATCAAATTCCTGCCGAATGTGGACAACACCGGCCGCTACCTGATCCTTTTGAACGATATCTCGGAGCGAATTGAAAAAGACCTTCGCAAATCGGCATTTATATCGACGGTCAGCCACGAATTACGCTCTCCGCTGACGTCGATCAAGGGGGCGATGGGGCTGCTGCTTTCACAATCAGCAGGCGAATTGCCAAGCAGCGCGCTGACCCTCCTGGAGATCGCGCACCGGAACGCCGACCGCCTTATTCTGATCATCAACGACATGCTGGATATCGAAAAGATATCCAGTGGTGAGATGAGTTTCGACATTCAGGAAGTTGATCTGGTTGCGTTGATTGCCGAGACCGGTGAGGCGAATGCGATGCTGCAGCAGAGGTTTGGCATAGATGTCCAGATGATCGGCATGGGCAGTCCGGTTCTGCTGCATACCGATCCCAACAGGATCATACAGGTACTGACAAACCTTCTGTCGAACGCCTACAAATTCTCCAAACCGAACGGCAAGATCATCATCAAACTCGAAGAAGACGTTGATCATATCCGTGTATCGGTTCAGGATGAAGGTCCGGGCATACCGGAAGACGAGCAGTTCAAGATTTTCGATCGGTTTGCCGATATGGCCAACTCTGATCGGGCGTCCAAAGGCGGCACAGGTTTGGGTTTGAGTATTTGTAAAGAAATCGTGGAGAGCTTTGGCGGGGCCATTGGTTTTGACACGAAAGCCGGGGTGGGGACGACTTTTTTCTTCTGCCTCCCTAGGGCCCTACAGGATGATCTGTTCACTGATAACGCGCTTGAAAAAATGAGCGCCTAGTTGGAGGCCCAGAATGATCAAACTTCTACACGTTGAGGACGACGCCGATATCCGTGAGATCGCGCTAATGGCTTTGGACATCTCGGGTGAATTCGATGTCGTTCAATGCCACACGGGAGAAGATGCGCTGGCACAGGTTCGGGACTACACCCCGGATATCATTCTGCTCGATATGATGATGCCCGGTTTGACGGGCCGTGAAACGCTTGAAAAGATGCGTGAAATCCCTGAACTTGCGTCTGTACCCGCAGTGTTCATGACAGCACGTGCACAGCATGCAGAGATTGAAGAACTGCTGCAAAACGGGGCTTCTGACGTGATCAGCAAACCATTTGATCCGATGGCGTTGCCCGAAATGATCAAGCAGGCGATGCAGAAGCATCATAATTCCGGCACTATCTGATCTTTGGTATTCCAGGGCGAAACGTTTGGAACTAACCGCAAAGAGGCGGCATCCTAGACGTGCTGTGACAACAGCGCCTGCGTCTTTGAGACGAACATATCCAGCTTTGAAATCAGCGCTTCATCAAGCTGCGTCTGGTGGGCGTTGTCGGCAATGCATGCGATGATCTCATGCTCACATTCGCTGGCGGTTTGTCCAAGTGGCGCAAACCCGAGCGACCCGGCACTGCCCGCAATCTGGTGCAGCAGATTTTGCGCTTCGGTAAGGTGGGTCAAACGTTCGGTCGCATCGCCGCTTTCCCACGCCGCAAGGGCATGGCGCGCGATAGCAGTCTGCCGCTCCGCCAGAAGCGATAGAAAACGTGTTTTGATCCGTTCAATGCCGGGCAACGTGTCATTCATCGGAGTTACGCTCGCACCTGACCATTCCAAAAGCTGGCTCTTGCGCGTTCATAGGCCTCACTCGCTGCCTCTGCGGAGGTATAAGCGGCTGAAACAGCATCCATAACAGCACTCTCCGACTTCCAGATCAGCCGCATTGCTTCTCCGGCGCTGACGCGGACATATAGCTGTTCGCCTTGGCTATTATAGAGCTCAATCCGTGCCAAGGATAGGTTGATGGCATCCATGAGCACTGTCATCTCTGGCCGCCATCCGCTCTCGGTGACGCACAAGAATGTCCCGCCGCCTGCATAAGACATCAAGAACTGATGCCCTGCCAGCGTGTCAGAGATCACTTCGGCCACATCGGCCACCAGACTGGTAAAATCAAAAGCTGACAGCGCCCCATGATGATCCTTGATCTGGCGGATCGTGAAGGCAAACGTAGTAGATCCAAACAGCGATCCACGTGCCAATTGTGCTAGGTAGTTTTGCATCGCAACGTAATCGATGAGGTTCTCGACGTCATAAATAAATACTGGTTCGTGCAATTCGATGAACTCGGCTTGATTTTTTGCTGAGGCGGCTTGAGAAGCGAAAACTTTCTTTGTCAGGGTCTTCCGCTCTCGGACTAGGCTTTCAACCAGACCAAGCCGAGCGGTTAGCTCGGAGAACTCAAATGGTTTGGTGATATAGTCTGTTGCACCAGCAGAAAATGCAGCATCGACGTATCGTTTGTCCGACATTGCGGTCAGCATCAAGATCGGAGCATCACTATAACCACTTGTCGCGCGAATTCTCCGCGTAAGTTCAACGCCGTCCATCTCAGGCATCTGCAGATCAAACAGAAAACAGTCGATATGGTCAGTTGCAGGTTTCTGAACCGCCCTTTGTTTGCCGGAGGCTGATTACTTCGTCTCACGCGACCATATCTAACGCATTGAATTGTGCATAGTACCTCTCTTCTGCTTCTGCTGGCGGGATGTATCCGATGGGCTCA
>Ga0115564_10003791_pt1 | contig 12500 bp, 13 predicted proteins | sample COGITO_mtgs_1105_7_FD_88680 | JGI IMG/M metagenome (GOLD analysis project Ga0115564, IMG submission 88680) | Pelagic marine microbial communities from North Sea - COGITO_mtgs_110523 | ecosystem: Environmental > Aquatic > Marine > Epipelagic | place: Germany:Helgoland, sampling site Kabeltonne...
AGATACAATTAAAGAAATAAAGTTATAAGTATGAAAGTAGCATTAATTACGGGTATTACAGGACAAGATGGTTCTTATTTAGCAGAATTGTTATTAGAAAAAGAATATGAGGTACATGGAATTAAAAGAAGAGCTTCTTCCTTAAATACTGATCGTATCGACCATTTATATCAAGACCCTCACCACCCGAATCAACGCTTAAAATTGCATTATGGCGACTTAACAGATGCAATGAATCTCACCAGGATTATAGAAGAGTGTCAGCCAGATGAAATTTACAACTTAGGAGCTATGTCTCATGTTGCAGTTTCTTTTGATACCCCTGAATATGTTGGGAATGTAGATGGATTAGGGACTCTACGTATTTTAGAGGCGGTTCGTTTATTGGGGTTAGAAAAGAAAACAAGAATCTACCAAGCCTCCACTTCTGAACTGTATGGAGGAATGCCAGAAAATAAAAATGAGAGAGGTTTTTATGATGAAAATTCGCCTTTTTATCCACGATCGCCTTACGGAGTAGCAAAAATATATGGATTTTGGATTACAAAAAACTACAGAGAAGCTTATAATATGTTCGCGTGCAACGGTATTTTATTTAACCACGAAAGCCCTAGAAGAGGAGAAACGTTTGTAACGCGTAAAATTACACGAGCGACTGCTAGAATTGCTCTAGGATTACAGGAAAAAATATATTTAGGGAATTTAGACGCCAAACGAGATTGGGGACACGCTAAAGATTATGTTCGTATGATGTGGATGATCTTACAAGCTGAACAACCAGAAGATTGGGTAATTGCAACAGGAGTTACTACTACAGTGAGAGACTTTGTGCGTTTTGCTTTTGAAGAAGTTGGTATCGAAGTAGCATTTAAAGGAGAAGGTGTAGACGAAAAAGCATATGTAGTTGCTTGTAATCATAAAGATTTTCAAATAGAAATTGGTAAAGAAGTGTTGTCTGTAGATCCTTCTTATTTCCGTCCTACCGAAGTTGATTTATTAATTGGAGATCCTTCAAAAGCGAAGAATAAATTAGGTTGGGTTCCAGAACATGATTTGGCATCGTTAGTTAAAGACATGATGAAAAGTGATGTCTCGTTAATGCAAAAAGATGTTATTTTGTTAAAGGCAGGGCATGAGATATTGAAACAGGCGGAATAGAATATTAACTTAGAAAATTGTGTTTTTTATTTGAATTTATTTATAAAACATAAAAATACATTTTTGTTACCCCCGTTGATTATATGGATTCAAGATTTAAAAGAAAAGATTATATTTTTGTATATTTATTAATAATACCAGTAATTTGCCGGTGGTTATTTATGGTTACATTAGAAGAATTTTTCACAATTTCTTTTTTTTATTATCCTTTGTTTATCCCTGAAATTTTATTTTTATTTCTTCCTTTTTATTATGTGAGAACTAATAAATTAAAGAAAAATAAATTGATATTTTTATCAATTATAGGGTTGTTTTTTGTTTTTTTAGGGCTTTGGGTTAATGACTATAATAGTATTTATTTAAATTTTATTGGAGGTACAGACTTTTTTATAACGACATTTATTGTAGCTTTATTTCCATTGGAGAAAAGACATTTAAAAATTATTAGATGGCCTATTCTTTTTAGCTTATTTCTATTGAGTTTAGAAGTTGTTTTATTCTCAACGGTATTAAGTTATAGTGGATTAGAAGATGCTCAAAGTTATGGTGAGATAAAAAGAATTTCTACAACTGTTGGAGCAGCAACAGGTACAAGTATTATTATTTTTATACTTTCGTCAATAGCATTTTATCTTTTTTATGGTAGAAAATATATACAGTTATTAATTCTTGTAGCTAGTACTTTATCAATACTATTCACTTTATCAAGAGGTGCTATAATTGCACAATTATTATTCTTATTGTATTATTTTTTAAATAATTTAAAGTTAAATAAAAGTATTTTTAAGTTTTTATTTATGATTGTTTTATTAGTTATTATATCAATTATACTTAATAATAAATACCAAGTTGTCTCTAGTGTTTCACAAAGAATAGGTAATAGTGTCGTTTCGGGAGATGTAACATCTGGAAGAACTGAAAGGTTTGAAAATGCTTATTCTTTATTTTTAAACAAGCCTATTTTTGGAAATGGTAGTTCTTCTTTAGTATCTTATGACAGAGCGAAGGCAATCAAAGGTAGCAGTGTAGAATCTTTAAATTCTTTTTCGCCCCATAATTTCTTTTTATTAATTTTAGTTGATTATGGTCTTCTCGGTTTCTTGTTATTTGGTTTAATTTTATTTGAGTTTATTAAAATTTCATATCAAAATAAAAAATTAAATATTTTAAATTTTTCATTTTACATCCTTGTACTAATTCTTATGAATCTCGAAATAGTTTTTATGAATATTGGTTATTTAATGCCCACATATTTAATGGCTTCTATTTCTAGATACAAAACAAATATTTAAAATATATATACTATGATTATTATAGAGCCATTAGCCGGTTTAAGTAATAGAATTAGAGTTATTGAAAGTGCTTATAACTTATCAAAAAAGCTGAACAAGAGACTAGTTATACTATGGAATAGAAATAATAAACTAAATGCTAATTATACGGATCTCTTTAAAGAAATACCTAATACAACCTTAAGTGAAGATGAGATTAAAAGATATAATCTTAGAAATGTTTTCATTCATGGTTTAGAATTGACATGTAAGTTAACACCTAAGTTTAAATTTTTAAGCGATAAAGATGTTAGAGAATTAAGAAAAGTGAATTTTAATTTTGAATCCTTAAAAAAACATAAGGTTATATATATACAAACTTGTATGGATTTTTATCAAGGTAATAATTTTAATAATTTTAAAGTCAATGATTTTGTTGAAAAGAAGCTTTTTAATAAATTAATGTTATCAGATGTTGTAGGAATACATATTAGAAGAGGTGATAATACTTGGTCTATCGAAAGAAGTCCTACTGAATTATTTCTTGACAAATGTTATGAAGAATTAGAAAATAAACGAGATGTTAAATTTTACCTTTCTACAGATGATAAAAATGTGGAGTCAGAATTTATAAAAAAATTTGGAAAGAAAATATTATATCATAAGAAAAAGACAGTTGATAGAGATACAAAAGAAGGAATTATGATGCTGTAATTGATTTGTATAATTTGTCTAATTGTTCTAAAATATATGGAAGTTATAAAAGTTCATTCTCAGATATGTCAGCTGATATAGGTGGGATTAATAAAATAATTTTAGAAAAATAATTAATAATATTAAAAAGAGTGAGTAAAGAAAAAAAGATTTTAAAAAATTCTATGTATCTCTACATTAGAATGTTTTTGTCATTATTTATTGTTCTTTATTCTTCTAGAATTATACTTTTAAACCTAGGAGTTGTTGATTTTGGAATATATAATGTAGTCGCTGGATTTATTCTAGTATTAGGTATGTTTAATAATGCATTAACATCTAGTACTCAGAGATTTATGTCGATATCATTAGTTGATGAGAATAATGATAGTTCAGTTTTAATTTTTAATTCAAGTATTAGAATACATGTTTTATTTTCCATATTTATATTAATAATTGGAGAAACCGTAGGTTTATATTTTGTTAAAATTTATTTAAATATACCTGGTGATAGATTAGCGGCGGCTACATTTATATATCATTCTGTATTATTTGTTTTCATTTTAAATGTTTTATCTATTCCCTACCAAGCTTTGATAAATGCTAAAGAAGATATGAAAATCATAGCCTTTCTAGGCTTAATGGATAGTTTTGGAAAGCTATTAATTGCACTATCGTTAGGGTATTTTTCTTATGACAAATTGAAGCTCTATGGATTGTTATTATTATTATTAAATGTTGCTGTTTTCATATGTTATTTTTTGTTTTGTAAAAAGAATTACCTGGAGAGTAAACTACATTTTTTGAAAATTAAAGCTGAAACACATAAAGAACTATTCTTCTTTGCTGCTTGGACTATATTTGGGTCTATTTCTTCGTTAATCAAAAAGCAAGGATCTATGATTTTATTAAATATCTTTTATGGACCAATTGTTAATGCTGCCCTGGCTATTGCAAATCAAATCAGCAATCAATTAACATCAATTTCACAAGTAATTTTAAAAGCAGTTAATCCTCAAATAGTAAAAAGTTATGGAGAAAATAATATTGACGAAATGGTTAAGTACCTTAATTCATCAAGTAAATATTCTTTTTATCTTTTTTGTTTTATAGGGATACCTCTTTTTTTTGAAATGGATTTAATTTTAAGGATTTGGTTAGGAGAGTTTCCAAAATATAGTTTAATTTTCTCAAAGGTTTTAATTTTAAATGTTTTAGTGGAAATACTAATTGGGCCATTAATATTAGGAATACAAGCTTCGGGTAAAATAAAGTATTATCAATTAATTTCAGGTTTAGTGTTTATTCTAAATCTTGTCATTATGTATTTTTTACTTTTGTTTAATTTTAGGCCATCATCTGTGATTTTTTCTAATATATTTTTTACTATAATCGTAGGAATTATACGTTTATATTTCTTAAAAGAACAAATAGAAATGCCAATTTTTCATTGGTTAAAAGATGTTTTGAGTAGATGTTTGTTTATAATTATTATTTGGAGTTTAGTGTTGTATTTTGTTTTTTTAAATTTTGATTTTGGTTACTTTAGATTACTTATAACTTGTGTATTTAGTTCTTTTTTTGGGGGTTTTATTGTTTATTTTTTAGGTTTAAATTCTGTAGAAAAAAAATATATTTTAACTTATATAAAAAGCAAAATATAAAATGAAAAACAAAATAGTATTTTTAACGTTTCACAACTGGGAGTCTAAAAGGCAAGGTGGGTTTCATAAATTTGCAGAAGAGTTTGCAAATAAGGGATGGAGAGTATTTTTTTTTAGTGTACCAAGACCATATTATTCTTATTTTAAAAATGATGAAAGGCTAAATAAAACTGTTTTAAAAAATTTAAGTAAAGGTTTAGAGTATTCTATAGGTAAAGGAAGTTTATTAAATTTAACATTATCTACATTTGCTTTGCCAGGAGGTTTAAGAAATTTTTTCTCTAATAAAGTAAATAAATTTTTAGAAAAAACATCATTACAAAATACCAATAAATTTTTGCAAGATAAATTTAAAGGAGTTACCCATTTTGTGTTTGAATCTAATGAGGCTTTATTATATTATAAAAAAATAAGAAAATTATTTCCAGATGCTAAAATAATTTATAGACCTTCAGACCCTGTTTGTGCAAATAAAAATGCAAGTTTACACATTGTAGAGGAAGAAAAGGAAATATTATTTAATGCAGATTTGGTTTTTTTAGTAAATAAAGAAAACTTTGATACTGTTACAGGTTTTTATAAAGAGTACACAAGGTCTAAAAATTGTGCTATTTTAAACAATGGTGTAGATATGGATGCTTATACACAAACATATAGTACGCCCAATGCTTTACAAAAAGAAAATACGTTGTTGTATGTTGGTGCAAGAGATATTGATTGGGACATGGTTGTTGAAGCAGCTAATTTAGACAAGCATTTAAACTTTGTAATTGTATGCCCAGAAGTACCAAATGAAAACTTTATAAATTATACAAATTTTAAAAATACAAACCTTTTTTATATAGACGGTATTAAGCCTTCTGATGTACCTAAATATATCACAAATGCAGATGTAGTAATTGTACCGAATCCTAAAGATAGGTACAAAACTAAAAATTGGGGTATAACAGCTAAATACTTACAAGCTATGGCCGCAAAGAAGCCTATTGTAGCCTACCACGATGGTGCGTATTTAAAAGATTATGAAATAGAACCGGTATATAATACAACAGACTTTTTATTAAAAATTAATACAGCTTTAAATAAGCCGGTTGTAAATTATAATTATAATTTAGCCGAAAGAGATTGGACTGTTTTAACAGAAAAATTTTATAACTCAATTATTAATTTGTAATGAAAAAGACAGTATTTATAACTAGACATGATCCTACCAAATTAGGTGGAGGGGCATTTGCTACAAGAGCTTATTTAGAAGCATTAAACAAAATATACCCTAAACAAGTAGTTCTTTTTGTGGCAGACTCTTATGAAGATAATGTATTAAGTTACGAGTCTTCTAAAATTATTAAAGTGCCACCAAGAAAAATTTTTAGTTCTATATTAGGAATCTTAACAGGAAATTTAACTAGGTTTAATACAGTAATTAAATCTTGGATAAAAGACAATAAAGATACTATAGACACAGTAGTTTTTGATGGTAGTATTATTGGAGGTAATTTTATAAATAGATTTAAAAAATATAAATGTAAACTAGTAACCATACATCATAATTACGAAGTAGAATATCGTAAAGAAAGTAAAAGTATAGAAACTATTAGAGGTTCTTTCTTATATTGGATTAAAAAGTTTGAAAAAAGGGCGTATGTATCTTCAAATATCAATTTATTTTTAACCAAGCCAGATTTAAGTTTATTTATGCGTAAATACGGGGATAATAATTCTGAAAAAGAAGTTTTAGGTTGTTTCGAGTTTAATAAAGAGCAAACAGTAGAAAAAGTTATAGATAACGCTGCTATTAATTTTAATACAATAAAGCTAGTTATTAGTGGTTCATTAGTAACTTATCAAACATTAGATGGGGTTAATTGGTTTTTAGATACTATTTATCCTAAATTAAAAGAAAAGTATACAAATATAGAATTAACAATTACTGGTAGATCTCCTAGTGAAGAATTGATAGAGAAATGTAAAAGCTTAAAAGTAAATATAATTCCATCACCAAAAGATATTAGAAAAATAATTGCAGGAGCAGATATTTATATTTGCCCTACCAGATTAGGAGGTGGTTTAAAACTAAGAATAATGGATGCCTTGGCTTTAGGTTTGCCTAGTATTATACAAGAAAAGTCTTACAGAGGTTATGAAAAAATTGGTGAATCTGCATATGTATCCAAATTTTCTAATGAAGTAGATTTCTTTCCTGTATTTGATGAGTTATTATTAAGTGTAAATAATAGCAGCAGTTTTAAAGAGTACATAAGTAATGAATACCTAAAAGAGTTTTCTTTCGATGCTGGTGTTACAAGGTTAAAAAAATATTTAAATATTTAAATATTTAAATATGTCAACTAAAACTTGCTTAGTATATAATTACGCCCAACATTACAGAGGAGGAGTTTTTAAACTTTTAGATAAAGAGCTTCAAATTGAATCTTATTTTGGAGATAAAATGGGAGATATAAAAAAGTTAGATTATGATGAACTAAATTTTTTTAAAGAAGAATTGATTAATATAAAATTAATAGGCCCTTTTTATTGGCAAAAAGGAGTTCTTAAATTATTTAATAAATATGATAATTATATTTTTTTAGGAGAATATTACTGTCTTTCTACGTGGTTATTTCTTTTATTAAGTATTTTTTCTAAAAACAAAATTATTCTTTGGACTCATGGGTGGTATGGAAATGAGAGTTTTTTAAAAAAAATACTCAAGAAGGCTTTTTTTAATTTAGGTGACCAAATTTTGCTTTATGGAAACTATGCTAAAAACTTAATGATAAAAGAAGGTTTTAAAAGTGAAAAATTAAAGGTTATTTATAATTCTTTAGATTATAGTTCTCAATATAAAATTAGAACTAAATTGGAGAAAACATCAATTTATAATGAATATTTTAAAAATGATTTTCCTGTTCTTTTGTTTATTGGAAGACTAACAAAAGTAAAAAAATTAGAATATATTATTGAAGCTCAAAAGGCATTTATTAAGCAGGGGAATAACGTTAATGTTGTTTTTATAGGTAAAGGAGTCGAAGAAGATAATTTAAAAAGAATTGTAAAAGAAAACAAGACAGAAGAATTAACTTGGTTTTATGGCGCTTGTTATGCTGAGCGGCAGATAGGTAATTTAATTTTTAATGCAGATATTTGTGTGTCGCCAGGAAACGTAGGGTTAACAGCAATGCATGCTATGGTATATGGGACTCCTGTAATTTCACATGACAATTTCACATTACAAATGCCAGAATTTGAAGCTATTTTAAAGGGGGAAACAGGTGATTTTTTTAAACATAATAGTGTTGACTCATTAATAGAAATTATTAATGAGTGGTTAATAAATAATGAAAATAGAGAAGAGATAAGAAAAAAATGTTTTAATAGAATTGATAATTATTTTAATCCAAACTTTCAATTACAAATTATTAAGAGTGTATTAGATGAAAAATAAATTAAGAAAATTGTGTAGGGATATTAGAATGTTTTTTATTAGAAAAAAATATAAACTTAAGAATGTTCATAAAACTTTTTACGCAGGGGGGAAGTCTAATATTTTCTCCGATTTAGTTGCAGGACCTTATTCATATATAGGACCAAATTGTATTTTATATCCTAAAGTTAAAATTGGCGATTATACGATGTTAGCAAATAATATAAGTATTATTGGAGGTGATCATAATTTTAATCAATCTGAAATGCCTATGATTTTTTCAGGCAGGGGAGTTTTAGAAAGTACAATAATAGGAAAAGATGTTTGGGTAGGTGCTTATACCAGGATTAAAACAGGAGTTAGTATTGGTGATGGGTCAATTATTGCTACGGGATCTGTTGTTACAAAAGATGTAGAACCCTTTTCTGTATATGGAGGAGTACCTGCTAAAAAAATAAAAGATAGATTTAATTCAGTAAGAGAGATGAATTTACATAAAGAAATGTTGAAAAAAAGTTACACTGAAATGGGGTTTACTTTTAATATGTTATGTGATTAAAAAAAATATAGTTCTATGTCAAAAGTAAATTTAACAAAATATAACAATAAATTAACTAAAGGCAATCAATTAAAAAGACTTTTGTGGTCTACAACCTGGTTTCTTTTAGCAAGACAATTTCCGCGAAGCTCTGTTATGAAATGGAAGCTTTTTTTATTAAGATTATTTGGAGCAAAAATACACAAGACAGCTAATGTTTATTCTACAGTAAAGATTTACGCACCTTGGAATTTAGAAATGCATGAGTATTCTTGTTTGGCACCAGAGGTAGATTGTTATAATGTTGATAAAATTGTTATAGGTGCTCATTCGACAATTTCTCAGAAAAGTTATTTGTGTTCAGCATCCCATGACGTAACAAAGAGTGACATTCCATTAATAACGGCACCTATAATCATAAAAGATCAGGTTTGGATTGGAGCCAATGTTTTTTTAGGAATGGGAGTAACCATAAATACTGGTGCAGTCATAGGTGCAACGGCATCTGTTTATAAAGATATAGAAGCCTGGACTATTGTAGGTGGTAATCCAGCGAAATTTATTAAACCCCGTGTATTAGATGAATAAATTAAAATTAACAGCTGTTGTTCTAACATTCAACGAAGAGTTGCATCTTGATAGGTGCTTAAATTCAATAAGTCAAGTTTGTTCCGAAATTATAATAGTCGATTCATATTCAAATGATACAACTCATGATATTGCAGAAAAATATAATGTAAAGTTTTATCAAAATTCCTGGGTCAATTATGCGACTCAGCTAAATTGGTCATTAAATAACACTAATATTACTTCTGATTGGATTTTAAGAATTGATGCAGATGAATATTTGTCACAAGAATTAATAAAAAGTCTAAAAAATATATCTCCAAAATTAGATCCATCTGCAACTGGTATTACAATTAACAGACTAATGTACTTTATGGGTAAACCACTAAAATATGGTGGTATGTACCCTATTAGTCATTTAAGGATATGGAAAAAAGGTTTTGGAAAATGTGAACAAAGGTGGATGGACGAACGAATTATTTTGAGTTCAGGATCCACATTACATATCAATGGTGATCTTATTGATAATAATTTGAATAACTTAAGTTGGTGGACTAATAAGCATAATAATTATTCAACTAGAGAAGCTATTGATTTATTGAATTATAAACATCAGTTTTTTAAATCAAATGAACTAGATATAAATTATAAAAATAACGGTTTAGTTAGAAGGAAATTAAAAAAAATCTATAATTGGTTACCTCTTTTTGTTAGACCGATTATGTTTTTTCTAGTACGCTATTTCTTTCAGTTTGGTTTTTTAGATGGTAAAAGAGGGTTAATATGGACTTTTTTACAATGTTTTTGGTATAGGTTTTTGGTAGATGCTAAAATTCATGAGGCTAATATAAAATCTAACAAAAAAAAAGAAAATTTAATTAAATACTTTAAAGTAAATTACAATTACGACATAACTAAATCGAGTTAATGAAAGTATCGATCATTACAGCCACTTATAATAGTGCTCACGGAATTAAAGCTTGTTTGGAATCAGTTTTTTCCCAAGACTATAAAAATATTGAATGTATTATTGTCGATGGGCAATCCAAAGATCAAACTTTAGAAATTGTTTATGAAAAACAAAAAAATCATCCATCTATTAAGTTAGTTTCAGAAAAAGATAACGGAATATATGATGCCTTAAATAAAGGGGTAAATTTAGCGAGTGGAGATATTATTGGGTTCGTGCATTCTGATGATTTACTAGCATCCAAAACTGTGATTTCAAAAATTGTTAGTAAATTTTTAAATGAAAAAATTGATGGGGTTTACGGAGATCTGCACTATGTAAATAAATATGATACATCTAGAGTTGTTCGTTTATGGAAAAGCAGAGATTTTAACCCTGAGTTGCTCCGAAAGGGTTGGATGCCAGCGCACCCTACTTTATATTTGAAAAAAGAGGTGTATGATAAACACGGGAGTTTTAATTTAAAGTACAAAATTGCTGCTGATTATGATTTTATGGTTAGAGTACTTAAAGATCCTAGTTTAACTTATGGCTTTTTGCCTTATGTGATTACAAAAATGCGTGTTGGAGGTATTTCCAACGGAGGTTTAAAAAATATTATATTAAAAAGTAAAGAAGATTACGAAGTTCTACTTAGTAATAAAATTGGTGGGGTTTTTGCTTTATTTAAAAAGAATATTTCAAAATTATCTCAGTTTATTATTCGATAAGAGATATATTTTGTTTTTTACTTTTTTTAATTATTAAGACATTCTCTTATAACATTAATTATATTATTTTAATAAAATTAATCAAGACATGATTTACATGACATAATAAAGCATATTTAGACCTTAACCATAATGATGTTAATGGTTATGTCAGCAGAGGTGTTTCAAAAGTTGCTATAAAAGACTACAATGGTTTTTTAGTTGACTTTAATAAAGTAATAGAGCTTAACCCTAATGATGCGGATGCTTATATTAACTTGGCAGTTGTATACTATAACATTGGAAACAATAAAATAAAAAAGACTACAAGGGGGCTATTAGAGATTTTAGTAAAGCAATAGAACTTAGATCTTAATATAGTATCTAATGACTTCAACATACCCTGGGGAGGTTTTTGGTTATTCATGAATCCCAAGCACAAGATTTTTCAAGGGCTTATATGTTAATACACTCAAAATTAGATGAAAATTAAGTCCGAAGATTTTAATTGTGAAACCAGCATCTAGATTATCTTGGCAATATCACAACAGACGTGCTGAAATCTGGCAGCATACCGACAAAAATAATCCCTCTGATGAAGATGACATTATAAGAGTGCAAGATGATTTTGGTAGATAAATAATAATAATAATATGAGTAAGAAAAAAGGAATAATTGTATCAGGGTATTTTAATCCGATTCACAAAGGACATATAGAGTATTTTAATAATGCAAAGTCATTGGCTGATGAGTTATTTGTAATCGTAAATAATGACCACCAAAGAGCATTAAAAGGGTCAAAAGAATTTCAGCAAGCAGCAGAGCGAGTTTTTATTGTTTCAAATATAAAGTCTGTAGATCATTCTATCTTATCAATTGATGAGGACAGAACCGTTTGTAAAACCATTGAGAAAATTGCTTTAGATTTTGGTTCAGAATATGAACTGAGTTTTGCCAATGGTGGTGACCAAAATAACAATAACATACCTGAAAGATCTATCTGCGATCAAATGGGAATTGCTTTGATTGATGGGTTAGGAGATAAAATACAGTCTAGCAGTTGGTTGCTAAAAAAGTAAACTTTTTTGGTTACTTTTGGATTAAAATCTAATTTTAAACACATGCCATTCGATCCAAATTCAGCAAAGAAAGCAGGAAAAAAATCTAAAAGAGGTCCTGCAAAAAAAGACGGCCCTTCCATCAAAGAAAAGATGGAAATGCTCTATGAAAAAGTGTTCGATGATTTGCTTATAAACCAAGACAAACTCACAAAAACAGAACGGGTAAAGCTCTTTGTAACCCTTTCGGGATATCTATTTCCAAAGAACAAGCCGATTGAGGAAAAGACCGAACCAGAACTCCCCCTTTTTAAGTTAGTTGATTTAGTATCATTTGAATCAGAACAAGACTCTACCAAATAATTTAAATTTTTTAAACTTCTTAATGAGTTATAAAGAAACGCTTTACTTTGTGGCAAAATGCTTGACCATTTCTTTGGAAGATAATAATAGGCAAGAAATAGAAAA
>Ga0115564_10003795_pt1 | contig 12489 bp, 7 predicted proteins | sample COGITO_mtgs_1105_7_FD_88680 | JGI IMG/M metagenome (GOLD analysis project Ga0115564, IMG submission 88680) | Pelagic marine microbial communities from North Sea - COGITO_mtgs_110523 | ecosystem: Environmental > Aquatic > Marine > Epipelagic | place: Germany:Helgoland, sampling site Kabeltonne...
CCGCTGCGGCTGTTCTTGGCGCGCCGATTTCGACGGTGCTGATGGTTTTCGAGCTGACCGGATCTTATCCGATGGCGGTGGGATCGATGGTTGCCGTGGTGATCGCTGTAGGCCTGTCCAGGGCGCTGACAGGTCATTCGTTCTTCACCCGGCAGTTACAAATGCTGGGTCTGGACATTCGTGATGGCAAGGATGTCTCCCTGCTGCAAAACACCCGGGTTTCCGAGATTCTTGATACCGACGTTGATACCGTCGCCCCGTCCACGCCCGCGCCAGAGGCTCTCGAACGCCTGATTGCCAGCCGCTGGGGCCGGGTGTTTGTGGTGTCCGATACGGGTCAGTTACAAGGCTTCATCACGCTGGAAACCTCACGCTCGGCGTTGAAGGATCCCGAAAACATCGCTGCGGACGTTGCGATGGACGCGCTCAGTGTCACCGCAAGCTGCGATTTGACCACGGCGATGAAGCGTTTTGTTGAGAAAGGGGAGGCACACGTGCCGGTGGTTATGGACGACGGTTCGAACACGCTCGTTGGCCTGATCCACGACTTCGACGTGTCCTATGCGTATCACCGCGCCATGCTGGTTGCGGAGGGACAGGACGACCTGCCTGCCAGCGCGGAATGGAGTCGCGAGAAGCCGAACTAGGCCGACGAGACGTGCCGTCCATTCCGGGTTCTAGTCTTCGAGCAAATAACCGCCCTGACGGTTTTCCAGAACAACGCGCCCGACAATTTTCATAATGCTCTCGCCCGGGAACATCAGTTTTCGCGTGCGCCGCGACAGCACAAAGCCATCGGTGGTCGCGTGTATTGGGGTACGGGCTTGGGCCGGGTCGAGTTCCGTTGGGTCGATAATATCCGCGACGTGCTGGCCTTTGATGACCTGATCGCCCACCGCTACCCGGTAGGTGAGGATCCCCGGAACGGACGTTCGCAGCATATCCGTTGCCTCCAGCGGGAGGCCCGGAACCTGGATATCTGGCAGCGGCGTGGGGGCCATGTTGATGAACCCGCGCGAACACAGCACGCTGAAGAGATGTTGCGCATCCTCGGCCGCAACATCGTCCTCCACGTCCCCTCGGCCTGCGTATTCGAAGGTCGCCGCTGGGCAAGCCAGTGGGATGGGATGGTCGGGGAAGCGCGCCTGGAGACGGGTCCAGACCGTGGACAGGCACTCGTCATAGGAGCCCCCTCCACTGTCAGCAGCTGTCAAGGCCACCATAGACCGGCTGGCGCGTGCGATATCTTCCCAGTCAGGCCATTGCTCAGGGATAATAAACAGATGACGGCCGCTTTCGTCGTCGCAATGGATGTCAAAGACGATGTCAGCGTCGTGGGAGAGCAACAGGATTTCCTTGCGAAACTGCTCCAGCACCGTCGCAGGCTCCCGCGCGGCGACGGCGGCACCGACAATCCGGCGGATATGGGCGACGTTGGCGGTTGCATCATCACTCAGAACTGTCTCGATTTCCGCCACCACGGCCGGGGTCAGCAGCTCCCATCCGCGGTTATGGTTCTGGCCCGACGCGAGGTCAAAGCGACCTATGTGGGTGTCGTTGAATACCACCTGCGCCCCGCCGAGAGGATTGGCCTGTGGCAGGACCACGATCTCGCCCTGGATCAGTCCGGCCTCTGCCGCCGCCTGCAGCTTCGGCAGCATGTGGTGCAGGATCAGCATGCCGGGGGTTTCGTCTGCGTGCAGGGCGGCGTGCATGTAGGCCTTGGGGGCTCCCCGTTTGGAAGCACCAAAGCGAAACACGCGTAAGTTATAAGATATCCCTTGGAAATCACCCTTAAGGATACGGTTCTCAACACTGACGTTCTTCACAGGCTGGTTTTCCCCATCAGATGTCCTCCAGAACCCCATTTGAGCGCGTAATCTCGATGGCGAGCGGAGTGACAATGTTCTACATTCGTCCCATGACACAGGATTTGTTTACCGTAGACGCAGAAGGGGCTCGCGCGCCAGAGCAGAACTCGCGTTTGGCGCCGGCCTACATGCAGGGCCTGAACCCGCCTCAGCGCGAAGCCGTCGAGACCCTCGAAGGTCCGGTGCTGGTTCTTGCAGGTGCAGGCACAGGGAAGACCCGAGCGCTGACCACCCGGATTGCGCACTTGCTGATGACCGGCACCGCTCACCCGCAGGAGGTGTTGGCCGTAACCTTCACCAACAAAGCCGCTGGTGAAATGCGGGAGCGGGTCGAAGCGCTGATCGGACAGCCAACCACGGGGTGGTGGCTGGGCACGTTTCACAGTCTGGCCGCCCGGATCTTGCGCATCCATGCCAGCGCGCTGGGCGCCGACAGCTTCAATCAAAACTTCACGATCCTTGATGATGATGACCAACTGCGGTTGCTCAAGACGTTACTGATCGACAACAATCTCGACCCCAAAGCGCACAGCCCTCGCGCCGTATCCAACGCCATCAGCCGTTGGAAAGATCGCGGGTGGGTGCCGGAGAAGGTGCCGTTGGACGATATTCCCAGTGGCTTGTGTGATGGCCAGCTTGGGCGGATCTATGACGCCTATCAGAGCCGCTTGCTGGAACTCAATGCCTGTGATTTTGGCGATTTGCTGCTGCACAATCTGACAATCTTCCGCATCAACTCCGCCATTCTGGAAACTTACCAACACCGGTTCCGGTTTATTCTGGTGGACGAGTATCAGGATACCAACGTCGCACAATACCTGTGGCTGCGCCTGTTGGCCGCGAAGTATCAGAACATCGCTTGTGTGGGAGACGATGATCAGTCGATCTACGGCTGGCGCGGGGCCGAGGTGGGGAACATTCTGCGGTTTGAAACCGACTACGAAAGCGCTAAAACCATCCGGCTGGAGCAGAATTACCGCTCCACCGGCAACATCCTCGCAGCCGCCAGCGCGTTGATCGCCAACAACAGCGAACGGCTGGGTAAGACGCTTTTTACCGACGACGCACCCGGCTCGACCCTGCACGTGCGCGGCCTGCCCGATGGGAACGAGGAAGCCCGCTTCATCACCGATGAAGTCGAAAGCCTGCATCGGCAGGGTCGGAATTATCGGGATTTTGCCATCCTGGTGCGGTCGTCGTCGATGATGCGCGCCATCGAGGAGCGGATGATCGATGTCGGTCTGCCCTACAAGGTTTTTGGCGGTCCTCGGTTCTATGAGCGCAAAGAAATCCGCGATGCCATCGCCTATCTTCGCCTGATCCGCCAGCCGGACGATGATCTGGCCTTTGAGCGTATCATCAATGTGCCCAAGCGCGGGATCGGTCAGACCACAGTAGCCAAGGTCCTGGGCTTTGCCCGCATGAGTCGAATCAGCGCCATGCGCGCCATCGACGTGATGATCGACACCGACGAGCTCCCCGCGGCGGCACGCAAGAAACTGGTGGCTTTCCAGCAGATGATCGGGCAGTGGCGCGAGCTGATGAACACCATGCCGCACACCGAACTGGCTGCGCAGGTGCTCGAAGACAGCGGCTATCGCGACATGTGGCGGAATGAGAAAACGCCGGATGCACGAGGGCGATTGGAGAACCTTGACGAGCTGGTTGGCTCCATGGGCAATTTTGAGAACCTAGCCGGATTCCTCGAGCACATCTCACTGGTGCTGGATACCAACGCAGCTTCCGGCGGGGACGAGCTGTCGCTGATGACGTTGCACGCGGCCAAGGGGATGGAGTTTCCCGTGGTGTTCCTCCCAGGCTGGGAAGACGGCGCGTTTCCAAATATGCGGGCCATGACCGAAAGCGGCGATAAGGGGCTCGAAGAGGAGCGCCGTCTCGCCTACGTTGGCATCACGCGCGCGCGCCAGGAGCTTTACATCCTGTACGTCGGCAGTCGGTTCTTGCACGGTCAGTGGAACTACTCGCGGCCTTCGCGGTTTGTCGAAGAGCTGCCAGAAGACCTGCTCGACATCGACGACATTTCCGGTGCGAGCATGTTTGCCGGATCCCTCAGCGCGGAGGGACGTTCTGGTGGCCTGGGGTCGCTCTATGGCGGCGGGGCTAGTGGCGCGCGCGATATTGGCGCGCTGCCGCCGCTGGAGTGGGCGGACAAGCGGCAATTCAGAGGGCAGGACAGCCCAGGAATGAACCGGCTCAAGACCAATCTTGATACCGTCAAACGAGGTAACCCGCCCATCATCGATGGCACCTTCGACCCCGTTGGCTTTGCCAGCCGTGATGCTAGCCACGGCTTTGTCTCGGGGCAGCGCGTGTTCCATCGGAAGTTTGGCTACGGCATCATTTCGGCCGTTGAGGGAGAGAAACTCGTCATTGGCTTCGACGCAGCGGGTGAAAAACGTGTTATCGCATCGTTCGTTGTAGACGCCGCTGAAGCTAGTTAGGACCCTCCTCCATGCCCGAAACCTACCTTGTGTCCGTTTCTGTCCCACGGGCGCATGCTGAAACCTATGAGGCGCTGCTCAGTGGTTTGCCGGGTGCTGTTGTTGGCCGGCGTGCACCGTTAATCGACACGGGGGTTGATCTTCGCGACAGCGATGATCTGGACGTGCTCGCCTACCTCGATCTGCGACCTGATGCCGAGGATGTTCAGCCCTTAGTCACGCTGGGCGATCAGATCACGGGTATGGACGGCACGCCGTTTCAGATTCAGACTCTGCCCGATATCGACTGGGTCGCGGAGAGCCAGTCGCTGCTGACCGCCATCCACGCAGGCCGCTTTTTCCTGCGCGGCAGCCACGACCATACCTCCGCGCCGGCGGGCAGTTTTGAATTGGTGATCGACGCGCAGAACGCCTTTGGCACGGGGCATCACGAAACCACGCATGGGTGTCTGGAAATGGTCTCCGAGATCATCCGCACAAAGGGGCGCCGTCGTCTTAACATTCTCGATATGGGAACAGGGTCGGGGGTGCTGGGTTTGGCGTGGTGCAAGGCGACCAAGCAGCCTCTGCTGGGTTCAGATATCGACCCGCAGGCTGTGCGCGTCGCCGACGTCAATGCGCACCTGAACCGGGTGGGTCACTACACGCGGTTTGTCCCTGCGGCTGGTATTGCCCATCGTGAAGTGCGCGCCCGCGCGCGCTATGACGTGGTTTTGGCGAACATTCTGTCCGGCCACTTGATCAACCTCGCGCCAAGCATTGCCGCCGTCACGAAGCCGGAAGGTCTGGTGGTTCTGGCCGGGTTGCTGCGCGATCAGGAACAGCGTGTTTCGCGGACGTTTCAGGCCCATGGCTTCATCGGAGTGAAGGTTATTCGCCGGGGGCCCTGGTCCATCCTGTTGTTGCGAAATCAGCGATCGTCTGCGCCGCGACAGTTGAATCGGCGGTGTCAGGACTGGTCAAAGTCCATCGATTTCAACTGATAGACGCTCAGGTATTGAGGAAGGCGACCCACTGGTCCTCGTCCATCGTATCGAGGTCTAATTCAGCGGCCTTCTTGGCCTTTGACCCAGCATCCAATCCGATGACCACCAGGTCGGTTTTCTTAGAAACGGACCCTGCGACCTTGGCTCCCAGCGCTTCGGCGCGAGCCTTGGCTTCGGCGCGTGACATTTGCGTCAGTGAGCCGGTAAACACCACGGTTTTACCAGCAAGAACGGAGTTTGCATCAAGGGTCGGCGCTTGCACGGCTTCCACGGTAACTTGTGCGAGCAGAGCGTCTACGGCCGCCCGGTTGTCAGGGTTGGCGAAAAAACGGCGGGCCTCGCTGACCACGGACGGGCCGATCCCGTCAATCGCCAGCATATCAGCGTTAGCGGCCTCATCGTAGGCGGCCAAGCGGTCAAACTGGGCGAACAGATTGTCGGCGGTTTCATAGACACGCGCCAGAACCCGAGCCGTATCGAGGCCGATCTGCCGAATGCCCAACCCGAAAATCAACCGGTCGAGCGGAACGGTGCGCCGGGCTTCGATAGCGGCACTTAGATTGGCTGCCGAGGCGGGGCCCCAGCCTTCCAATTGCGCAATTTCATCTTCCCGATCGCCTAGAATGAAGATGTCGGCAGGGGTCTGTAACCAGCCAAAGCCATAGAATTGCTCCACGTTCTTCGCCCCATAGCCATCAACATCGAGGGCATTGCGGGAAATGAAGTGCTTGAGCCGTTCCACAGCCTGCGCTGAGCACACCAGATCGCCAGTACACCGCCGAACCACTTCACCCTCCGGCCGGGATGTGGGGGAGCCGCAGACGGGGCAGGCGTCGGGGAACTCGAATTTAGTGCTGTCTGCTGGGCGGCGTTCGAGCAGGACTTCCACCACTTGCGGGATCACGTCACCGGCGCGCTGGATCACCACCGTATCGCCTGCACGAATGTCCTTGCGGTCGAGCTCATCTTCGTTGTGCAGTGTCGCGCGTGACACCACCACACCCCCAACCGTCACCGGTTTGAGATTGGCTACAGGCGTCAGCGCGCCAGTGCGGCCCACTTGCAGCGTGATTTCGTCAAGCAGCGTGACGGCACGTTGGGCGGGAAATTTGTGAGCAATGGCCCATCGGGGGGAGCGGCTGACCTGTCCCATGCGACCCTGGTAATCAAACCGGTTTACCTTGTAGACGACGCCATCAATATCATAGGCCAGATCGGCCCGGTGGGTCTCAATGTCGTGGTAAAACGACAGCACGTCCTCAGGTGAGGAACACAAGCGGTTCAGCGGATTGGTGATAAAGCCCCAGCGCTTGAGATTGTCCAGCAGGGCCCAGTGCGAGTCGCCCACATTTCCTGAAAATTGACCCAACGCGTAGGCGAAAAAGCGCAAGGGTCGAGACGCGGTAACGCTGGGATCAAGTTGGCGCAGGCTGCCCGCAGCGGCGTTGCGTGGGTTGGCAAACACCTTCTTGCCCTCTGCCTCCAGTGCAGCATTCATCGCGGCGAAGTCATCCGTAGCCATGTAGACCTCACCCCGAACTTCGAGGATGTCCGGCACGTCTTCGCCGGTGAGCTGTTGCGGCACGTCACCGATGACAGAAAGGTTGGCCGTGATGTTCTCACCCACCGCTCCGTCACCGCGCGTTGCGCCAAGGGTGAACTGCCCCTTTTCATAGGTAATGGCCGCCGACAGACCGTCGATTTTTGGCTCGCACGTCAGGTCCACAGGGGCATCCTGGGACAGGTTCAGAAAACGCCGGACCCTGGCGAAGAATTCGACAACGTCGTCATCCTCGAACGCGTTGGAAAGCGATAGCATGGGGCGGGCGTGGGTGACCTTGGTGAAACCACCCGAGGGCGCGGCTCCCACGGTCTGGGTAGGGCTATCATCGGTGACCAGATCAGGAAACGCAGCTTCGATCGCTACCACTTCGCTCCGGAGCGCATCGTATTCGCCATCGGTCAGGATCGGGTCGTCATTCTGGTAATAGGCGTCTTCGGCCTCCACCATCTTAGCCCGCAGCCCAGCCAGCCTTGTCTCCGCCATAAGCCGGTCCTTGGGCACTTTGATAGCAGGGGTAGAACTCACGCTGGGCTTCCCTTCAGCAAAGCCGCCGCAGCGGCTTCGGCCTCTGGCGTCACACGATCACCGGCGAGCATGCGCGCCACTTCCAGACGGCGTTGGTCCGCGTCGAGTGGTGTAACAGTCGTCTTCATCTGACCGTTTTTGGCGTCAGACTTCGCCACGCGCAGGTGTTCAGCCCCCTTGGCCGCAACCTGGGGGCTGTGCGTGATCACCAACACCTGGACGTTTTCCGCCAGCGCTTGCAGCCGTTTGCCGACTGCCTCCGCCGTCGCGCCGCCCACGCCAGCGTCGACTTCATCGAACACCAGAGTTGGCAGCGGGTTGTCGTTGGCCAAGGCAACCTTCAGCGCCAGTAAAAAGCGCGAAAGTTCGCCCCCAGATGCGGTTTTTTGGATGGCCGTGAAGGATGCGCCCGGGTTTGTTGCGGCCGTAAACTCGACCATATCGATGCCTTGTGGCGTGCGGTTTTCGGGGTCGGATCTGACAGCGGTTTCAAACTGAGCGCGTTCGAGCTTTAAAACCGGCAGTTCGGCCATTACCGTTCGATCAAGCTTCTTTGCAGCCTTGATGCGCGAAGCGGAGAGCGATGCAGCGGCACGGTCATAGGCCGTGGCGCCGGCGCTGACGGCGGCTTCGAGGTTGGCCATGTGTGCGCTGCTGTCGTCCAGCGCCTCCAACCCCCGCTGAAAGCGTTCTAGCAGCATCATAAGATCATCTGGGTCGCCGTTGTGCTTACGCGCTAGGTCGCGATAGCGGAACAAGCGGTCTTCGACCCGTTCCAGCTCATCTGGATCTGCGTCCAGCTCAGCCTGCACTGCGCCGAGCAGAGAGAGTGCCTCGTTGACTTCCAGCGAGGCGCGATCAACGGCATCCATAGCTGGTTTCAAGGCCTCACCGCCCCGTTCCGCTGCCCGCTCAAGCGTGCGGAAGGCGAGACCAATGCGTTCATCCGCGCTGTCGTCACCAATCAGCGTTGAGGCGGCCTGGCCGATGGCTTCCTGAATGCCTGCGACGTTGCCGAGCAGGCCACGACGGGTTTCCAGCTTTGAGACTTCTCCGACTTCTGGGCTGAGGTCTTCAAGTTCTTCGGTGGCGTGGCGGAGGTAGGTTTCTTCGCGCTGAGCCTTTTCGAGGTCCTCACGCGCGCTGCTCAGATCCTGCTTTGCCGTGTGCCAGGTGTCATGGCAGCGCTGAACCACCTTCAGCAGACTTTCGCTATGGGCAAAGGTGTCCAGCACGGTGCGATGATGGCTAGGAGAGAGCAGGCCGTGCAGGTCGAATTGTCCCTGGATCTCCACCATGGTTTCACCCAACCGTCGCAGGGTCCCGGCAGAGGTCGGTTCATCGTTTACAAAAGCCCGACTGCGGCCATCCGCCTGGATGACCCGGCGTAGAACCAGCTCATTGTCCTCGATCGACAGACCGGACTCGCGCAGTTCATGGAACACCGGATGACGGTCCGGTACGTCGAAAACAGCGGTAATGGAGGCCTGTCTTGCGTCGGTTCGAACCATATCGGGACTGGCGCGCAAGCCGATGCACACACCCAGAGCATCCAGCAGGATCGACTTGCCTGCGCCGGTTTCGCCGGTAAGCGTGGTCAAACCCTGTCCCAATTCCAAGGTCAGGTGTTCGATCAGTACAAAGTCACGAATGGATAGCGTGGTAAGCACGGGCGGCGCCTCTTTGTGGTCCACACCGGAAAGAACGCGGTGAGGGTGCTAGCCGAAGGGGTTCAGGTTACCCCAAAAACTCCCACCACTTCCTTCGATATGGTCGGGCAAGGGGCCTTCAACAATCTCATAAGCTTTATAATACCACTGGCTGTCTGGGAAGTTGTGGCCAAGCAGCACAGCCGTATTTTTTGCCTCAGAGTTCAGCCCGAGCGTTCGATAAACCTCAATAATCCGGTATAGTGCTTCTTCGACGTAGGTCGAATCTTGGTAGTCACTGACGATGTTCTGGTAGCGATTGAGCGCCGCCATATATTCGCGCCGGTGATGGTAGAATTTGCCTGTTACCAGCTCTTTGGCGGCCCGCTGGTTCTTGATGGCGTTGAGTTTTACGCCGGCGTCGAGTGCGTAGTCTGTACCGGAAAACTGCGTAATCACGGCGAGCAGGTGGTTCTCTGCGTTTGCCGTGTCACCTTCGTCCTTGTCCACGTCTGAAACCGAGCGGTAGGACGAAACCCCGCGAAGATAATAGGCGTAGGCGATGTCAGGGTGTCCACCATGGTCGCGGATAAAGCGGCTGAGGATTGCGGTCGCCAGCTCGTATTCCTGACCCTCAAAATAGTAGCGGCCAGCCAGCACCAAGGCGCGCGGAGCCTCCGGAGAGGTCGGGAACTGGCGATCGATTTCATCAAGCAAGCGTGCAGCTTCGGCCATCCGCCCGTCATTCGCTGAACGCTGTGCCTCCAAGGACAGTTCTTCGATGGTGTCGGCGTCAATCTGCAAGCGTTCGATGCGCTCTTCCCGGTCTTCGCACGCGGTCAAAAGCACGGCGGCCACACAGGCTGTTAGCACGGGTAAAAACGCTCGCACGGTCCAGAAACCATCCTTTTTGGGGGGCTGCATGGGGTCGCAGCCCTGATACGCATAATTTTGCAGCCGTTTTACCGCTGCGAAGCCCGAAAGGCCACTACTTTGGTACTGGCTTCTTCATCCTGCCAGTGCCAGGCCGTATTGTCGGCAAATAAGCAGCGTAGCAAAGCAGCATGCAGCGAATGACCGGCCTTGGTACCGTGGTAGTGCGCCAGGATCGAAACGCCGCTCAAATACATGTCGCCAATCGCATCGAGGATCTTGTGGCGGACTGGCTCGTTGTCAAACCGCAGACCCTCTGGGTTACGTACCCCATGGGTGTCAAAGACCACGGCATTGGCCAGCGATCCACCACGGATCAGACCCTTAGACTGAAGTTCCGGCAGGTGCTGTGCCAGGACGAAACTGCGAGAAGAGGCCAATTCGCGCTCAAACTCTTCCAGGTCGGGTGTCCCAGTATAGGACTGCGTGCCGATGCTGGGTGCATCAAAGTCAATATGGGCTGAAAACGTGCCGAGCTCTTCCCCGGGCTCTAGCGGGGTCAGAAGAGCATGGCTATCTTCGTGGCTAACACTGATCGTCTGCGTTAATCGGATCACGGGAGCCGCCATGGTTTGTTCGACAATCGTGGCCTGTTGCAGTGCGCTGACCCACGGTTGGCTGGAACCGTCCAGAATCGGGACTTCGGGGCCATCGAGTGTAATGAGAGCATTGGTCACCCCAAAGACACGAAACGCAGCCATCAGGTGTTCGAGCGTTGAAACACTAGTTCCACCCTCATTGGCGATCCGCGAGCAGAGCGGGGCTATCACGATATTTTCGTGACTGACCTGAACGTCAGAAACTTCAGGCAACGCGTCCAGTCGCCGGAATACAAGCCCATGTCCAACGGGTGCGGGTGAGATCGTGCAGGATACCGGAACCCCTGCATGCAATGTTTGGCCTGCCATTCGCACAGGGCGTGCAAGGGTCTTCTGATACGTCACAGACTCGTCCGTTCCAATGATTCCAAAATCGTTTGCGCCACCCCAAACAAAAAGGAAAGGGCGGAAGTGCTGTAGCACCCCGCCCTATGGAGAATGTTGGTGGTAAGTCGGTGGAAATATGATTTAGCGGGTGTGTAGCCCTCTAATTCATCTGTCGGCGCAGAAACGCCGGGATGTTCATCTCGGACTCATCGAGATCCATTTCAGGACCATCCATTGGGGTCGTTGAGATGCTGGTGAGCGCTGGGCGCTGTGCTCCAGTGTTCAGGCCACGACTGGCCGCGCTGGATCCGTCACGGCGGGATTGCTGCTCCGCAGAAGGTGGCGTGGAGCCAAGGCGATCAAAGCCACTTTCGTGCATGCTTTGACGCTGTTCGGCTTCATGGACATCATCCGCGCTAGGACGGTGCGAGAAGCCGCCGCGAGCCAAATCAAGCAAGCGGCCCAAAGGACCGTTTGGCCGCTGGTGGCCTTCCGTATCATCAAACAAGTCGTGATGATCGTCTGATGTATCAAAGGATGCTGGACCCTTGGGTTCAACCAGAGGCTCAAACAAGGTGCGCGGCTCCGGCTCACGACGGGGCATAGGAGCTGGCTGCTCGTAGCTCTGCGGTGCCGGCGCCGGAATCACCGGTGCCGGATCCGCCAACTGTGGCTGATATTGCGGCTGGTGCTGCGGCGCGTCGAAGGCAGACGCAGGACGTTGAGCGACTTCGTGCTGAGCCCGTAAGAGCTTGTTTTCGCGCGCCTCGATAGCCGCTGGCGAAGACTGTGCCTCCCGGTAGCCGGGAATTGCTTGCGGCGCAGGCTCTTCGCGCTGGGAAGACGCCGTAGCTGCTGTCTGAGACGGCGTAAGCTCGCGCATATCGATCATTTCATTGCGCGCCGGCGGGGTCAGCAGAGACTCCGGCAGAGGCGCAATCGGGTTGCGCGGTTTCTGCACCGCAGCTGCTGCTGCGATGGTGCCCTCAGGCGTGGCGGTTTCGCTTGATGTCGAGGAGGAGGTCCGCTTGGGTGGATTGGCCACCGAGCGCGCAAACTCCATGGTCCCCGGCGTTCCCTGGATGGTGTGGACCACACCTCCGGCACCGGTCACGCTGAAGGATGTTTGCGTGTTAACCGGCGTTGTTGTGGATTTGATGAGGCTTGGCGTGGTCAATGGCTTTGGCGCCATCGGCTTGATCGGTGCTGGGCTGGCCGCCTTGGGTTCAGGACGGGCAAAAGCACCGCTGGTTACGCCGGTTTTTGCCAAAGCTTCTTCGTCAATGCCCGTCGCAACGACAGAAACCCGCAACGTGCCCTCAAGATTTGGATCAATCGATGTGCCGGTGATGATGTTGCTGTCATGCATGACCTCGCGGGTGATCCGCTTGGCGGCCTCATCGACTTCATACATGGTCAAATCAGGACCACCTGAGATGTTCAGCAGGACACCCTTGGCCGAGCTCAGATTAATATCGTCCAGCAGGGGGTTAGAGATCGCCAGTTCAGCGGCTTCAACGGCCCGGTTTTCACCGTCCGCTTCGCCTGTCCCCATCATGGATTTACCCATCAC
>Ga0115564_10003798_pt1 | contig 12482 bp, 6 predicted proteins | sample COGITO_mtgs_1105_7_FD_88680 | JGI IMG/M metagenome (GOLD analysis project Ga0115564, IMG submission 88680) | Pelagic marine microbial communities from North Sea - COGITO_mtgs_110523 | ecosystem: Environmental > Aquatic > Marine > Epipelagic | place: Germany:Helgoland, sampling site Kabeltonne...
AATAGCAAAAACAGTCGATCCTATTTATGGCATTAATACGGGCTTTGGTTCATTGTATGATGTTAGAATTGATTCTAAAAACCTTACTAAATTACAAGAAAACTTAGTGCGTTCACATGCGTGCGGAACTGGAGAATTTGTTCCTGAATCAATTGTGAAACTAATGTTACTATTAAAAATAAGATCTCTCAGTTATGGTCATAGTGGGGTTCATCTTGAAACTGTAGAACGCTTAATGGCATTTTATAACAATGATATACTACCTGTCATATACACCCAAGGCTCACTAGGTGCATCAGGGGATCTTGCCCCACTAGCACATTTAGCCTTGCCTCTTTTGGGTGAGGGTATGGTTTGGTATAAAGGGTCTAAGCGGCCTGCTTCTGAGGTTTTAGATCTCTTTGGATGGCGTCCCATCGTATTGCAGTCTAAGGAAGGGTTAGCAATGCTAAATGGTACTCAGTTTATGATTGCTTATGGGGTTCATTGTTTGTTAAAATCTTACAAACTAAGTTACATGGCTGATTTAATAGGGAGTCTTTCTTTAGATGCTTATGATGGTCGGCAGGAGCCGTTTGACCCGTTAGTTCACTTAGTGCGTCCTCATAATGGACAAATTAAAACGGCGGAGCGTATTCGAAGTTTTTTAGAGGGAAGTGAGTTAATGCTTCAACCCAAAAAACACGTTCAAGATCCGTATTCATTTCGATGCATGCCACAGGTTCACGGGGCCACAAAAGACACCTTGTCATTTGTCCGAAATACGTTTGTAACCGAAATAAATGCAGTCACTGACAATCCTAATATTTTTATAAATGAAGATAAAATTATTTCCGGAGGAAATTTTCATGGACAGCCTTTAGCGTTTGGTTTTGATTTTCTCAAAATAGCGATGGCTGAAATTGGGAATATTTCTGAAAGAAGAACCTATCAGTTGGTTTCGGGATTAAGAGAATTACCGGTTTTTCTGATTGAAAAGTCGGGCTTAAACTCGGGTTTTATGATTCCTCAATATACGGCTGCTAGTATTGTAAGTGCAAACAAGCAATTAGCAACACCAGCAAGTGTAGACTCTATTGTGTCTTCTAACGGACAGGAAGATCACGTGAGTATGGGGGCTAATGCAGCTGTACAAGCCTATCAAATCATAGAGAATGTTGAGCGTATCTTGGCAATTGAACTGCTAAATGCCTCTCAAGCCCTGTTTTTTAGAACCAAAAACACCTCTCCGTTTCTGAAAAGTTTTATAGCAAGTTTTAGATTAGAAATTCCAAAAGTAACCGAGGATAGAATCTTTCATGATGACATCGAAAAGTCTATAAAATTTATTCAAAATACAGCACTTGAAAGTGAACTACTTTTTAACTAGTTCCCATAAAAAAGCCTCACATTGTGAGGCTTTTTTATGGCTTAAGATTCTTCCTGCTTTTTAGTAGATGTGATCTTTATTTCTAATTTAGTATCGTCTTTTCCAATGTCTAAATTGATTACATCGCCTTCGTGAACATTAGACTTTATGATTTCCTCAGCTAGGGCGTCTTCAACATATTTTTGAATGGCTCGCTTTAGCGGACGTGCGCCATACTGCTTATCAAATCCTTTTTCAGCAATAAAACTTTTTGCTTTTTTACTAAGTTTAAGGGTGTATCCTAACTCTGAAATACGTTCAAGTAACTTACTGAGTTCAATATCAATAATTTTGTCGATGTCTTCTTTTTCAAGATTATTAAACACAACGACGTCATCAATTCTATTCAGAAATTCTGGAGCAAATGCTTTCTTAAGCGCATTTTCTATCACACTTCTTGCATTTGAACTTTCTTGAGATTTTTGAGCCGCAGTTCCAAAACCAACGCCTGCACCAAAATCTTTTAATTTACGAGCTCCAATATTGGAAGTCATTATGATAATGGTATTGCTAAAGTCAATTTTCCGACCCAAACTATCTGTTAAAAATCCATCATCAAGTACTTGCAGTAACATATTAAAAACATCTGGATGTGCTTTTTCTATTTCATCCAAAAGAACGACCGCATAGGGTTTGCGTCGTATTTTTTCGGTGAGTTGCCCGCCCTCTTCATAGCCAACATAGCCCGGAGGAGCGCCAACCAGTCTTGATATGGCAAATTTCTCCATGTATTCGCTCATGTCAATCCTTACAAGCGCATCTTCACTGTCAAATAATTCTTTAGCAAGTACTTTGGCGAGTTGTGTTTTACCGACGCCTGTTTGACCTAAAAATATAAATGACCCAATGGGTTTGTTTGGGTCTTTAAGCCCGGCACGATTCCTCTGAATCGCTTTTACAACCTTAGAAACCGCTTCGTCTTGCCCAATTACTTTCCCATTTATTAGCTCGGGAAGTTTGGATAGTTTTTTGCTTTCTTTTTGTGCAATTCGGTTTACAGGAATGCTCGTCATCATAGAAACGACTTCAGATACATCACTTTCACTGACAATAATTCGGTTTAGTTTTGATTCAGCTTCCCACTTTTCTTGGGCTTCAGCAAGGCTTTTTTCTAAACGTTTTTCGTCATCTCGTAGCTTAGCTGCTTCTTCATATTTTTGCTTTTTAACAACGGAAGTTTTAGATGCTTTCACTTCTTCAAGTTGCGCTTCTAATTCGACGATTTGATCCGGTACATCTATATTTGTGATGTGAACTCTCGATCCAGCCTCGTCCAAGGCGTCAATCGCTTTGTCTGGTAAAAATCGATCGGTCATGTAGCGATTGGTTAGCTTAACGCAGGCTTCAATTGCCTCATCAGTATACTCTACATTATGATGTTCTTCGTATTTGTTTTTGATGTTATTTAAAATTTCAATTGTTTCACTAACCGTAGTTGGTTCTACAATGACCTTTTGAAAACGGCGTTCCAAAGCGCCATCTTTTTCAATATGTTGTCTGTATTCATCAAGAGTGGTTGCGCCAACACACTGCAGTTCGCCACGAGCGAGAGCAGGTTTAAACATGTTTGAGGCATCTAAACTTCCGGTAGCGCCACCGGCTCCTACAATAGTGTGTATTTCATCAATAAATAAAATGATGTCATTATTTTTCTCCAGCTCATTCATCACGGCCTTAATGCGTTCTTCAAATTGTCCACGGTATTTTGTTCCGGCAACAATACTCGCTAGATCCAATGTGACAACTCGTTTGTTGAAAAGAATTCGCGACACTTTTCGCTTTACAATTCGAATTGCTAAACCTTCTGCAATTGCCGATTTGCCTACTCCAGGCTCTCCAATAAGCAACGGGTTATTTTTCTTTCTTCGACTTAATATTTGAGACACGCGTTGAATTTCTTTTTCACGTCCTACAACAGGATCAAGTTTTCCTTGCTCTGCCATTGCAGTAAGGTCTCTTCCAAAATTATCCAAAACAGGGGTTTTTGATTTTTTGGTGCCCTTTTGACTTGTTATTTGCCCAAAAGAACTGTCTTTGTTGTCATCGCTAGGAAAAGATTCAGCTTTCGGGTGGTCTGTAAATTCGTCGTCGTTTGTGGTCATATATTTAAATTGCTCTTTAACACTGTCGTAGTCTACTTTCATTTTATTTAAAAGCTTCGTAGTAGGGTCGTTTTCATTTCTCAAAACACATAATAGTAAATGAGCGGTGTTTATTGTTTTACTTTGAAATAATTTAGCCTCTAAAAAAGTTGTTTTTAGTGCGCGCTCCGCCTGACGCGTCAGATGAAGGTTCTTTTTTTCGTTAGAGGAAATCATTATGTTTGGATTGGCAGGGCTTAATATTTCAACTTTTCGTCTTAAATGACCTAAATCAATGTCTAAAGAGTATAAAATATCTATAGCCTTTCCGTTGCCATCTCTTAAAAGGCCGAGCATAAGATGCTCTGTGCCAATAAAATCATGGCCAAGACGAAGTGCTTCTTCTTTACTAAAAGAAATAACATCCTTAACTCTAGGGGAAAAATTATCATCCATAAAAAAATATCTTTCGTTAAAATTACATATTCGTAGGGAGTATATCAAGAACTATTCCCTATTTATTTTTCATTTATACAAATGATACAAAAAACAAATTAAAATCAAAATTTTTACGCCTCTATTTATTAACGAATTTAATTCTTGAAATTGTTGATAAATTGGGTCAAAAAAAGCAGTCTGTATTAATGTAATGATAACTTGAAAAGTAGTATATTAGCTTGGTTATAATACGAACGATAATACAGCTTAAAAATGATAGAAGGTGAAAAGGTAATTCCTATTAATATTGAAGATGAAATGAAGTCAGCTTACATCGATTATTCGATGTCAGTTATTGTGTCTCGAGCACTTCCAGATGTTAGAGATGGCCTGAAACCTGTGCATCGCAGGGTCTTGTTTGGAATGCATGAACTTGGTGTTAGGTCCAATACTGCTCATAAAAAATCGGCAAGAATTGTTGGGGAAGTATTAGGAAAGTATCACCCACACGGTGACACCTCTGTTTATGATGCAATGGTTCGTATGGCTCAGGAGTGGAGCTTGCGTTATATGTTGGTAGATGGACAAGGAAATTTTGGTTCTATTGATGGAGATAGTCCAGCAGCAATGCGTTATACAGAAGCGAGAATGCGAAAGATATCTGAAGATATGCTCGCAGATATAGACAAAGAGACAGTAGATCATAAATTAAATTTTGATGATACGCTTCAAGAACCAACTGTATTGCCAACTCGTATTCCTGGGTTACTAGTCAATGGTGCTTCTGGAATTGCCGTAGGAATGGCCACAAATATGCCACCGCACAACTTGTCTGAAGTTGTAGACGGGATCAATGCTTATATCGATAATAAAGACATTGAGATTGATGAATTAATTACACACGTGAAAGCACCGGATTTCCCAACTGGAGGAACGATCTATGGCTATGACGGCGTAAGAGAAGCGTTCAAAACAGGTCGTGGTCGTGTCGTAATTCGTGCCAAGGCAAATATTGAAGAGGTCAATGGTCGTGAGTGTGTTATTGTGACTGAAATCCCTTACCAGGTTAACAAGGCAGACATGATTAAAAAGACTGCTGACTTGGTAAATGACAAGAAAATGGAAGGCATTTCTACTATTCGTGATGAATCGGATCGAAATGGAATGCGTATTGTTTTTGTTTTGAAAAAAGACGCCATTCCTAATATTGTATTAAACAAACTTTATAAATATACAGCACTTCAGTCTTCTTTTAGTGTTAATAACATCGCATTGGTCAATGGTCGTCCTGAAATGTTGAATCTTAAAGATATGATTCATCACTTTGTAGAGCACCGTCACGAAGTTGTAGTCCGACGTACAACTTATGAATTGAGGAAAGCAGAAGAACGCGCCCATATTTTAGAAGGTCTAATTATTGCTTCTGATAACATCGATGAGGTTATAGCAATTATTAGAGGCTGTTCTAATGCAGATCAGGCTCGTGAAAAATTAATAGAACGTTTTAAACTTAGTGAGATTCAGTCCAAGGCGATTGTTGAAATGAGATTAAGACAATTAACAGGCCTTGAACAAGATAAATTACGTGGTGAGTATGATGACATCATGAAAACTATTGATGAGTTAAAAGATATTCTTGACAAAAAAGAACGTCGTATGCTAATCATTAAAGAAGAACTTGCAGTTGTTAAAGATAAATACGGAGATGAACGTCGTTCTGTGATTGAATATGCTGGAGGAGACTTATCTATTGAAGATATGATTCCTAATGAGCAGGTGGTTATTACAATTTCTCATGCAGGGTATATTAAACGAACTTCATTAACAGAATACAGAACTCAAAACAGAGGTGGTGTTGGTCAAAAAGCATCAACCACCCGAAATGAAGATTTCCTAGAACATTTATTTGTAGGAACCAACCATCAATACATGTTGTTTTTCACTCAAAAAGGAAAATGTTTCTGGATGCGTGTTTATGAGATTCCAGAAGGCAGTAAAACTTCAAAGGGACGCGCTATTCAGAATTTAATAAATATTGAGCAAGACGACAAGGTTAAAGCCTTTATTTGTACTCAAGATCTCAAAGACGAAGACTATATCAATTCTCAGTACGTAATCATGGCGACTAAGAAAGGACAGGTTAAAAAGACATCACTAGAACAATATTCTCGTCCTAGAACCAATGGAATTAATGCAATTACCATTAAGGAAGATGATGAATTACTAGAAGCAAAATTAACCACTGGAGAAAGTCAAGTAATGTTAGCGTTAAAGTCTGGTAAAGCCATTCGATTCGAAGAAGCGAAAACCCGACCAATGGGTCGTGGTGCTTCTGGAGTTAGAGGAATTACACTAGCACATGATTCTGATGAGGTTATTGGCATGATTGCTGTTGATGATATGGAAAGTAACATCTTGGTCGTTTCTGAAAATGGTTATGGAAAACGCTCTAGCTTGGAAGATTACCGAATTACAAACAGAGGAGGTAAAGGGGTTAAGACCATTTCAATTACGGATAAAACCGGAAATTTAGTGTCCATCAAAAATGTAACGGATGAAGATGATTTAATGATCATCAATAAGTCTGGAGTTGCTATCCGATTGGCTGTTGAAAATTTAAGAGTGATGGGACGTGCCACGCAGGGGGTTCGCTTAATTAATCTTAAAGGCAATGATTCGATCGCAGCAGTTGCTAAAGTGATGCGCGAAGATGAGGAAGAAATGGATGGTGCTGAACAGCAAACAGAAGAAGGTGCTGCTAATGTAAATACCTCTCAAACGGATGAATCAGCTATTGATAATCAAGAAGAAGAATAAAATAATAAACGTAATTATGATGAAAAAATATATAGTTCTAGCACTGGCGTTAACCATCGGTTTCTCTGTAGTTGCACAAAAGAAAGAATTAAAAACAGCTAAAAAAGAATTAGCAAAAGGAAACTATGATAAAGCAGGACTAGCTCTTGATGCCGCAGAAGCTTTATTTGGGTCTATGGATGCCAAATCCAAAAGTAAGTATTATTTAAGCAGAAGTATATTTTACTCTAAGTCTGGAGATGGTCAAACTGTTGATGCAGATTTTAACGACCTTAAAAAATCGATTGAAGCCTTGGAATTTGTAACCGCTACTGCGGATGCTGAAGGGGTTAAGCTTCAGAAGCAACGTTTACGTGCACATTTAGTAAATACAGGAAGTTCACTAATAGATAAAAGTGATTATGACTCCTCTTCAAATTACTTTGAAGCCGCTTATAATTTATCTCCTTCAGATACCATCTACTTGTACTACGCAGCCTCTACGTCGGTTTCTTCTAAACAGTACGATCGTTCTCTTGTTTTATATGAAAAGTTAAGAGCGCTTGAATTTACAGGGATTGAAAAAACGATGTCTGCTACAAACTTAGAAACCCAAAAGAAAGAGTCCTTTGATAATGAAATGCTCATGAATATTTCGATAAAGGCAAAAACACATGCAAATCCAGTAGAAGAATTTTCAGACTCTAAATTTCCTGAAATAATTAAAAATATTGCATTAATCTATATGCAAAACGGAGACAATGAAAAGGCGCTGGAAGCATTTGCTGTAGCTAGAGCAGAAGATCCAGATAATATGAATTTATTGTTGTCCGAAGCCAATTTGTATTATCAGATGGGAAACACACTTAAGTTTAAGGAGTTGTTGGAATTGGCGGTTCAAAAGGATCCTAACAATCCGGAATTACAATACAATTTAGGTGTTATTTCTTCTGATATAGATGATTTTGAAAATTCTAAAAAATACTATTTGCGTGCGATTGAACTTGACTCAGATTATACAAATGCTTACATAAATCTAGCAGCCTTAATATTAAGTCAAGAACAAACTATTCTAGACGCTATGAATAGCTTAGGCTCTTCAAAAGCAGACGATCGTAAATATGATCAATTGAAAGAAAAGCGTAACCAAATGTTTTTGAAGGCAATCCCTTATTTAGAAAGTGCGATGTCGACCGCTCCTGAAAATTTCCAAGCAGCCAAAACATTATCTAACATATATAGTGCTGTGGGTAACACTGAAAAATATAAAGAATTTAAAGCCCTTGCAGATTCTTTAGAGGCCAAGCAATAGACTATAATATTCACCTATAAAAAAAGCCATTCAAATTTGAATGGCTTTTTTTATGATACTATCTTTTTGATCACTCGGAGTTTGTGTGAGTGGGTTTGGGTGTCTATATTATAAATTCCACTGTGGTCTAGTAAATCGATTCTAACCTTTCCATGTGCATGAATTATGTGGTGGTTTTCCATAATAATACCAACATGGGTAATCGCACCTTCGTTATTGTCAAAAAAGGCTAAATCCCCGGGGGAGCTTTCTTCAATAAAACTAAGTGCTTCGCCTTGAGAGGCTTGCTGTGAAGCATCTCTGAGGATGTTAAATCCGTTTAGTTTATAAACCATCTGTGTAAACCCTGAGCAGTCAATCCCAAAGGGGGTTTTTCCACCCCATAAATAGGGAGTGTTGAGGTACAGCAAAGCGGTAGCCACTAGAGTCGTTTTATCTAAGTTACCTTTTGCTTTCGCCCCTTCAAAGTGGTGCTTTAAATAGGGGAGTCCGTTAAGGCAAGACCCTAATAATATGGGATGTAATTGTTGATTTTGATCCGTGATAAAATCCACTAAATCAGTCGTCAGTAAAGGGGTTTCTTTTTGAAGAGTTTTATAGTCGGATTCTTCTATAAACTTAAATTGTTTATTGTCGATCCACCCTTCATATTTATCAAAGGCAAGTCGAATTCGACTCCATGACTTGCGGTGTTCTAAAACCTTAAAGCAGTCGCCATACAGCACTTGAGATACTAGTTCACTAGTATCTGAGGCTTCAAGTCTTAAAGCAACAACGCTTAAGTAGCAAAGGCCGTATTGCATTCTTTATATATTTCGTTCCAGGATTAATGCCGAAGCACCGCCGCCGCCATTACAAATTGCTGCCGCGCCTATTGTTCCGTTATTTTGTTCTAACACACTTAGTAAAGTTACAATAATTCTTGCTCCTGAACAGCCGAGTGGATGTCCTAAAGAGACCGCACCTCCGTTCACATTGACATTAGAATCGTCGAGTCCTAGTAGTTTTGTATTAGCAAGTCCAACGACTGAAAAGGCTTCATTGAATTCAAAGAAATCAACGTCAGAGATCTTTATATTTGCTTTTCCCAGCGCTTTTGGCAATGCTTTTGAAGGGGCGACTGTAAACCATTCAGGTTCCATAGCTGCATCGGCATATCCTCTTATAGTAGCTAAGGGCTTTAATCCCAACTCCTTTGCTTTCTCCTTACTCATCAATACCAGTGCAGCAGCACCGTCATTAATGGTAGAGGCGTTGGCGGCAGTCACGGTTCCCTCTTTTGTAAAAGCGGGACGCAAACTTGGTATTTTTTCCAAACGGACATTCGTAAATTCTTCATCGGTATCTACAACTATGGGCTCGCCGCGTCGCTGTGGTACTTCTACAGGGACTACTTCAGAATCGAATTTCCCAGCAGCCCAAGCTTCTGAGCTGCGTTTATATGATTGTATGGCAAAGGCATCTTGGGCCTCTCTAGTAAAATTATGTTTTTCTGCACAAGCATCTGCAAAGATGCCCATAGCCTGGTTGGCATAAGCGTCTACTAATCCATCCTTTTGCATCCCATCTTCCAACGAAATTGCTCCAAATTTTTGAGCTGTACGTGCATTGTAATAGTGAGGGATTAAACTCATGTTTTCCATACCACCAGCCACAATAATATCGGCATCGCCTAGGGCAATAGATTGTATCGCTTGTATAACAGTCTTCATTCCGGAGGCACACACCTTATTAACGGTTGTACAAGGAACCGAGTCTGGGATGCCTGCATAAATAGCAGCTTGTCTTGCGGGGGCTTGTCCCGCGCCGGATTGAACTACATTACCCATCAGTACTTCATCTATAAGTTTTGGGTCTAAACTGATTTTCTCAAGAGCCCCTTTGATAGCAATGGCACCTAGTTTGGGTGCAGGAATAGAAGATAAGCCTCCTAAGAAGCTGCCTATCGGGGTTCTTGCTGCAGAGACTATTACAACGTCTTTACTCATAGTTGATTATTTAGATGTGTTCCTTGCGAAAATAAAGAAAATTTAGGATATATAAAGTAGTAATATCTTAATATAGAGAGAAAATATCCTTCTTTTTATTACTTTTGAGTAATTAATACCAACCTAATATTACAATTAGTTGAGGACTTAATTTGTGGAAGTCAACTTGTTTTGAATATCTATATGACTTGATGAAAGATTTAATAAACTTATTTCATAAAAACCACTCCTTAATTTACAAGGTGTTTCTGTTTATATTAACCACTTTTGTAATTGTATATCTATTTCCAAAAAGTGGAACATTTAGGTACAGTTTCGAAAAAGGAAAGCCTTGGCAATCGGAAAACCTATACGCCCCTTTTGATTTTGCGATCAAAAAATCTGCTGAAAAACTAACGTCTGAAAAAGAGCAAATCACAAAACAATCGCCCGTTTTTTTTGATGTTGATACTGTTGCTTACACGGGGATTAAAAATGAGTACGAATTGGCCTTTGGTCGCTTATTTTATGAGCTTCCGGAAGACGCGCTAAAAGTGGGATTGTATGAAAATGGTTTAAATATTCTTGAACAAATCTATCAAAGTGGCGTTTTGGAGGCGTCCTATGACTATAAATCAAATCAGCAAATATCTATTTTAGTAGATAAGACCCAAAGTGGATTTAAGCCTTTTGTAAGTTTTTTTCCTCAAACTAATTTAAGATCTTTTGTGGAGTCAACTGTAAATGCACTCGGGCTTGAGGCGTATCGCCAACGTTTCTTAGCCTTGTTTTTTGATATTGTGAAGCCCAATACTCGTTTAAACAAGATGCTCACACAAGCGTCTCTTGACGAGCGTCTGAGTCAGCTAAAACGAGTCAGGGGACGCGTTGATAAGCAAACGCTTATCATTTCCAAAGGCGAAGTTGTGCAAGGCGATAAGTATGATGTCCTTAAGTCTTTGGAATCTGAATATGAGTCGCAAGTACTATCGGCTTCAAATTATTATTGGATTCTGTCGGCCTATACCGTCTTAGTGTCTTTGGCATTGCTGATGTTGTTGTTGTTTATGAAAAAATACAGACTTGAAGTTTTTACTAACAATACCAAGGTCACTTTTATCTTTTTTAATATAGTCTTGATGGTGTTATTAACCACTCTTGTGGTTAATTATAACTCCTCTTATATTTATGTGGTTCCCCTTTGTATTCTGCCCCTTATTTTAAAGGCGTTTTTTGATGCACGTCTAGGGCTGTTTACCCATGTGATTACGGTTTTGCTTTTGGGTTTTGTGGTGGCCAATAATTATGAATACATGTTTTTGCAAATCATTGCAGGGATTGTTACGATTCTTACGGTTTCGGAATTGTACAAACGCGCCAACTTATTTATATCGGTGGGTCAAATAACACTCATATATATAGTCTCATATTTTGCATTTTATGTGATTCACGAAGGGAGTATTGACAACTTACAATGGGAAACCTTTTTGTTATTTGTCCTTTGTGGTTTGGCGACTTTATTTGTGCAGCCTTTAATTTATGTTTATGAAAAATTATTTGGTCTGGTATCCGATGTATCTCTGTTGGAGCTTTCCGATACAAATTCTAAGCTATTAAAAGAATTATCTGAAAAAGCACCAGGGACCTTTCACCACTCTTTAAATGTTGCCAACCTGGCTGAAGCTGCTGCCAATGAAATTGGAGCCAATGCGATGCTCGTTAGAGTCGGGGCCTTGTATCATGACATTGGTAAAATGGTGAATCCCACCTATTTTACAGAAAATCAATCAACAGGCATTAATCCACACGATGAATTATCGCCAAAAGAAAGTGCACAAATCATTATTAATCATGTCATTGATGGGATTGAGTTGGCTAAAAAAAATAATCTCCCGGACCGTGTCATTGACTTTATTCGGACCCATCATGGGAGTAGTATGGTCTATTATTTTTATAATAAGCAAGTAGAAAGTAATCTCGTTTTTGATCCCTCGGACTTTTCTTACGGCGGCCCCAAGCCTTTTAATAAGGAAACCGCCATTCTAATGATGTGTGACAGTGTGGAGGCGGCATCTAAAAGTTTAAAGGAACCCAATTCCACCAAAATAAACAATTTTGTAGATGCCATTGTCTCTAAGCAAATGGACACCGACCAGTTTTTAAATGCTACAATTACCCTAAAAGAAATTCAATCGATAAAAAAGGTTTTAAAACATAAGTTGGCTAATATGTATCACTTACGTATTGAATATCCGGAATAAGCAAAAATTACTATAAAAAAGTAAAAAAATAGTTTGCGTTCTTAATAATGAAAAGTTACATTTGCAACCGCAATTTTATTGCATAAGTTCATTTAGTAGGAGAGGTGCCAGAGTGGTAATGGAGCAGATTGCTAATCTGTCGACGGGTAACTGTCGCCAGGGTTCGAGTCCCTGTCTCTCCGCAAGAAGTAAATTAACAACAGATAATCATTCGGGGTG
>Ga0115564_10003800_pt1 | contig 12481 bp, 9 predicted proteins | sample COGITO_mtgs_1105_7_FD_88680 | JGI IMG/M metagenome (GOLD analysis project Ga0115564, IMG submission 88680) | Pelagic marine microbial communities from North Sea - COGITO_mtgs_110523 | ecosystem: Environmental > Aquatic > Marine > Epipelagic | place: Germany:Helgoland, sampling site Kabeltonne...
GTGCTTCTCCCAAGCTTCTGGTACCATCATCATCATTACTTCAGGAAGACTTCTGTCGGTAAGTGTTAAAAGCTCTACAACCATATCCATAGATGCAGAATCAGACTTGCCCTTTAAAATTATTGGAAACAGATCTTTCATATAATCTCCAAATTCTTCATTTTCCATGATCTCTTCCCTAACTCTCATCCTGCTTAAATTACCTCTTAAAGTGTTAATTTCTCCATTTTGACACATAAATCTAAATGGTTGAGCAAGTTCCCACGACGGAAGGGTGTTTGTTGAAAATCTTTGGTGAACTAAAGCAAGTCTTGTTACAAGTTCTGGTTGTTGTAAATCCGTAAAGTATAGTCCGATTGTTTCAGGCTTTATAATTCCCTTGTAAATAATAGTTGTAATAGAAAGGCTGTTTACATAAAAAGAATTGCAGTTAGACACTTTTGAATTATATATTTTGTGTTCTGCAATTTTTCTAGCTATATATAGTTTGATTTTAAATTTCTTTTCAGAAATGTTTTTAGGTTTTTTAATAAATACTTGTTCGCTTACTGGTTCTGATTTTGATGCAATTTCACCTAAAAAAGAACTAATAACAGGAACATTTCTCCATCCAATTATTTCTAAATCTTGTTTTTTAACTTCACTAGAGAAAATATCCCTAAAAAACTCTGTTTGATTTTTAGGAATAAATAGCATTCCGACAGCGTAATTTCTTTCTTTTGGAATATCAAATTCACAAACTTTTTTAAAATAGCTATGAGGTATGTCAATAAGTAGTCCTGCTCCATCTCCAGTAACTCCATCTGAACTAACTCCCCCTCTGTGTTTAAGTTTAATTAATATTTCAAGAGCATCATGAATTATTTGATTGGTCTTCTCACCATTTAAATTGCATATAAATCCTGCACCGCAATTTTCATGCTCATATTCTGGTCTGTATAACCCTTGTTTTTTAAACATGTTTTTTTGGTTTGTTTAGTTTGTTGGGGAGGACTAATATATGTACAACTATTACTATAAAAAAATATCAAATAATAATTATGAATTATACAAATAAGATCTTTAAAATAAGTGAATTTAGTATTTAAATGAGTCTATTTTAGTAATTTGACAATGACTTTTGTAAAATACATTATATTTAAATATTCAATTAAAAAAATAAATTTTATATATATAATTTATTAAAAACTTTCATTATTCTCATTATAATTATAATTAATATGATTATATAATTGTTAAATTATTAATTTTATATATTAATTTTTTTATTTTTTTTATTTTAAAGTGTTTGTTTTTATCGTTTTCATAAAAATTTTATTTTGGCTGATTTTTATAATAATTAATCTTTTTTTTTAACATAGATTTAATTCCTTATTAATTTAAAATATAAAAATTATGAAAAAATTATTTACATTTTTATTTGTCTCATTTATTTCAATCTTTACCTCCTTTGGTCAAGAAATAAGTGCTGACGTTGTTAGCCGTTATGTTTGGAGAGGGACTCAATTTGGAGATTCTGCACACATTCAACCTACACTATCTTACTCTACTGGCGATTTCGAAATCGGTGCTTGGGGAAGTTTTGCACTCTCTGGTAATGATGGAGGGTCTGAACTTGATCTATACATTTCTTATGATTTAGGATTTGCTTCACTTACACTTACTAATTACACATTTCCTGGAGATGCTAGTGCTTCGATAATTCCAGACGATTTTTTTGGAGTAGAAGGTTACGAGTTAAGTACAGGTTTTGATTTAGGTCCTGTTGGAATGACAGTAGGTTATTTTACAGAAACTGAAGATTTATACATAGAAACTGGATTTTCACTTGGAGCTTTAGACATTGCAATTGGAGCAGGTAACGAAGTTTATACTTTGGATGGAGATTTTGCTGTTTGTAATGTTTCTCTAGGCTCAACAAAAGAAATTAAAATTAGTGAAGACTACTCTCTTCCAGTTTTTGGTTCTTTTGTTTATAATCCTGATACTACAAATGCTTTTTTAGTGTTTGGAGCTAGTTTCTAATATTAATTATTAAAAATTTTATTATGTATTATATATTTAATTTATTTATTTCATTATTTCAAGAATCTTCTTTGATTGAAATAACTGAAAATATTTCCCAAGAAGATCTATCTGCAGCAGTTGATGCTGTAAAAAGTGATTTGTATGGTGACATGGGAATGCTTTGGATGCTTATTGCTGGTATTTTGGTCTTTTTCATGCAAGCAGGTTTTACATTAGTTGAGTCAGGTATGACTAGATCTAAGAACGCAGTCAATATTGCCATGAAAAACTTGTTAGATATCACGGTCGGATCTATAACCTATTGGTTTGTAGGATACTCCTTGATGTATGGTAGTTCTGAAAATGGCTATTTCTTTTGGAGTGGAATAATGCAAGGCGAAGGAGCAGATTTATTTTTCCAAACAATGTTTGCTGCTACAGCTGCAACAATTGTTTCAGGTGCTATAGCAGGAAGAACCAAATATTCTACCTACGCAATATTTACATTAGTAATGACTGCTTTCATTTATCCCATTGCAGGTGGTTGGGAATGGAACGGAGGCTTTTTAAATACTGCTTCATTTATGCCAGCTGAATTTATAGATTTTGCTGGATCTTCAATAGTTCACTCTGTAGGTGGTTGGGCAGCTCTAGTAGGAGCTTACATGGTTGGTCCAAGAATTGGTAAATTCGTTGATGGAAATGTAATTCCTTTTCCTGGTCATAATCAAATCTTAGCAACCCTAGGAGTTTTTATACTGTGGTTAGGTTGGTTTGGTTTTAATGGTGGATCTCAATTAGCTTGGGGTGGGCCTGATGCTATTGCTGCTTCGAATGTTGTTTTGTATACAAATCTAGCTGCTGCTGCTGGTGCTTTTGGTGCATTAGTTACAACCTGGATATGGTATGGAAAACCTAATTTAGTTCAAACATTAAACGGAGCACTCGCTGGACTTGTGAGTATTACTGCTGGATGTGGAAATATGACTGCTATTGGTTCTTTTGCTGCCGGTTTAATAGGTGGTATTATAGTTGTTTTTTCTATCGAATTTATAGAAAAAAAATTAAAGATTGATGATGCAATTGGTGCAGCCTCTGTTCATGGAGTAGCTGGTGTTTGGGGAACTTTAGTTATTGGTCTTTGGGGCGTTGATGGAGATGCTGGTATTGGTCTCTTTAATGGAGGTGGGGCATCTCAACTAGGAGCTCAAGCTATTGGAGTTTTAGCATACGCTGTATGGGCTACTGTTTTAGCATTCTTAGTTTTTGGAATACTTAAAAAGACGATTGGGCTTAGAGTATCTGAAGAAGTAGAAATTGCCGGTCTAGATGAATCCGAGCATGGTTCTATAGCCTATGCAGGTGTGAGAAAAAGAAAATGATTTAAAATTTAGTTTGTTTTGTTAATAGTTGTTAAAATGGCTTGGGAATTTATTTCCAGGCCATTTTGCTTAATCCACCTTTATTTTAGATGCAACTTCTTTTGCTTTTTGAACTAATATTGATGTATCTTCTTTCCCAAATGCTAAAGAAACTGCCATTCTTCTATATTTTCTTGTGTTAGGTTTTCCAAAAATTTTAAAGTCAGTATTTTTGAATTTTGCAGCTTCCTCTAAGCCTGAGATTATTGGATAATTCGCGTTGTTATGTTGTGCTAGAACAACTGCAGAAGCTCCATTTTGAATTAATGGTATTGACGTTATTGGAATTCCTAAAATAGCTCTTGCATGAAGTTCAAATTCTGAAAAGTTTTGTGTTCCAGCTAAAGTTACCATTCCAGTATCGTGAGGTCTAGGAGATAGTTCTGAAAAGTACACTCCATCATTACCAATAAAAAATTCAACTCCCCAAATCCCACTTCCACCTAAAGCCTTGGTTACTTTATCAGCCATCTCTTGTGCAGCTTTCAAGTGACTATCTTCCATTTTCATTGGCTGCCAACTTTCTTGATAATCTCCTCTTTCTTGTCTATGCCCTATTGGAGTACAGAATAACGTGTTGTTATTATTTTGTGTTAGTGTTAAAAGCGTTATTTCATAATCAAACGATATAAACTCCTCAACAATAACTTCCATTAAATCTCCTCTTGATCCTTTCAACGCTTCATCCCAAGCATCTTTTATATCAGAGTCTTTTTTTATTACAGATTGTCCTTTACCAGAGGACGACATAAGAGGTTTTACAACACAAGGCATTCCAGTATATTTCACTCCTTCAACAAGTTCTCTGTAAGATTTAGCATATTTATATTTTGCAGTTTTCAGATTTAAATCTATCGCGGCTAAATCTCTAATTGATTTTCTGTTCATTGTAAAGTTTGCCGCCTTTGCGGAAGGGATTACTGTGTAACCTTTTTTTTCATATTCATAGAAACGTTCTGTTCGAATACTTTCCACTTCAGGGACTATAAAATCTGGTTTATGTTTGTAAACGATTTTATCTAATTCTTCTGTATCTAACATGTCAATCACTTCAAATTCATGTGCTACATGCATCGCTGGTGCATCTTTATAATTATCAACTGCTATTACATATTGACCTAATCTTTGCATTGCAATCACAACTTCTCTTCCTAATTCTCCCGACCCTAACAATAGTATTTTGTTTCTCATCTTGCTAAAATAATAAATTAAATAAAGTGTTTGTTCATAGTTTTTATTTATTAAATACAACATATCGGACATTACAATGTCTAGTAAATAAATTTTATATACTTACTCTTAAGCTCTTCTTTTGATTTCTTTTTAATTTATATAATGAATAGTTTGCATTATAATGATAGGTTTTTTATAGATTTAATAATTTTCTGCTTCAAATTTTTCATTAATCGCCGGATTTATTATTTAAAAAATCAAATATGTAATTTATTTTTAACAAACGTGTATAAACAATGAGTAGGTTTTACAACCAATAATTTTTTTTTAAACTTTTTATTTACTCTTTTAATTTTAATTTAACTATTAGTTTTATTACACAAATTATCTAATTATGAAAAAATATTTATTACTATCAATCATTATTTCATTTTCATCACTATTTTCTCAAAGATCTAATAATCTTTTTACAGATGGTGGTTTTGAAACCTGGTCATCAGATACAAACTTAACCAATTGGACTTTAGGTAATAACTCTGCAACTCCTTCTAACAATGCAACTTACGAAAAAGAGTCTGGTGCTGATAACTTTTACTCTGGCTCTTTTTCAGTTAAATACACTACTGGAAGTCAAGCAGGCAAGGGATCCCTTCAAACACCATCAGATATTACTATAATTGACGATTCGAAAATTATCTTTGGTATTTGGATAAAAGGAACTAGTGGGACAAAAATCAAAATGGGTTATAAGAAAACTGCAATAGTAGATGGTGCTGTTTCATATAGTGCTAACGCATACACCCTTCCTGACGGAGACTGGCATTATGTTACACAATCTTTAGATGTTTTAGCTGGAGATTTAATTTTGCCAAGAATTTTGCCTAATGCAAATGGATTAAATTCTACTTTTTATCTCGATGGTGCTTCATTGTCTGAAGGTCTTTTCGGTGGTAATGTTGAGGTAGATTTCCGCAACGGATCAAGTAAATCTTATTCTGATATATTCCAAGTTAGTACTTATGGTTCCTCTGGAATTGATGATGGACAAGGAGCAAATATATTTAGTATTATTACTGAAAACTCAGATGCTTCTTATGTTAAAAATGATAATCATAGTCTCAAAGTTACAACTACTGCTAATGCCTCAAATGTTAATAGAGGAAGTGTGACTTTAAAAAGTAATTCAACAATGGGAACTAGATATGTTCATAACCTAAATACTTCTAGAAATTATCAAGCCTCATGTTGGATTAAAACCCCTACTGGCACAGGAGATGTAGATATTGTCTTTGTTTTAAAAACAGGTAGTAACAACAGCTTTAAAGGATACACAATTAGTGAAGATACTTGGACTGAAATTTCTACTAATGTAGTTGCAGTATCCACAGAAGATGAAATCATATACCCACTAATACATTTTAAAAATTCTAGCATAGTGCACTATATCGATGATATGGAGCTAAATTGGTCTGGTTCTGTTACTTGGGATGGTTCTACTGATAGTGATTGGCATACTGGTTCAAATTGGATTAGAAATGTTGAGCCTAATTCATTGTCTGATGTTACAATTCCGTCCGGTGTGACTAATTACCCAACTTCAACATCAGATGTCACAGTTAATTCATTATCAATGAACTCTGGTAGTTCATTTATTTCAGGTGGATCTTTTTCAGGGACAACGTCTTACACAAGAAACTTATCAACAACTAACTGGTACGGAATAAGTTCACCTGTTAGTGGTCAAGATATAAACCAATTCATAACTGCATATCCACCCGATCAAAGTAGCGATAACTCAGAGTGGGGTTTAACAAGTTCATACTCTTCTAATTCACAAGTATTCAATCATTATGCAGTCAGTGGTTCAGGTTTTGGTAACTTTTTAGAAGGCAAAGCATATTTTTTGAAAATGGCTTCTTCTGGAAACATTATTTTTTCAGGAAATATCAGAAATACTGATGTAAGTATGACACTCAACCTTGATGGTACTGCTTTTAATTTTGTCGCTAATCCCTATACTTCTTATATGGATACTAGTGCAATGCTAATAGCTAATACAAATCTTTTAGCTTCTGAGACTTTGTGGATTTGGGATCAATCTGTTGGGACTTATTTGACTAAAGTCTCAGGTGAGAGTTTCAAATTAGCTCCTACTCAAGCATTTTTCGTTAAATCCGATGGAACTACTACTGGGTCTTTAGCCTTAAACCAGTCTTATGAGGTTCATAACTCAACAGATACTTTTAAAAGTTCTAATGACCCTGAAATTTACCTTACTCTTACAAATGAGTCCTTAACAAGAGAGGCAAGATTATTTTTTAGAAGTAATGGTACTGACGGTTTTGACAATGGATATGACGGAGCTATTTTTGGAGGTATTTTAAATGAGTTTGCAATTTATACTCATTATTTAGACGAAAGCACAGTTATTGAAGACCTTTCGATTCAAACAATTTCCAATAATGATTATGAATCTAAGATAGTTCCAATTGGAATTAATGCAGTTATAAACTCTAATATTACTATATCAGCATCCAAAGAAAATTTCCCAAATAATACTAATATATATTTAGAGGATAGAGAAAATAACTCCTTTACTTTACTAAATGAAGAATCTAGTTTTTCAACAACTCTAGAAACAGATTTAGACGGAATTGGCCGTTTTTATTTACATCTGTCAGAAAATACTTTTAATAATGAAGGTTTTATCTCTAGTAGTTTAAATGTATTTAAGGCAGACTCCAATAGCTTTATAACTATTGAAGGGCTTGCTATTCAATCAGGTTCTACGAATCTGAATCTATACAGCTTACTTGGAACAAGAGTACTGTCTAGTGTACTTAATAACAATAATAACACACAAATAATCTCCACAGAGGGATTATCTGCTGGTATTTATGTGATTAAATTAGAATCGGGTAATGATTTATTAACGAAGAAACTTATCATAAAATAAGACGAGCTATGAAAAAAGAAAACAAAAACTCTAAGGAAACGACTAACTCTGGTATTACTAGAAATGAGGCGATAAAGAAAATGGGGAAGTATGCGGCTCTTACAGCAGTTGGTACTTTTATGATACTTAACCCAAAGGAAGCTCAAGCGAGTTCTGCACCTCCTGGTCCAGGTTGGGGAAGCGGTAAAAGTTCTTGGGGTAGTGGAAGAGGAAGAGGTTTGTCAAAACCTTCTTTATCCAAGCCTTCTTTGTCGAGGCCATCTATGTCAAAACCTTCACTATTAAAAGGTTTGAAAAAATAACTTTTGTTTAGTATGTGTTTAAAGAATCAGTTTTTTCTTATATGTAATTAAAGGTTTAAAAAATTTATTTTAAGGCCTTTTTTTTCACTTTTGATTTAATTATAAACCAATTTATTTTTAAACAGTTACGATTTATAAAAGTATATTTGAAAAAAAATAAGAAATGCACAAGGCAGGATTTGTAAATATTATTGGGAATCCAAATGTTGGTAAATCTACTTTGATGAATTCTTTTGTAGGTGAGAAGCTTTCTATTATAACATCAAAGGCTCAAACTACAAGACATAGAATACTCGGAATAGTAAATGGAGAAGACTTTCAAATGGTAATCTCCGATACTCCCGGCATAATTAAACCCGCATATGAACTTCAGTCTTCTATGATGGACTTTGTAAAAGCTGCACTAGATGATGCAGATGTACTAGTTTACATGGTTGAAATTGGAGAGAAAGATTTAAAAGATGAAAAGTTCTTCGAAAAAATTATAAATTCCAAAATACCAGTATTACTACTTATTAACAAAATTGATATCTCTAATCAAGAGGAGTTAGAGGAGTATGCACTTATGTGGAAAGAGAAAGTTCCAAATGCTGAAATATATCCCGTTTCTGCATTAAAAAACTTTCAAATAAAAGAAGTATTTAATAGAATAGTTCAGCTATTACCTGAATCTCCTGCTTTTTATCCTAAAGATCAATTAACTGATAAGCCGGAGAGATTTTTTGTAAATGAAATCGTTAGAGAAAAAATACTTACCTATTACAAAAAAGAAATTCCATACTCTGTAGAGATTTTAACAGAAGAGTTTTTTGAAGAAGAAAAAATTATCAGAATTAGATCAGTTATTATGGTAGAAAGAGAAAGTCAAAAAGGGATTGTTATTGGCCATAAAGGAGTTGCATTAAAAAGAGTAGGTACTTCCGCTCGACGAGATTTAGAAGCATTTTTTGGAAAGCAAATTCATATTGAACTTTATGTTAAAGTCAATAAAAATTGGAGAAGTAACCAAAATCAATTACGAAGGTTTGGTTACAATAACTAAAACATTTTCTTTTTTATTTATCATAATATCTCCTTTTATTTAAAATCCGTCATTTTACAAATATTACTTTCGTTTTATTAACTATAAAAAACTATAAAATGAAAAAATTACTATTATTATTACTAATTCCATTATTTACTTTTTCTCAAACTAATCCTAATAGCGAATATTGGCAGACCAATAAATGGACACCAAAATCAGGGATGAATGCTGAGTTTGAAGCAGGAGTTGCTAAAAAGACAGACAAATTCAACGGAACTGCAGAAACTTCTATGGCTACTTACCAAATTATTACTGGGCAGGACCAGGGAAAGTATATGAGAGTGATGGGGAATAGAGATTCTTCAGCATTTGATGAAGATAACACAGCAGAATTAGCATATTGGGGTAAGCATGTAATGCCTTACGTTGATTCAAATGATGGAAATAAAAGATGGTGGAGAATGAAAGGACTTTGTCAAAACTGGAATAACGATTTGCCTCCAGCTAGATTTGTAAAAATGACAACATACACTATTAAAACGGGTCAGATGTCAGATTTTTTAAGATTCTGGAGAAATAATAATGATGTGCAAAAAGAACTTGGTTATTCTGGTATTAGCGGATTATTTATGCTAGTATCTGGTGGAGAGTCACGACAATTATTAGAAGTAGAGCCATACAATAGTCATGCTGAAGGAATGGGCGATTATACGGATCCTGACGTTGATTATATTGATGCTTATAATGAAATGCACGGCTGGAGAACTCACCGTAATGATGAGAAAGCTGCTACGGCATCTATCGATGAAGTATGGGGTATTACTGTAGAAACTGCAGAGTTAAACGCAGAAATGTCTACTAAAATGAAATAATTTTTAGATAATTAATAGCGTAAAAGAAGTTGATTAATTTATTAATCAACTTCTTTTTTTATGTTAAATCCTAGTTTTAGCGTTACATTTGCATTCATTTTAATGTTATGAGTAATATAGTTGCAATAGTAGGTAGACCAAATGTAGGTAAATCAACATTCTTTAATAGACTTGTCCAAAGGCGTGAAGCTATTGTAGATGCTATTAGTGGAGTAACTAGAGATAGACACTACGGAAAGAGTGATTGGAACGGAAAAGAGTTTTCTCTAATTGATACCGGAGGCTATGTTGTTGGAAGTGATGATGTCTTCGAATCCGAAATTGATACGCAAGTAGAATTAGCAATCGATGAAGCCGATTCAATTATTTTTATGGTAGATGTAGAGTCAGGGGTAACTTCTATGGACGAAGAAGTAGCAAAACTACTTAGAAAAGTTAATAAACCAGTATTTCTTGTCGTTAACAAAGTAGATAATTCAACTAGATCTAATAATGCTGTTGAATTTTACGAACTTGGTTTAGGGGAGTATTTCACTATAGCTAGTATTAATGGTTCAGGAACAGGAGATTTATTAGATGCACTTGTAGAAAATTTTTCTGATGAACCTGAAGAAGTAAATGATTTACCAAGATTTGCAGTAGTTGGAAGACCAAACGCAGGTAAATCTTCATTTATCAATGCATTAATTGGAGAGGAAAGATATATAGTTACTGATATAGCTGGTACTACAAGAGATTCAATTGACACGAAATATAATAGATTTGGATTTGAATTTAATCTTGTTGATACAGCTGGTATTAGAAGAAAATCTAAAGTAAAAGAGGATCTTGAGTTTTATTCTGTAATGCGAAGTGTTAGAGCTATTGAACATTCAGATGTGTGTATTTTACTATTAGATGCTACAAGAGGTTTTGATGGTCAAGTAAGAAATATTTTTTGGTTAGCTGAAAGAAATAAAAAGGGAATTGTAATTGTTGTTAATAAATGGGATTTAGTAGAAAAAGACAACCAATCATTGAAAGATTACGAAAAAATGATTCGTAAAGAAACTGAGCCATTTATAGATGTGCCAATTGTTTTTATTTCAAGTTTAACCAAACAGAGACTTTTTAAGGCAATAGAAACTTCAGTTGAAGTATATAAAAATAGGTCTAAAAAGATAAAAACAAGTAAGTTGAACGATATTCTTTTACCAATAATAAAAAATTATCCACCACCAGCTTACAAAGCAAAATATGTAAAAATTAAGTTTATTACTCAACTTCCAACCCCACAACCTCAGTTTGCTTTTTTTTGTAATTTACCTCAATACATTAAAGAGCCGTACAAAAGGTTTTTAGAAAATAAGCTAAGAGAACAATTCGATTTCAATGGAGTGCCAATAGATATTTATATGAGAAAGAAATAAATTTAAAGCTCTTTTTTTATTTTAAGCAACCTACTTTTTATTTCATTTAGTTTTTCAATGATTTCAAAACTATTCATTGGCTTTTTTTTAGCCTCTTTTATGTAGGTTTTTGCCCCTTCAATAGTGTACCCTTTTTCTTTGAGTAAAAAAAAGATTTGTTTTATGATAACAATATCATCTGAAGTGTATTTTCTTTTGCCATTTGCACTTTTTTTAGGACTAAGAGTCTTGAACTCTTTTTCCCAAAAACGTATTAATGAAGTGTTTACTTCGAAAGCTTTTGCTACTTCACCTATGGAGTAATATCTTTTTTCAGGTAATTCGACATTCATTAGTCTAAAGATTGATTAACTAAAGATGTTTGCTTAAGTAATTCATCAAATTCCTTAGCGGTTAAATTTCCATAATAGAAATTAACAGGGTTGATTCTCCCATTGTCTTTGAAAATTTCGTAATGAAGATGAGGTGCTTGAGATCTCCCTGTACTTCCTACATAACCAATCAAATCACCACGTTTAACTTTTTGCCATTTCTTAACATTGTATTTGTATAAGTGCGCATACAGACTTGTATAACCATACCCATGATCAATTCTAATGTGTTTTCCGTAACCTGTAGACCTGCTGTCTACTCTTTTTATAACTCCATCACCTGTTGCATATACTGGCGTTCCCCTTGGTGCTGTAAAATCCATTCCGTAGTGGAATTTTTTCGCCTTAGTAAACGGATCTGTTCTTGTTCCATATCCGGATGCTATTCTAGTCAGCTCGTCATTATTTACTGGCTGTATAGCAGGAATTGCTTGGAGAAATTTTTCTTTTTCGAGTGCTAATTTGGTTATTTCGTCAAGAGATTTAGATTGAACAATTATTCTTTTTTGTAAAATGTCTATATTTTTATTACTCTCTTTAATTAACTCTGAATAGTCATATCCATCATATTTTTTGTATCTATTTACACCACCAAAACCTGCTTTTCTTTTGTCCTCTGAAATAGGACTAGATTCAAAGTAAATTCTATATATAGCGTTATCTCTTTCCTCAATATTAGATAACACCATTTGAGCATCTCCAATTTTTTTATTTAGGATATCGTATTGTAATGTTAAATTTTCTAGCTCTCTGCTTAGAGCTTTTTCTTTGGGGGATTCAAAATAAGTACTTGTTAAAAAAATAAAAAATACGCTTAAGAATGCTGATCCAAATAAATAAATTAATATGTATTGGATAATATCACTTTTTTTTCTCTCTATTTTGCGATAAGAAAGTGATTCAGAGTCGTAATAATATTTTAACTTAGACATGTCTAAAAAAATTA
>Ga0115564_10003801_pt1 | contig 12481 bp, 10 predicted proteins | sample COGITO_mtgs_1105_7_FD_88680 | JGI IMG/M metagenome (GOLD analysis project Ga0115564, IMG submission 88680) | Pelagic marine microbial communities from North Sea - COGITO_mtgs_110523 | ecosystem: Environmental > Aquatic > Marine > Epipelagic | place: Germany:Helgoland, sampling site Kabeltonne...
GATAATGGAGCCAAACCCGCAGCTGATAACGTCCAGAAAAGACAGGTTCATGGACTCGATTGCTCGCGATCGGCGCTTCAAGGTGGCCAATCCTTTGCGGGCGTGAGTAGTATCCCCCCGGTGTTGTATCCCAACACCCAATAATTAGGCGCCGCAGAAGGGTCGGACTCTAAAGGAAGTAGGATAGTGTTAATCGGTACCGAAGGTGGAATTAGGTCTATTGCCTCAGCGAAGTAATCGATCCGCTGCAACTCGTCTACGCCTCCGCTGTAGGTGGTTCTCGCACCTTGGGTAGGCAGGCCATCGGTGATCAGAAATATGTTGTCAGGCAAGGGGGCAAATTTTATCAAAGTGGCAAATGCGCTATGCAGGCTTCCACCGCCTTTTGGTGTGAGGCGTTTGAGACCTGTCATTACATCTTCGAATATTTTGGGGTCATCTGCCTTTGACCACTTGCCAAGTTCAGCAGGACCCACTGCGCTCGCCTGCGTGCCAAATTCAATAATTTGGTAACTGGCCTCTTCAGGAATGTTTTTAGCGATCCATTCAACGATTCTGATTGCGCGTTGCCATTTGGGGGCCAGGCGTTGATCGGCCTCAGATAGTGCACGGCGCTGGGCGATTAAGGTTATTTTTGAATCGAGCATGCTGGCCGAGCTATCGAGCAGGATCAGAATTCTGCGCCCACCCATATTTAGGCCTGTTACGGCTTGACTGCCGCCGCCTCCGTATTCACTTTCATCGGCCTCCTCTAACATTCTTTGCAAGCGTTTTAGCTCTTCTTCGGTCTTTTTTTGTCGCTCCGCTAATGCTTTAACTGTTTCTTGTTCGCTATCGCGCATTGCTTTGATTGATGCCTGAATCGCTGCCAAATCTTTAATTTTTTTTAGAAGTTCTTCGATGTTACGCTCTGTAGAGTCAATTTCTGAATCAGTCAAAGTTAGTGTGTTTTTGATCGTAATCTGATTTTTTTTCTCGGCTTCAATGGCGCGTTCAATTTTTCGAACCTCTGCCATGGCCTGAAGGTCAACTTGAACCCCCTCTGAAACGGTACCATGATTAATTGTTATGTAAATCAAGATAACGGCACCAAATCCGCAAGCCATTATGTCCAAAAACGAGAGGCTGAATATATTGCTGTCTCGTCGCTTAGCCATGGCGCTTAACGGACTGCGATAAATTCAAAAGTTTCGTTTTGGAACGTCACACGATCTCCTATTTGGAGTACTACGGGTTGCGTTAGTACGCGATCATTGAGCGAAAGCGCCGCGTGGCCTGGAATGAGTTGCCAGCAATTGTTTTCGTTTTGCTGGATACTCAGCGCTGCTAGGGGTTGATTGCAATATGCGGTTAGGGCCGTTGCGATACCGCGTTGAAGAACATGCGACACTGCGCGCGATGTTACTTCAGACTGCCCAGGGTCTTCGCCCTGTCTGTGCAACCTGGGTAGGCTATAAAGTAGTTGATGTCGCTCAGGGCGCCCCATGAGTTCCTCTGAGAACCCGTTAAAAGCATCGAGTAGTGCTGAGCTTTCTAGTTTCGTGATTTTGATATTTGGAATTAAGCTAATGGCATCCTCTAGGCCAGGCAGCATTGCAATGCGGTGGCTAATAAGTAGCTCTGCAGTGGACAGCGCTTCAGATCGAATTGCCGTGACGATATCAGGGAGCATGTCGAGGATGACGTTTCGCTGCTCACTTTCACTAAGACTTACCTCATAGTAAGTCTCGCCGAGTTGCAGGCGAATATCACGACTGCCGAGCTGCACATAGCCTGAATCAATGCCGATGAGCTGTTCGAATAATGCTTGTTCAGTTATGGCTTGGTCTAGCGGGTCAAAACGTGACTGTTGAATCAACTTTGCGGCGCAAAGATTCGCGAGTCTATCGATAAGGGTTAATAGCCCTTTGCTGTGGGGCGATAGGGCCTTTTGGCGGCTAATTTGGTCGGCGTTTCCGATGACGGTTAAGGTGACTGCGTGGAGGTCAATATCGAGATACAACACAGTGGGTGCCGTGGTGCCGGTCTGGCGCGCGAGCAGCACACCTGGGTCAACAAGGGCTTTGACAGGAAGGTTAGCTGCTTCGGTTAAGCCTAGTAATAAACTAAGCTGCGCCCGGTCGTAATGGCTTGGCATGCAAACAACGTAAGTTTCACCGCTGGCGGCTGCATGAATTGCCTGCAGTTGCAGATAAGCTAAGTCGGCATGATGCCTTATGGCGGCTGTGGCGCCAGGCATGGTGTCGGTGCTGAGCTGCTGCCAGAACTGGGATTTTATAAATCTGGGTTGAAGTCGTGCTTGCGCCAAAGCTTGGCTGCCCAATAGGACTGGTTCCGTTGCCAGTGCCCAGCCCGGTTCTCGCCGAAACCCATCCTTGCTTGACCAGCGAAGTTCGAAGTCATTGATCTCAAGTAGAGTAGGATCCATGCTTTACACCTGCAAATATCGTGTTAAGCGGGTATCGCAGTAATCTTCAGCATCCTGCGCGGTTCGTTCCTGTGATAACTGTAGCTGGTGCAGCAAAAACATGATGATGATACTAATTAAGAGTGCCACAAAGGTTGAGTTAAAGGCCACGCCTAGGCTCTGCGTAACACCCGCGATATCGCCTTGGGCGGCTTGATGCGCCTGGCCAAGCGCTTGACCAATTCCTCTTACGGTCCCTAAGAAGCCAATGGAGGGTATTGCCCAAGCTATATAGCGAATCATTGAAAGTTCTGAGTCAAGACGCTCGTTTTCACTGTCACAAATTGTGCTGATGGTATTGGCAACGTCTTGAATATTTGATGTGGCGCGAAATCGATGCAGCGCGGTTAAAAGCGCGCGTGGGAGTAATCTTTTTTGGTCTTCAGGGGGTAATGCTTCAATCGGTCTTGCATAGTCGCGAGTGTCTTGGGGAAGGATGCTGTTTGACTGCTGTCTCGGCAAGAGGTCTAGGTCAAATAGGGCACGTTCACGAAAATTATCACGCGCTTTTGCGCCCATTAGGGTCATAGCCCAAAGCATCAGAATAAAACAAGCTTCTTGTTCAAGGTCCCGCACTATGACAAAAGCATCCCGTTCTGGAACAAAACTTGGGTCAGCGTTGATCTCTACGGCTTGCGCGGCGAGCACAGCATTCGCATTTGGCCTTATAACTGCTACATAAATGGCATGAACGAGCAGTATAGCAATGAGCAATGAAGACAATTGGAACAGGAAATCAACAGGTAGTTTTTTCATCATATGACCTTGTGCTAAATATCAACTGGCATTCGATTTTCCTTTGAGTCTTCGAGGCTCTTGCTAGGCCGAAAGGGACGAAGGGGCTGTCTTAATTCTGAGCGCTTTGCTGGTTGCGTTGTCGTTATGACCGTAGTGGGTTTCGGTAGATTGGTCGCATCGCCAACGGGGTTGACCTCGCCAGCAAGTACAGCTGGTTCAGTAACGCCTGGACTCGGTTGTTCTTCTGCGCCCTGGGCGTTAACGGCAGCTGCAAGAAAATATCCGGTTAGCAAGATGGCAACGATTGCTCGATGAAATTGCAGCATAAAGAGCCCATAAGACCAGATGAGAATTAAAAACCAATGATTGATGGTAACAGACTCCGAAATTGGCGGCATCATCATGGTGCGTTCTGAGGGGCAATGTCCCGAGCCAGCCGGAAGCCTAGATCTTGCCTGCCGGTCAGCCCTACGTCTCGGTAGGCCCAGCGTAGCTGACTAAAACTGCCGGTTAAAAAACTCGATCCGCGAATAACATAGGCTGATCCGGTATTGGGGCCTGTCCAGTCTGTTGCAGTGGCTGGCATGCGTTCAGTGCTGAACAGGTCATTGGTCCATTCAGCGACATTGCCCGCTAAGTCGAACAACCCTAGCGCATTGGCTTGAAAGTGCGCAACCGGTGCAGGACCTCGAAAACCGTCTGAATAATCAGATATTAGTATTGGTGCAAAACCAATCGCCGCGCTATCGGCGAGGTTGGCAAGCACCGCGGGAGGCGGAAGCGTATCGCCCCAAGGAAAACGGGCAGGGTAGCTGAGATCTCCAGTTTCATTGTGTTTGAGACCCGCATACCGGCTGGCTCTTGACCACTCTGCCTCGGTAGGTAGTCGATATCCTTGGGTTCTGGGTTCGATCAGCTCATAACGATCATCCACGCGCTTGTAAGCGGCAGGGAGACCTTCGATATCGCTAAGCCAGTTGCAAAATGCAGCAGCCTGCTGCCAACTCACGCCGACAACAGGCCGATCAAATTCGGTCAGTAACGCTCTGCCGAGGACCCCTGGATTATGAGCAGGATCAAATTTTTGGAACTGGCCATTCGTAACTTCGGTCACGCCTAAGTAGTAGGGCCGTGAAATAAGGACAGTTCGCGTCACCTCATTACTTTGTCCGCCGCGATCACGACGATCGGCGCCTAGTTGAATTTGCGCTGGTAGAATTCGACGCAAGCGGTAGCCATTGCTGGCTAAAAGTTGCTCGGGAATTTTGTTTAGAGCAGCCATCTCAGGAGTTATCAGGCCAATTTTTAGAGTCTTTGGAAAGAGTGGGTCCGGTGTGATTTGGCGTGTTTCAGGAGCGAAGCCGGCAAGGCTGATATCAAAAATGTGTGGTTTGGCAGGAAGTTTAAGCTTCCTTGTTCCGTCTGGCAGTATTTTGCCATCAAGCATGACCGTTGCCGTTGCTGGCGTGACTTCAAGCAAGACCTCACCAAGACGAGGCGCCAGTTTAATGTGTATAGCCTGTTGTTCTGCTGGTGCTAAAGACAGCCTCCTGTCGACCGTCTCGTAGCCAGCTTTACTGATGCTAATGGCTGCCTCGTTGTTCGGAATGAGAGAGTAAGTCAATGGCGTAGGACCAATATATTCGTTATTAATGGAGACTAAGGCGCCGTCGGGAACCGTTCGTATCATGACAACCGAATTTGCAGGTTTTAGTACTATTTTTGGTAGCGTTAAGGTTTTACCGCGTTCAACTAAGAGTGTTGCTGAATGGGGTTCAAAGCCTTGTCTTGTTATGGTCAAAACGCGCGCGCCTTCTAATATTTCCGCAGTGCGCGGTAGGCGACCAATGTCTTCGCCATCGACGGTGAGCAGGGCGTCCTTGGGTTCGCTGGTTAACGTAATGTTCGCCCATGCGGGTTCCAAAACCGGCATAATCTGTTGGGTTATGTCGCGACCTTCAATAAGAATAGTCTGCTCAAGTGTTAAGTAGCGCGGCGCCGTGAATTGTACTTTATGTTCCCCAGCCCCAAGGTCACTGACGATCAAGGGGGTCGTGCCAGCCGATATACCATCGATTTCGACCAACGCTTCTGGCTGGCTCTTGATGGATAATTTCCCTGGTAGTTTCTGAAAATTCAGATTGACCTGTTGATCTTCATCGGTTGTAACCGTAATTCGTTCAGTAAGCGGGTAATGACCGGGTGTCGTTGCGGTAACCACTATTTCTCCTGGCCTAACAAGATAGCGGCCGCCTACTGCGAGCGTTAGCGCGCCCGATACGGACTCGGTTGCGGCTTCCGGGAAAAAGTTTATTAAAACCGCTTTTGCCGTGAACAAATGCCATCCCAGAAAAAGTATCACGACAGCGGCAACAGGCAACGAAGCGCTTTTTGCTGAGAGGAGCTTTCCTGCTTTTGCGTCAGGGTTTTGCGGCGCTTCAAAAGGTGTTGGTTCAAGCGTTTCTAGTATGTGGTCATCTTCACGCACTAGATCTTTTCCTCGCATATGATCGTGATAGTGGTTCCTCTGTCTTCGCCGTCTAAAGTGATGTCTTGTCGAACATCTCGATACCCAATTCGCGAACCCGTTAGGGTGTATCGCCCAGGAATGAGGGTTAAGGCACGCTGACGAAGCGTTCCTAACTGCCCATCTTCGCCGCGTCGCAGAACAGTGATCTGTGTCTTTTCGTCAGAATTAATAGTTAGGACAACAGGGCGTCTAGCATTGGTAATGAGGCGAGTAAGCTTCGGTAATAACGCCCTCAGGCTGCCAAAAGGCGGGGCGAGTTGACTGATCTCGATGGCCAGCGCCTGTGCAGATTTAAATTGTGTATCGCTTTGCAAACGAGCGGGGTCCGCCAAAAAATTATTGAGCGCAGTTTGGTGCGCTATGCGCAGGTTCATTTGTTCGATTTCACTTTGAATGCTGTTGATGCCCGGTGCTGTCTGAAGGATTTGTTCGAAAGCAGTTTTGGCATCAAGCCATTGCCCAGCAATAGCCGCTTCTCGTGCGCGCTGGAGCTGGCTTTCGATACTAGCGTTGAGGCGTGCTTGTTGGACCTGAATGAGACCGTCATTGGCTTCGCTATTGTCCTTGGTAAGGTTAAGGGCGCGCTGAAAGGCCTGTTCTGCCTCTAAATATCGACCAGCAGCGAGTTGGTTGAACCCTGCCGTCATGGCATTTTGGTAGCCTTCTTTTGCAATCGCATCGTTCACCGCGATTAGAGCATTCTGCGACGGCTCCCAATCTTCAAAAAGGGTCACTGCCTTGCGTAATATGGTTTTTGCAGTGACTAGTTCTCCTTTTTCTTTGGCGAGCGCCGCCTCAGCGATAAGTGCTTGAATAGCCGGAATATTTTTCACTTTCAGCCAGGTTGATTGGATTTGTTGATCGTTTGGGTTCAATCGTGCGCTGATCTCCCAATTTGTGAGCGCAAGGGTCGGCTCATATTGCGCGAGGGCTGCCTGCGCAGCAGCTAGGTAGGTCTCTTGAAGCTCAGGTAACTGATTGTTGAGTTCGGTTACGGTCTTTAAGAGCGCTCTGTAATTTTCAACGGCTTGCAGATTATTGCTTTGGCGGAAACTTTCGTCAGCTTCAATTGCACGCGCATTTAGTTCGGCTAATTTCTTAGCGTTCCAGAGTCCGATACCAAGATCTTCAAGCGAAATTAGTTGCCTTAAAAATTGTTCCGCGAGTGCAGTTACTTGCTCGCGTGCGATTTTATCTCTGGCTTGCGCGATAGGAGCGGGTCCGGGAACGGGCAACAAGCTCGCTTCTGTGGCCGGACGCGGCGTAGCGGTTGCGGGCGCCCGATCATTGGGCCCAATCAACCCGGGCAGCACGAAAAATACAAAGCCCGCGATGATTAAGAGCGCCATCCCAATCAGGAGATGATTCGGATTAAATCCACTTACTTTGCTGTCTAATTCGGATGGGGCTAGTATCGTCGCATTTCGATGCGGCGTCGTCGCCATTGCATACGGTGTAGGCTTCAACCGGTTAGATGATGTGGTTATCGTTGCTGCGAGCCCCTCATAGATTAGTTGCTGCGTCAGATCACTAAACCGATGTGCTTGTTCACGTTGCCCTGCTGCGATGATCGTTCTTGCGACATCTGTTAGTCCGGGCTGAAGTGCTAACGCGCCAGCGGTTGAAAAAGACTCGGACCCCGTCTGTTTCAGAAGCCAGTGGGCAAAGCGCTGTGCGGCTGGTCCCGCTGAGCTAGTTCGTTTCCCGGTTAGGCTCCACAATGGCCAGCCCAAGTATTGAATAAGAAAAGGCCGCTCAGCCCGGGATGAAAACCAAGGAATATCAAAACTACTGTGCGTAAAACCTAGTGTCTCAGCATATTCAAGTGCGGTGAGTATGCTTTGGAGGTCTTCATCGGATAACAAGGCCGCATCTAAATCGATACCAAGTTGGATGGACAGTTCATCCACAATGAACAGGGTAGTATTATATTCCCAAAGACCGATATGACGTCGGATGTGTGGATGACTAAGTTTCTGAAGGCGCGCACTCAGTGTTTTCAGAGTGGATACATCTGCCGGATCAATGCTGATTGCCAGCGGCGTTATGAGTACCTCACCACCGGCCACCTTGTCGGCCGCACGCCACCGGGGCGATAATGAATCAGGTGTCGGGATCGACGAAACGATCGTAAAACGGTCAACCAACTCGCTACCTACAGCTGTGAATTCAGTCATCGTTGTATTTATAGATTAGTAGGTGATTGGGGTATTCCACGATCGCTTTCATAGAGCTGCCGTAGCATTTGCCGCCACTGCTCATATTGCTGCTCGGCACTGCCGGTAAGCTCGATCGCTCGCCCTTCTATATCGAAGACGCTGGGCGCTACTTCCCGGCTCAGGGATTGTGTTAGTTCCTCCAGCGCACGGTCGTGTATTTCTGTCTGTGCTGCGCGATCGAAACCACTTTTTATCATTTTGACGCCGCCGCCTGCCACGGCGACGGATGCAATATCTCCTGCATACGTGTCACTTTTGGCGCCAGCAAGAAGGGCTAGGCCAACTAGCCCAACCCCTTTAAGTTTTCGATCTAAGGCTTCTTTTTTGCCTTTTCGCAACATAACAGCTTCGTCATAGGTCGCGTATCGCCATTCATAATAAGAAGGCGCTACGTCTTTATGAAAATTAAAGTAGTAATCATCAAAGGTATCGACTAATAAATCATCCTGGTTACGAATTCGATCGATCTTTTGGCGCACAGTATCGTTGTCCGCAGGTATTTGGAGAATCCTGACTTTGCCTTGTGAGTCGGTTTGCAGATAGGCGCCAAACGCATCTGGCGCGAGGTTCGCAGCGAAGGCGATATCAGCGGTAAGTTTAACGCTATTGATCTGCGTCTGGCCGACCTCCTGATAATATAGAATCAAGTCGTCAGCGACGGCATTGTATAAGCTTTGAAAAGGGTCTTCTCTTAATAGCTCCTCGGCTTCGGTCTTGTAAGCATACTTGCTAGCTGTATCCTCATAAATTTTGGTCAGCCAGGTTTCACCGGTCGCATCGGTTGCCGTGATGCTAACGCTTAACTGCTCGCCGTCAGATTCGAGAATTTTACCAGTGATAACCAATTCATGATGTTGCGCCGCGGTTGGAACCATCCGTACAATGCCCCAATTGCCAGTTTGTTGGAGCGTCTCTTTTAATTGGAAGGCAATATAACGGGATTCCGCGCGACGGACTTCTGCTGTGACGGGTATTTCTCCATCATTAGCGTTAGCTAACGCAGCGAGGTTGGGGTCAAGCGGTATTACCGTGACGTCAAGCCTAGGAGCACCGGACTGAAAATTTTGGAGCTGTATGGGTGGCGTAGCGCTGGCTGTGATGACTTCCGTTGTACTGCAGCTACTGATTAGCCAAACGATACCCGTTGCGAACAGAACCCAGAGTGGGCTTCGATGATTTGATTCCAAACTGCGCGTTAGATCTCTCATCAGTTAATCGTCCTCCTTGTAACCTTTATAACGCTTGTATTCTTCCCAGTATTTTTCCCTGAGTTCTGGGTCGGGTTCTGAAGCGGCTAGTTCCCTCAGTTGTGAAGCTAAAATGTCATCGCCTTCAGGGGATGGTATATCTGATGGAACTGAGAATGGCGCCCCAAAATCGCTGTTGTCACCTGCTGCTTGTGGTTCTTGAGCTAAGACAGCCACTTCGATGTCCTCCTGATCTTTGCTTCCATTGTCTTTATCGGCCAAGCCCGCTTCAGCTATCTTTTGGGCATCGATTGCCGGAGGCAACATTGTAGCCTCGCTAGAGTTTTGACGTGCCACTGTCTTGGCCAATGCATTACGCACAGCCTGAACATCGGATTCAAATCTTTCGATCGAAGCGTCTAGTTTGGCGTCGATGGAAGCGACCCGGGGATCTTGACCGCTTTCCGTTACTGGCGAGGGAGGCAGGGCCTTATCGCTCCCTAGGCTGGGAAGTGAGAAGGTTGCTTCCCTGACGGCCTGATTTGCGAGTACAAGTAACCTAGCAGCATCACCGAGGCGCTCGCTATCTGCTGGTGTTGTATTGGTGCCTTCAGCACGATTCAGTTCTTTTTCAGCGATTAAAATCGCGACAGTTGCCTCGCTGATGGCGTTCTCAATATCTGCTTGTTTTGTTCCGCCATTTCTATTTGTTCCGCCACCAATATCTTTATCCAAATTATCAGCATCGGTTTTAAGCAGTTCACCTGCTGTCTCGAGTGTTTGTCCTGCTTTTCGTAAGGCCTCGTCTAACGCTGTCCGCGCAGTTTGGCTGGCGGCTTGGATTCCGCGTGGGTTGTCGTCTGCTCCTGCAACCTCGTCGTTCGCTTCGGTTCTTAATCCACGGGTTATTGCCTTACCAATTTTTGCAAGGGCCGCGCCAGCTGTGGCGGTTTGTTCAGAATCAGATCTCGATAGGGGGTTATCGGGCGCCGCTGTAGCCTTTGTGTCCTTTTGATCATTGGCCTGCTGTCGATCTGGGCCGTCCGTTGGTTGTCTATTTTGCGTGTTTGGCACACCACTTTCTGAGTCAGGAGGGGACGATCTCGGCATCCTTGACGGGCTATTCGGTGCAGAGGCACTCGGCATTCGCGGTTGGCTATTCGGTGCAGAGGCACTCGGCATTCTAGGTTGGCTATTCGGTGCAGAGGCACTCGGCATTCTAGATTGGCTATTCGGTGCAGAGGCACTTGGCATTCTAGGTTGGCTATTCGGTGCAGAAGCGCTAGGCATTCGCGGAGGACTACTTGATGAGGGCGGGCTCGGCATACTCGGTGAGTTAGAAGAGGGGCTTGGTAAACTGGGGGAACTAGGCGGCTTTGCCGGTGTGCTTGGTGATTGACAGCCGCTGACCACCAAGAGGCCAATTAAGGTCAGTATCACGAGGCGCATGCTGGGCTCCTTAAATAGATCTTGAGTTTGCTGAATTAAAGCTGAATTAAAGCTGAATTACGATGATTGTCGTAGATTTGGATGAGTGGAAGTAGGCATAAGTGGATTTAATGTCTTAAAGCATTCCGGACTTTATAGTTAGTTAGCATGAAAGTGATTTTGTCATCGATTGCTTTGCTGGGAGAGGCACCGTAAATTGTTATAACTAGTATCAAATAATTTTGAAGGACTGGGCTATAACTCGTTGCGCCATTACCCGCTAAAAAAGGGGCCGAATATTGGCGTTTGACAATGATCAATAGGTAAAAAGACTATCACAATCGATATCCAATCAGGTGGTGAGTAATGCTGCGTTTTTCCAGGTTGTTTCTTGTGAGCTTGTTAGGGCTCCTACTTGTCAGTTGTACCCGCTCAATAACGGTTTCTGGCGAGATGCCATCGCCGCTCGTGGCGAGATTGCCCTTATCAATAGGGCTTATATTTGAGCCGGGTTTTAGCACCCACATTCATTCCCAAGTCGATGATGGGCCTAGCAACAGCGGCGCTTGGGAAGTCTCTCTGGGCGAGTCGCAGTATGAGCTCTTTGTGACAGTAACTGAGTCTATGTTCCAACGCGTCGCCCGTGTTGATACGTTTGATTGTCGTTTTGAAGATTCCGATGAAGGCCAGGTTTCGCTTCGTCCAGATGGCTGCCTTAAAATTAAGCTTGTCGAATATGCGATCGGACCACCAAGTTTCGTTGGGGGAGATTCCTATGCAGTTTCTCTTACTTATGAAATTGGACTAATAGATGCCAAGGGCAATCTGATTGATGCTTGGCCCGAGGTAGTGGGTTACAGTAAAAGTGAGGGGAATTTGTTCAACGCAGAAGATACCATCAATAAGCTCACGGTCGAAGCGCTTCGGGATGTGGGCGGACACCTTGCATTGGATTGGCGAAAGCGTGAAAGGGTCAGCGCTTGGTTGGATGCAAGCGCGCTTAGAAGCGAAGCAAAGCCGATTATGTAGGCCAGTGATCTGTTATAACGGAGCTTATTTTCTGAAGCACTTAAACTTAGTATTGCCAATGACTGGGAGCGAGGTTAAGAAGCGATGTGTATCTTAGGGCAAATTAACTTTCTCACCATATGGCTCGAGCGCAGCGCGATCGGCCTGATGTTGTTAGCGCTCGGCAGTTGCGCGACAACTCGAGTTGAGCAATCCCGCCAACCCACCTCTGTGCTTGGCGAAGGCGAAGCGATGGTCATTCTTGGGCGAGTAACCCCGCGTGGCGAAACTGAGGAGGATTTTACCGAATGTTTGGCGGAGATATTGAGCCAGGGCAGCAATCCGGTACGTTTGGTCTCTGAGGATCAATTTAAAAATGACCTTTATCCGCATTTTGAGAGCGAAAGAGCGCCGGCTAATGTCGAGGACCTTGCGAGCTTATTTGCTGAAATTGGCGTGCGAGCCCAAATCGAGAAATCGAATGTGCGTTATTTGGCCTGGATTGAGGGTGACACGGTGAGGGTTGACGCTGGCGGGTCAATGACTTGTGCAGTCAGCACATTTGGCGGTGGTTGTTTCGGCATGACCTATTGGGAAGATGACGCTTCTTTTGAAGCGTCAATTTGGGATCTAAAGCGCCAGACGGCAGCAGGACAAATAAGTGCCGACGCTAATGGGACTAGTTATATAGCTGGTTTGCTGGTGCCGATCCCCGTGCTAGCGCGACCAGAGAACGCGGCTTGCAAGGGGTTGGCAGAGCAACTACGCATTTTTATTACTGGAATGGAAGAGTAAGCAGCGAAAAAAGGGGCGTCTCGAATTCCGCATTCGTTATGCCTCTCGGTACTGGTTAACCAGAGTCAGTATCGACCGTATCGACCGTATCGACCGTATCGACCGTATC
>Ga0115564_10003802_pt1 | contig 12478 bp, 11 predicted proteins | sample COGITO_mtgs_1105_7_FD_88680 | JGI IMG/M metagenome (GOLD analysis project Ga0115564, IMG submission 88680) | Pelagic marine microbial communities from North Sea - COGITO_mtgs_110523 | ecosystem: Environmental > Aquatic > Marine > Epipelagic | place: Germany:Helgoland, sampling site Kabeltonne...
CGACAGCGGACAACTCGAGATCTTGCTTGGCCAGTACGCTGAACCGCCTCTTGAGATACACGCGGTCTATCCGCAAACAAAACATCTCACCGTTCGTGTGCGTGCGTTGATCGACCATCTAGCGGCTACGTTATCGGACAGCAATACGTTTTCGGCATCCATTAGTTAGTGTGGCAGACAAGTCGAATAAATGAACAACCACCGCACACAATCCGTGGTCGCCACTGAAGATATTCCAGCTGGGAGGGTGATCTAAATAGTAAGGTGGTCGGGACGGCAGGATTTGAACAGTCGCTTTTAAGTCAAGCACAGCTATGCCAGATAAATATCTAACTCATATATACCCCCAAAAGTACCCCCTGAACTATTTGACACATTCGTTCCTTCGCGCGTGCGGCCGTGTGTCTAGTCAGCCCTTAACCCCACTTGCTCGTCCATTTCGCGAGAAACCGTTTAAGTTCGAGAGTGGTCAGAACAAGCCGCCCTACGAAGGCTGCCCTAGATCGGCAGCCCAAGACCGCAAGGCTTGATTACTAAAGCGAACTTCTAAAACTCAGCATTGAACTTTAGACCGAAGCTTCGACCCGGCAGTGGCACCTCGCTTTTAACAAACGAAGAATGATTTCGTGCAATTTCGTCCAGCAAATTTTTACCGAATACTGAGACATTGACTGTCAATACATCAGATAGCTCGAAGGCCTTTGTGACCCTCGCATCAAGCATTTCATAGCCGGCAGTAACACCCTCGGTAGGTGACACTTGCCCTTGCGAATCAACATCTTTGTACACAAGGTTCATATCCAAAGAACCTCTTTCATACGCAATTTTGTAAAGGCTTCTGTCAGGATTAATCCTTGGCAGGTAGCCGCCGCTCTTGAATTTTGCAGAAACAGTGTCTCTGCCGTAGGAGACTGTTAAGTCTCCTTGAGCGACCTCTATTATTGTACCAATTTCAAATTCATAACCGCTGAATTCGGCATTTTGCTGCATGTAACTTGCTTGAATCAACCCGCCATGATCGTCTTCATGCTCGTCATGCTCGTCATGCTCTGCTTCGGTTTCGTCTTGAAGGTAGGTGTAATTATCGATGTCATTGTTGTACACAGTTACAGAGCCAAAGAATGCGTCCCCTTCATAATCTAAAGTCAGTTCCACATTATTAGAGCGCTCATTATCAAAGTTAGGATTACCCACCTCATACCTTGCGGTAGCCAGGTGCGGGCCGTTCATAAACAGTTCAACTGTTGCGGGCGTTTTCTCTACACTTGCCAAGTTGAGGGTCGCAGAGAATAGCTCGTTGATCTGACGATCTATTTGAAAAGCAACACTAGTAGCCGAGCTGTCATTGTCAAAATACTGAACTTCTAACTCTTCTTCGTGGCCCTCTTCCTCTTCATGTTCGTCTTCATCGTGGCCATGTTCTTCTTCAGAGCTGACCGAACCTTTTCGGTCTACCCAGTCGTTTCTTATGGCAAAGCTCATGCCAAATCCACCAACATCTCTACTGGCATAATAACCCAGGGTCAATTCATCGCTTTCTGCGGGGTCCATAAAAGCTTCCTCGCCAACAATTGCTGTTTCTTCAGAAACCATTTCGATGGCAACTTTTTGCATCAGGATGTCGCCAGAGAAATCGAATATTGCACCATATTCCTGGGCTTCATTCGTAAACGCCGTTGGACCTTCTTCGTGATGCTCGCCCTCTTCCTCTTCCTCTTCGTCGTCATGCGCTTCCTCGGCATGTGCCTCTACTAACGAATAGTCAGTGTCACGGAAATAGAAATTTATATTTTTCACAAAGCTATTATTTGGTCTAAAAGAACCTTCAAAATTGATGGCGTCAGAATCTGTCGAAGCAAAAATCCTTTCGCCCTCATGTTCATCGTGCTCATCACCCTCGTGTTCGTCGCCCTCTTCTCCATGAAACGGCACGCCATAAACGCTCTCATTGGTAGCAAAGGAAAGCCCTACGTATCCCCAATCTTGGACTTTTGAAATTCCTACGCGCGTTTTTTTGGAGGCATGGTCAGAATTTTGCAGTACCCCTACTAGTTCCTCTTCATGTTCGTCTTCGTGTTCATCCTCGTGCTCGTCATCATGCTCTTCCTCAGAATGTAAAATGGCGCCATTTGGAATCTCAAAATTTTCGAATTCAGCGTTTTTATAGGAAGCACTGAAGTTAAAACCAGCCACATTACTTTCAACAGCTATGAATTCTGCCTGACCGTCATTTACGCTTTGTGTCTCCAAACCAAGTTGGGCCTTGGTCTCACCAATGTCAGTACGTGCAATGGTAGAATCCACAACGTTCACAATTCCGCCAATGGCGCCGTTTGCATAAAGCAATGATCCGGGCCCCTTAATAATTTCGATCTGATCTACTTTGTACAAGTCAATATCGTAATTGTGATCAGCTCCTAGACCAGAAACGTCTCTCGACTGAGCACCGTTGAGCAAAACCTTCACTCGGTCGCCCGTTAACCCACGGATCGTTGGTCGACTCACAGCACCGCCGAAATCTGTCACAGACATGCCCAGATAATCGTCTAGTACGCCCCCCAAACCAGCGGTAGCGCTGCTGGCTATCGATTCTCCGCTAAGTACAATGGAATTTCCGGACAACCCGACATCGGACGCACCGGCTAGCGCGGCGGTTACAATAACTTCTTCAACTAAAGACTCATCTTCGGATGCAACTGCTGCAAATGCAAAAAATGCTATGGCAGCGACAAATACGCTTCGCGCAAACCTACAGGCGCGAAATGCGCCTCGATTTATATTTTCCATGTTTAAAACTCAAATAAATTAACAAATAGACTTTTGGTGGAATTTTTATATGACTATTAATTAAAAGGGGGGAGCTCTTATGGACTTGAAGTGTTCTGTTAAATGGCTTGTTACTGAACCAAAAAGTTGTGGGACAACCTTTCTCTCGCTTGCTACTACCGCAGAAAAGTAACCGTCGTCTATCGGATCTAAATCGCTATCACTAGGACTACTAACGCAGAGACAAATTGCATCTTCACAATCTTCGTGAGCAGATGTTAATTCAGCCAACTGGCTGCCCAACAAAAGCAGGCATACAAGACCCGCGATTATCGCGCCGGTGAAACGACTTTTAGCCAAATGATTAAAATTAGAGATCAAGATTACGATTCTTATTGATTTGTTACAACATAACATTAATAAAAAATAATGCTAGATGTTTGCAGGTTTTTTAAGACAACCTGACAATCAAGCACTCTTTTTGAAAAGCAACTGCCATTAGACCTTCAACCATATTCGGACTTGGGAATAGCGATAGCATCTAGAATAGTCGACCAGACGCAACTGCAAACGTTGGCACGGGCTTTTAACTCATTTACCTCTTGAACAACCAACACTCTCTCAGCCTATTTTACTGGCGCATGCGATTTAAGAAAAATACGGTTTTTTTTACCAAGCCTTTGAAGCGCGAGGCCGTGAAGTGGTTCATCGGCTTAGGTACAAAGTGAATGAAGCAATTCGCAGTCATTCAATGCTTGTGCTAGCGAGAGCGCACAGTAATGTGACGACTATCCAGCGGAATCAATCATCTAAAAACATCCAAGCAGTTAGGGGTTATCGAACCCCGACCAATGATCACCAGATTAGTTCTATGATCATCTAAGAGCATTGCTCGATAATTTCAGTGTGATGGTCACGTGCTGGACGCTATGAATAACCATCGGCATATCCATTCGAACGACCCTAATAATGCCGGGCAATACTAGGAGTCCCTTTCTGATTGATCCTCTACTTACACCCCCAACACTCCATAAGTCGCTCAAAGAGGCTTGTACAGAAATTCACTTGATGTGACGATGTATCAAAACATTTTGACAAATTTCTGACGAGCACCATTTTTTAATGAAGTAAAAACTGAGAGTTACATATATGAAGCCCGATATACATCCAATCTACAGAGAAGTACTTTTTCATGATACGTCTGTTGACGCCTACTTCGTTATTGGCTCAACGCTTTCAACTTCTGAGACTAGAGAATTTGAAGGCAAGACATATCCTTACATGTCCATAGACGTGTCTAGTGCCTCTCACCCTTTTTACACTGGGAAGCAAAAATCAACCCAAACCGACGGGCGTGTGGCTAAATTCAACAAACGTTTTAGGCGCCAATCAACGACCAGCAAAAGCTAGCAACAGTGACACTGTGGTGTATTTTTCCTTATAACGAAAAGACCCTCGTAACTCTTTTTTACACATCTTCCTAGATTTTTAGGTTTGGCGATTCGTTTGTTTTCATGAGTTGATCACCCGTAAGTCTGAGGTATGATGCTAGGCTGAGTCTGTTTGAAACTTTTGTACGCTCTTTTTTCACCTACCCTAAAGCGCAACGCTTTGAAGTGCCTTCTCGGCGTAGGTGAAAAGTGTATGAAGCAACTATATCCAACAATAATTCCATGCTTTTGCTAGCAATTGCGCAGAATATAGCAATGGACCGATTATCCAGCAGAGTCAATCATCGAAAAGCACTCCCGCAGTTCAGAGTGATCGAGCCCCCGAGCAATGATTACCAGTCTAGTTCTACGATCATCTCCGGGCCATTGCTCGAGAATTTCAGGGGGATGAAAAACGTGCTGGACGCTATGAATGACCATAGGCTTATCCATTCCAGCAACATTAATAATTCCCTTCATTCGTAAAAGATCGGGACCACGAAATGCCATCAGCATTTCTAAACATGCTTCAAAAAGCAACGGGTCCACTGGGTGATCAAAAACCAGACAGCTGGCTTCAATACCGCCATGGCGATGTAAATTGTGATTATGGTCAACCGAATTGTGGAAAGGAGGCTCCAAGACTTCACCACTCACAGCGCTTTCAAAATCAAATGCCTTGTCGTGCACTGAAAGCTTTTCGGACTTTAAAAACCAGCTGACATCCACGCGACCGTTGGTCACTTTGTTTAACGAAGCCAACGGAGCCAACTCAGCAATAGCCGCATGCAAACCTTCCAAATCGACATTGGGCAAATCTGATTTGGTCAAAAGAATTCTGTCCGCAACAGCAACCTGCTTTTCGGCCTCCGCATATTTTTGCAACGTTAAGGCACCATTTATGGCATCAACAACAGTCACAACGTTAGCAAGAAAATAATGATTAGATACCCGTTCATCGCCAATAATCGTCTGCAGTATTGGTAAAGGGTCTGCTATGCCTGTTGTTTCTATAATCACTCTGTCGAACCAACGCACACCATTACGAGCGTATCTCCAAGTCGCCTCTGCAAGCGTTTGAACAAGATCAGCCCGAATGGTGCAGCAGATACAACCGCTTTTTACCGCCACCAATGTATCGTCATTTAAAGGCACCAATAAATCGTGGTCTAAGCCAATTTCGCCAAACTCGTTAACAAGCACTAGCGTCCTTTGCAACGCGCCTGCCGTAGCCAGATAGTTTAGAACTGTAGTTTTGCCGCTGCCGAGAAATCCAGTCAACACCGTAATTGGTATATCTGCATTGTATTGACCACTCATAGCAGTAGGAGACGATGTTGCTTCTTTCATTGTTATCTCTATGCTTTCATCGTTAGCCCTGCGCATGCACACCAGACAGCGCAGGAAATGTTTCAATTAACTAGGCTATTAGCCGCCAGTGAGGCGTTAATCACCAAAACTTAACTGCTGAAAAACCTACCAGAATTGGTATAGCAGGAACCCGCAATCAGAACGAAAGCTGGCGCTTGCGCAGTCCACCTGAACTTCGACACACTAAGCACTATCGTCTTGACCGATCTAACGCGGGGTAGTTCGAACGATAAAACGACTGAGAACCGGTATCGCCCTGCTTTAGACGATTTGCAGCACATTCATTTATTAAATCAACTTATATACAAACTTATTGTTATGTTATAACGTATATTTCATAGTGATGCACGCTTTCCAAGCTTTCCCCACCTGCCTTGCACAAACACTTCAAAGGAAATTATATGGCTAACCTAACATTCATGAATCACACCATTTTCGATCACGGTGCCAGTGCGCAGCTTGGTCAGGTTCTGATGCAACATGGTATTCGCCGGCCTTTGCTTTGCACGGATAAGGGCATCGTTAATCTTGGCCTGGTAACCGATTTAGTCGCCAACCTTGGCAACGATGCAGCCCTTACAATCTACGATGGCACCCCTGAAAACCCGACTCAAGTTTCAGTCGAGGAGGCCACTGCTAAATATCTGGAAGCAGAATGCGACGGCGTGGTTGCTTTTGGCGGCGGATCTTCCATGGATCTTGCCAAAGCCGTTGCGCTAGCCGTTACCCATACTGGCGAGTTAATAGATTACACCGCCGGTTTGGGTGGCGCTGCAAAAATTAAAGATGTCGCACCATTAATTGCAATTCCCACCACGTCAGGCACCGGTAGCGAAGTGTCTTCTGGCGCCGTTATCATTATGAAAAACGGCGAGAAACTGATACTTGCCAGTAAGAATTTGGTCCCTCAAACAGCCATCTGCGATCCAGCATTAACGATAGGCCTGCCACCACACTTAACCGCGGCTACAGGCATGGATGCAATGACTCACTGCATTGAGGCTTTGCTTTCGCCGCAAATTAACCCTCCGGCAGAAGCGGTAGGTTGTGACGGCATTGAGAGAGGAATTCGTGAGGGGAACCTACTCAGAGCTTTTCAAGATGGCAGCGACCCAGATGCACGCTGGCATATGATGATGGCTGCGACTGAAGGCGCCATGGCGTTTAGTAAAGGACTAGGAGCAGTTCATTCTATGAGCCATGCTTGCGGCGCAAATCAAACGTTGAGGCTACATCACGGAACACTCAATGCAGTTATCCTGCCCACCATTCTCGACTTCAATCGCGGCCATGTTGGAAACAAATATGCACGATTAAATAACGCTATCGGTATAGCAATTGGTGATGATCCAGCCGCTTTTATCCGAGACCTAAATGCGCAACTGGGACTACCGGCTAACCTTTCAGAAATGGGTATCTCTAGAGATATGATTGCCAGCTTAGCAAGTCACGCAGCCAAAGATGTATGTACTTTCACTAATCCCAGATCATGCTCTGCCGCAGAATACGAAGTATTATTCGAAACAGCTCTGGCCTAGAAGTAAAAAAAGTGAGCAATAAAAATACTAACGAACTTATTGAAGAAGTACGCAATGTGGATAAAGAGATAGCGCGCGAGCTAGTACACAGCGGGGTTCGAAATGCACAAAGCAAGTGGATAGAAGCTCACCTAATCACTGAAGCACTTGTTTTGGAGATAATCGATATAGTGAGAACCACACGCGACGACAGAAAAGTCGCAGAGTTATTACGAGCGCTGGCCTCTAGCCTCGATAGCACGTCTGCTTACCATTAGCCGATCAGTTCTTAGCACTGCATTGAGCAGTTTTTGTTAGCGTAAGAAAACCCTATTTTAATCTCAGATGATTGCTCGGTTATTAACGACAAGCCTGGCATAAGCGGAAATTTTTAATATGGCTTGCCGTTATCAATGCAGCTCCAATTACCGTTAATGCCTTCTCACCAAGTTCGCCCAGTAGCGCATGCCCCATAACAACGGTCAGTATAAGTATTGCCAGACCAAGGGCAGCGTAAGCAAAGACACTAACAGAACGATGCCGCTTGCAGCCGAGAAAAATGGCGACACCACTGATCGGTAGGACCAAATAAATCAAAAGGACATGGAAACTTTCGTCAGCAAACCACAGCCCTGACAATGAGGGAATCATCACCAGCGCGATTGGCAGAGTGAGACAGTGCACCACGCAGGCGATAGATAACCCAATTGCTGATTTGTCCAGCGCTCCAATTGAATTCATTATCTGTCAGGCCTCCACTGCAGCGCAGTTATTACAAAAACACTCAATCTCCAATTTATTATCCGCAAGGAGAAAACCCGCTTTCTTTGTTGCCTTAGTGAGCATTTCTATCGCGCGTTCAGGGATACTCACTTCTTCCACCTTAGAGCAGGATTTACAGATTAAAAATTGTGGCGGCTGATGTGCGTGATCACAAGAGATGTGAGAACAAGCGATGTACTTATTCGAAATATTAAGTCGGTGCGCAAGACCGCTCTGTTCGAGAAACTCCAAAATTCGATAAACGGACATGGGCAATAATTCGGTTTTCAGCTTAATGCGGCAGTAGTCGGCCAGTTCATACGCTGATAACGCTTTCTTCGCAGCAACCAAACCTTCCAACACAACTTCTCGCTTGGCTGTCAGCTTAATACCCTTGTCCGAACACTTTTTTTTAGCGTGCTTAAGGACTGAGAAAGTTGTTTTGCTTTTGGTCATTCGAATTTGCTTCAATAATTTGTTACTTTATAACAATTTTATATTCTTTTTGTCAATTTCGTTTCTATCATGCTTGTCTCCCACTACAGCTATTAGTTTATCCAAAATCGTGCGAGGCGAACGGCTAAATAAAAGCCACATGTCTGGGCATTAGATTTTAGAGGGGCACTTACATGAACATCGGCAAACTTTTGAGTGTGGGCCTCTAAAGCCGTTATCTAAGAACCGTGCGGTGCCGTATCCTCGTTTGAGTAACCAAGAGTTCGTAAAGCGGTTCATATGCCGTTGTTGGTGATTGGTCTGGGCGACTGCGCTCATTAGGAAAAACGTAGGGAAACCGCCACATAACTGGCCCGATTTTTTAAGGGCCCTTATAGCCAAACCCAAAACACTCAATACCGCAGCCAGCTTAACCTCAATTACTGACCACTTGCTAACATAGTGCGCTGTATCAAGTTACAGCAAAGCGCAGGCCTACAATCAATTCTTGGATCCAGAGGAACCGGCGGATCGAGAAACAGAGTATGCCCGCCACGCTGGCACCAAAGTCATCGCCAACGCAGTGAGGTAGATCAGCCCAATCGCCGATAAATTGGACGTATTTAGAATTTGTGCCGACAACGATATCCCAAGCTCATTCGCCAAAACATCACTTGCTAGGCTAATAGCAAGCAATAGACCAAAAATCGCCAGCACGACGCCTATAGTTATGATGAGCAATGACTCAATGATCAGCAGACCCCAAATGAAGAGGGAGGGCGCCCCGATACTGCGCAGAATCTCTATTTCTCGCCGGCGCTCACGCATAGATGCTAATAGCATAGCGTTCAGACCCAAAAGTGAAGAAACAAAAACCAAGATTGAGATGCCTAATAACACTGCTTCGATGTTGCCAAGCAGCGCCCAGAGCTGAGTCAAAGCAACGCCCGGCAGAATCCCCAACAAAGCCTCTTCGCTATATTCGTTAATCCAACGTTGTACAACCAATGTGGAAATCGGCGAATCTAGACCAACTAAAATAGCGGTCACAGAGCCTATGGCCCTATGGTCGTGATAATTGTCGCTTTCTTCGCCTTTATGATTTGGGTGATCGCTGTCGCCCTCCTGAGCATCGTGAACTTCGTGTGCTCCACCCTCTTCATGAGCCCAATGGCTTTCTTCACCTTTGTGCATTGGGTCGCTCTCGTGTCCTTCGTGTCCTTCGTGAACTTCACTCTCTTCATGAGCTGCGTGTCCTTCGTGTCCTTCGTGAACTTCACTCTCTTCATGAGCTGCGTGACTTTCATGGCCTTCGTGCAAGCGCTGACGATTTTCGCTTTCTCTGTCTTCAGAGTGCATTGCTTCAATAGCATTGAGGCTAACAAATATGGCGTTATCTACCGGGGTGCCTGTCCTTTCAAGAATACCGCTAACCGAGAAAGGCAAGTCTTCATGATGAAGAAAACTGGTGTCAGCAACACCATGGCTTAACACCAAAGAGTCGCCCAAAACGTAAGAGAGTTTTACTGCCGCCCGAGCGCCCAACACCACGTCCTGCAATGCATCAAATTCGCCACCCTGAGAAAAGCTAAGCGGTTTCTTTTGCGCATACTTGTAGCGGCTAAAAAACTCAGCTGTAGTGCCTACTACACGAAATGTTCTGTGAGAATCGCCAAGAGAAATAGGCACTACCCAAGAGATACTTTTTTGCTCGCTTATTTCCTCTACCGCACCCCAAGACACATTCGCCGTTGCATTACCAACCCGAAAAATCGATAAGAGCAGTAAGTTTATCTCGCCAGTTCTGGCCCCTACGATCAGATCAACACCTGACACCGTGCTGGCAAAACCGTTACGGGCTTCCTGCCTAATATGTTCAACGCTTAACAGCACGAATACGCTAAGCGTCACCGACGCTATAGTCAGCCCAACGCCACCAATACGATAACGGAGACTTGCATAAGCTACTTTAATCAGAGTAGATAAATTTCTCATGCGGGCAGCCCATCCACTTGATTTAGTTCGCCAAGGGTCACTTCCTTATCAAAGTGTTGACCAAGGGTTAGGTCGTGGCTAACAAACAACATAGCACAGCCTAATTCGGCCAAAAGCTCTAACAACAAAGCAAGAAAAGCGTCTCGGTTAGCGTGATCTAGAGCCGATGTCGGTTCATCGACGAGTATGAGCGACGGCTTATTAATCAACGCCCGAACAATCGCCACACGCTGCTGCTGGCCGATACTTAATTCTGCGGCCTTGCGATTGTGTAACTGTGATCGTAAATTAACGCGCTCTAAAAGATTAACGGCTCGGGCTTTAAGCGTTGCCGACTTAGCGTCACCAAAGTGCCCTGCCAGCAAGACATTGTCTAAGACCGACAAATAGGGGATTAGGTTAAATTGCTGGAAAACCACTCCCAAATTTTTAGCCCTAAAAGCGTCACGTTTGCGGCTACTCAAACCAGATAGACGCTCCCCTAAAACGTTCACCTCGCCTTCCGTTGGTAACTGCAAGCCGGCTAATAGGGCCAACAAAGTTGATTTACCGCTACCAGATTCGCCCTGCAGAAAAACCTTTTCACTGCTTTCAACTCGCCAGGAAGGGATATTTAAAACCGGTTCAGATTCACTATTAAACCTAAAAATTAAATCATTAATTTCAATTGCAGCTACTTTATTCAGCAAACTCGACACTGGGTTATCTCTTATTTTTGTTATAGTGTAACTATACAGTACAACTCCATACGGAAACAAAACATGGATCGATTACGCCATTTCATCACCGCCCATATTCTTAGTGTCGCGTGCTTGCTTTCTACACCTGCATTTGGCGAACTTGAAACACTTTCGTGGCAAGACCTCTTGCCTCAATTAGATGAAACATTGAACCTGGATGATGGCGTTCCTTGGGCAGAACGGGTGCGACTCGATCTAAATGGCAAAAAAGTACGTATACCCGGCTTTATCGTGCCCGTTGATTTTGAGAACAGACAGGTCGTTACGCGTTTTCTCTTGGTCCCCTATTTTGGTGCGTGCATGCACGAACCGGCGCCTCCGCCAAATCAAACCATTTATGCAGAATTCGAGCCGGGTTATGAAGTGGGCGCTCTTTGGTACCCGTTTTGGATAGAGGGCACGATTTCTGCTTCTCGGGTTGAGGAAAGCCTTGCCACAGCCTCTTATACCCTACAAGCCACCAACATCGAACCATACAAAGAATAGTTCTTCACTCGCAGTCACCGGCAAAAATCGGCTAGCATTTTCAACATCAAGGCAAAAGAATTAGCTTGGCGGATTTTTTTTCAACAAGACGAAAACTATTGGGCATAGCTTATATGGTAGGAAGCCGAACCCCCGCAATAGACCTCTTTATCTAATGGAGCTCTCAAATGAAGCTAACACTCCTAGCCGCTCTTTTTACCTTTCTGACTCTACACACAACAACAGGACTCGCAGATATCAACGTAGAGGCCACGCACAAAGACATCGACACGACGGTCTGGAAGGCTTTTCAAGATGCCTTTCAAGCATTAGACGGTAAGGCACTCAACGATGTGTACGCGGATAAAGTTCTAAGAATTACAACAAACGGCATCGATACACAAAGCAAATTCAAAGAAGCTAACGTCACTCGTTTTTCGGAAAATATTAAAAATGGCGACCGCATCGCTTTAGATTTCTGGCTTGATAGCCGCCAGACCAATGAGACGACATCATACGAGGTGGGTTTCTATCGCATGGCTATCACAACGTCAGGTGGTGAGAAAAACACCTTTTACGGACAGTTTCATATTGTTCTAAAAAACGTTAGTGGCCGTTGGAAAATAGCTCAGGACTGGGATACATCTAGCATTGGTGGTAACCCGATTACTGCCGCGGACTTTGCGCGAAAGGTGCCTGATCAGTTTTAGTCGTTACCGGCTGTAACTTTGTGCTCAAACTGAAGATGTGTCCCAAGACAGAAACCAAGCCATATTTAGTCTCTCATCCAGCACTTTTTAGCCTCTAACCCATCGCTAATTTGAAAATTTTCCTTTTTAGCAGTTGATATAAATACTACATTGATGCTTTTAGGGCTGCGAGGGACTTTAGGGTCAAAAAGCAAATGAGTAAATCTGACTTTTCTTGGGAGCAAACAACGATCACTCAGGCCAACGCTGGCAGCGAACAAGCCGGACGAGAAGCCCTTGATTTAATA